>SMUX01012709.1_pt1 | contig 24612 bp, 27 predicted proteins | sample 2456431 | NCBI WGS metagenome assembly SMUX01 (sample SAMN11095930, study PRJNA526329) | marine sediment metagenome | biome: Marine sediment; feature: Surficial sediment; material: Deep marine sediment; isolation source: Hadal surficial sediment | place: Pacific Ocean | collected 2014-11 | depth... | reverse complement strand
GCCGGGTTTTTCTCATCGAGCCCGGCGGGCACTACCGAGAACTCCCACGCCCGCCCATGGATGCCGTCAGTCTCAGCTTCGTGCCGGGAGGAGAGGTGCTCTACGGCGGCGGTTGGGTGCGGCTTTACCGCTGGAGCCTCGAAACGGACGGCTTCGACACAATTCCCACGCCGCACTGGGGAGCCATCGCCGGTCTCCAATATCTGCCCGGGAAGGACGTCCTGGCAAGCATCAGCCGCATCAACGACAGCTCGGTGTTTTTCCTCGATCCGGTAACCGGTGAGGGCGTGCGCCATTTCCAGCGCCAGTCCATCTGCGGCAGCGCCATTCGCGTCTCACCGGACGAGCGCTATTTGGCCGCCACCGGTGACGACGGTATCGTTCGTATCTGGGATCTGAGCGCGGCTACCGAGCAGTAGACGGCCCGGCGCTTTGCACTTCGCGCAAACGCTGGCGGGCGAGCCGCACACGCTGTTCCGCCAACCCGATGCGTTCCGGCGTCGCGCTTTTCTTGCTCTGCCGGGCGGACGTCAGATTGCGCTCCGCGTCGCTGACCTCCTGGCGTGCCTCGGCGAGAGCGCTCTGGTACTTGCGCCTCGCCTGCGCTTCATCCGCCTGCTGTTTCTCGAGGCGTTTAGTGGCCGTGTCGATTTCCTGCATCCGCTGCGCGCCCTGCCGCTCGATGGCAGCGCTGTTGTGTTGAATATCCATCTTCTCGACCGTCGTTGCCGTCTCCGGCCGTGTATCCGAATAGCTGACGGTACCGTCGGCGTGCACTGATTTGAAGGTGTAGGTGCGCTGCGCAATACAGCTCGCCGCCACGGACCACATCAAGATAGCGAGAACCACGCGCATGGACTGATTACGACAAAAGCAAGTCATTGGGAAACAGTGTAGCCAATCACCGGCACGCCCGTGAAAAGAACGAAAAGTTTAGACGGATGTGCTGTGCTTTTCCGCAGCCGCGTGCGCCCATCGGCCGGTGAACTCATCGATTGCTTGCCCTGCCGGGTCGGCGATGCCGCCCAGAGCGTCGGCCCGCAAACGAATGATTATCAGCGTATAGGCCGTCAGCGCGACCTGATCCATGCGTCGCCTCGCTTCACCGTGGAGCTGCCGAAAGCGGTAGAGCATCTGATCCCGGCTTTGTTCATGCTTGTCGAGATGCGCTTGCGCCTCGGCGAGACTCTCCAGGGTCATGATGGCGATGTCGCGCACCCGAGCCACTGGAAAGGACTTGGTGGCGGAATCGATGATCGTCGAGGCATCGCGGATCAGGCGCTTCGCCTCGCGATCCGGGTTGTTGAACAGCGATTTGAGCAGCTCGAGCACGAACCTCTACTTGAACAAGCCCTTCAACAATCCTTTGATGGCATCGCCGCCGATTTTCTCCTCGATCACCTCCTGGACTTTGGACTTGGCGAGTGCCTCGGCAAGCGCATCGGTATCGAGAGCGTAAGTCGGATCGGCGACCTTGCCCGTCACACGAATGGGAATGGGAATGCCGACCAGATCTTTCAGCTCCTCCCCACCCTGACCCTTGAGCGTCTTCACGATGGTGGCTGCCACCCGGTAGTCCACGGTCTCCGCCAGCAGGTTTGCCGTGCCTTTGCCGTTGATTCGCAACAGAGGGGTGCTCACAAGAAAATCGTTGTTGGTCGCCACGCCGTTTTTTACGTGCATGCTGCCGCGCAACTCGCTGAAATCCGTTTTCTGTTCCACTTCCTCGGGAGGCAGCTTCACGCCTTTGATGCGCGCGTAAGCCACACGAATCATGCGCGCAACATTGACGCCGTTGATTGCACCGTCGGTGAAAGCGAAAGTAGCGCTACCGTTGAGGGATCTCTTCACTTCGTCGGCCGTTGCCCCCTCACTTCGCATGGCGATATTGACGTTGGCTTTTCCCGTAATGCGATCGTGGCCCTGCAGATCCTGCAACAGCGGACCCGCCAAAACGCCGGTCAGATTCTCGTCGACGGAGATGCGGGGAGAATCGCCGCGTACATCCACCGTGATGTTGCCCCGGTATGTGCCGCTGTAGAGGTTGGCGTCGATGGGGTGCAGCCGAATGACTCCGTTTTTCGCCTTTACGGACATGTCGACGTCAGAGAGATTCAAACTCGCCACCTTGAGCTTTCCGATCGTCATCCTCCCGACCACGTCCAGTCGGCGCAGGGTTTCGTTGGGGACCTCGGTGGACGCAGCCGTTGCGGCGGCACCGGGCGTAGCCGCCACGGGCGAAGCCGCGACCGACGTCTCCTTCCCTGGCGTCCCCTTCCCTGGCGGCAAGTAGCGATCGACGTCGATAGCATCCAGCGCGAGCTTGAAACGCAACGCCTGGGACGCGATATCGGGCACCGTCACTTCACCGTTGAGAGTGGAATCATCGAGATGAATCGTGAGCGGATTCACTGTCAACTGATTTGGCTTGGCGGCGAAAGTGGCCTGCAAAGATACGCGCGTAAGTGCGTTCGGATCCCTCGTCTGCAGAGTGCCCTCGGAAAAAGTACCGAGTAGCTTCTTCGGATTGAATTCGCCGACGCTGATGGTGCCCATGATGGTGGGTGCGGAATCGATGTTGTCGACACGAAACTGCCCGGTGATCTTCAGCTCCTCGGCCTCGAACTGCAGATCTTCAACCAGCAAGCTCCTGTTGCCGGCATCGTAGTCGAGCTTGCCCTCGACGGTAATGTGCCGGCTGACGTCCGAATCTCCCACCTGCACGTCCAGTGCGAGCTTCAGATCCACCGGCTCCCCGGAGGAAATGGCGCCCGTCTGAATAGTGAGATTGCCGATTTTGAAACGCTGGCCGCTACCCGCATCGTTCCAGCTCAAGCTGGCATTTTTGATGTCGAGACCGCCGATGGCGAGCGCGACGGCAGCGCTCCCATCGGAACTGGCCGGGGCGTCCGACGACCTCGACCGATCGGTGCTGCCAGCATCTTGGCCGGCTTTGGTAAGATCATCCCAATTGCTGCGTCCGCTGGCATCGCGGGCGAGATTCAAGGTCAGGCCGTGAATGGTCACGGTGTCCATCTCCAGACGCTTGGAGAAAAGCGGCAGCAGCTTGACCCGAATGGACACCTTGTCGGTGCTCGCGAAGACCGGATCGTCGAACCCGGCTGCATTGCTGAGCGCGACCTTGCCGAGCTCAACACCGATCCAGGGAAACACGCTCAGTGAGATATCCCCATCGATGCGCAGATCGCGCCCGGTTCGCTCCTTGACCTGGGCGATGATCTCCGGCTTGTGATCGTTGGGATCGATGATGATCGGCAGCAGAATCGCCGCCGAAATGATGAACAGAATCATGACGCCGACGATTGCGGCAAACCACTTGAGCGGTCCTTTCACGGGGGCCCTCCTTGTCGCCACTTCTTATCGCGCGACTATTGTACACCCCCGACCGCCGCTGCCACGCCCTTACCAGCCGCTGCCGCCATCTCCGCTATGCTCGGGCTCATGAACACCACGGCTGCAAGCGTGAGCACGCTGATACTGAATAGTGTTTTCGACATCCGTGAGGTCTTTCTGAAGGGCCAGGAAGGCTTCGTCTGCCTTCAAATCCGGATAATCCTCGGCCAGGGCGATGGGGATGGCGATCACGGCGCTGACCCTCCGACCTCAGTCGAGATCGATCTCCACCCACAGCGGCGGATGATCCGAACCGGCCGCCCGGTTGTCGATGCGGGCCGCCGTTATGGCATCGACCAGGCTCGCGCTCACGAAGCAGTAGTCCAGGCGCACGTCGCGGCCATGCATGTTGGCGGTAACGCCAGCCAGCTCCTGGTTGCCGGCCGCCACCCAGGCGTCCACGAAGCCGTGGGGATTCGTGATGCGGCCGCCGTAGGGGGATACCGGGCCGGTGAACCGTGCATATTCCTCGGAATCGGGCTCCATGTTGAAATCGCCCAAAAAGATCGCTTCACCGGGAAGCGTTGGCGGCATGCCGTCCCGGGTCCATTCTTTCTTGAGCCCACCGCCGCAAAGCGCCGCTCCCTCCACGGCTGCCCGCTGGTGGATATCCAGCAGCGTCTGCACCTGCGGCAAGCGGGTCTCGGCGGACAAATGGGTCAGATGCACGGAGTAGACACGCAGCCAGCCGCGGTCGGTTTCGATGACGCCCTCCAGGGCGCTGCGCTGAATGCTCATGGGACCGAGGCTCGCGTACTTGGGCAACAGGTGATTGCGTGACGCGGCGATCGGCCGGCGGCAGAGCAGCATATTGCCGAACTGGCGCCGCCGGTTCTGCAAGTTACCGTGGGCGTCGCGGTCGCTGGCATCAACGTCGATGCCCGCCCCGTAGACTCAGTGGTAGTCCCTCAGAAGACCCGCAATTTCCCGGGACTGATCGACCATGCCCGATCGCTGCCAGTAACGTTCGACTTCCTGGAGTGCGATGACATCGGCGCCGGCAATGGCGTCGACGATGCGCTGCAGATCGAATACGCCGTCGCGGCCACGGCCATATTGAATGTTGTAGCTGACCAGCTTCACGATTTTTTGCCGGCGAGCGCACCATTCCCGGCATCACCGAGCAGGGCAGCGCGGAAACGGTGCTTGAGATAGGTGCCGTCCCGGGGCGGTAGGACGGTTTCGTGGCGCTCCGCCGACACCTTGACGTCGGCGAACAGCGGCCCCGGATCGTCGTATAGTGCTACCGACAAGGAATCCAGGTCGCTTTGCGTGGTTACCGTGCGGGCGCTCTCGAAACCGGTGGCAGCCGCCACCCCGGCCAGGTCGACGCCAAACCGCGTGTGGGTATATTGCATGCCGGTCTCGCCATAGACTTCATTGTCGATGACGACCACGGCAAGATTCTTCGGCCGTTGCACCGCAATGGTGGCGAATGCACCCAGGCCCATCAGCATCTCGCCATCGCCGGTAATGACCAGCACGCGGCGCTCCGGCTGTGCCAGGGCCAGGCCCAACCCGATCATGGCGGCACCGCCCATGCCGCCCCAGACATAGAAGTTTTCCGCCTGGTCGCCGGCGGCTGCCGCATCCCAGGTGGTGCTGCCAAGCCCCGTAATGAGCAGCGCACGCCCGCGTCCGGCGAGCAGCTGCGCAACCACCTTGCGGCGGTCCAGATTAGCGGCGCTCTGGGACAATGTGCTCATTTCCAGACCTTGGTGCCGATGATCCGCTGGGAGATGGACACCGCCACCGCGCGAAAGGCGTTGAAAGCGAGCTCCGATGCCGCCGCCACAGTCGCCGCGACATCGCCGGCATGATCCACATGATGGACGATCACTCCGGCATTGCCGAGCGCCTGCGCCACACCCTGACCCATGGGCACCTGCCAGGGATTGAACTCTCCCCACTCGCCGCGCATGGTGATGACAGCAAGCAAAGGAAAGCGGCACTCAGCCACCACCGATAACATGTTGATGCAGTTGCCGACACCGCTGGACTGCATCAGCAGCACGCCGCGGGCGCCGCCGAGCCAGGCGCCGGCCAGCAGGGCGACACCTTCCTCCTCGGTGGTCAAGACCACACTGTGCATGGCGCTGTTGGCGTGACACAGATCGATCAAGCGCGCGTGTCCGGCGTCCGGCACATAGGCCACTTGCGTCACACCTGCGCCGCATAGCACTTCGAAGATCGCCTCGGGCCACTGAGAGGTTTCGGCAGGCGCCGCGTCCTTCGCCATCTTATTGAGTTTCTTGGTTTTCTCGGGCTTGCTTGCTGCGCTGGAGAATAGCTTCTACTTCTCTTGCTTTGTCGATAGCCTGTGTCTGGCCCTGCCACACGTGCTCCTTGCTGGATTGTGCTCCGTCGGGCTCGGAGCTGCAGGCCGCCAGGGCCATGAGCCCCAGGCTGAAAATGGGAATTATGATCTTGTTACGCATCATCCGACCTTCGTTTGAATACCTGTAAAAAGGTAGCCCAAATTCGGCGGCTCACAGGAGCCCGCTGGCCGCCATCGCCTGGGCAAATCCCTGATCGTCATTGGATGCGACCACCGTATAGCGCCGCTTGAGAGCAGCAGTGGCATTGGCCACCACATAAGCTTGCCGGGCCCATTCCAGCAGGTCCCGATCGTTGGTGTCGTTGCCCACCGCCACCACGTCACCATGGGCCACGCCGTGGCGCTGCCGCAGCCAGTCCGCGGCCCGGGACTTGGAGGCCGCGGGGGGAAAGATCTCTATCCACCGGGAGCGGTGATCCAGGGGCGAGGTGGTGAGTACCACGTTGAGTCCGGCCAGCTCCGTCACCAGCGCATCGTAATGGGATTCGCTCCCCGGCGCCTCGATGGCGAGGAACTGGCTCACCTGCTGCCCTTCCAGAGTGCCACCGGCCAGGGGCTGGCCGAATTCCGAATAGCGCTCCCGGCGCCGGTGGAAATCCGGATTCTCACCAACCGCCTGGCCGGCTGGCAGATGAAAATGGAAGTGGTGATTCTCGGGAATCCCCCGATGCACCATGAACGCCAGCCCCTTGGCGAGCAGTAGATCCAGGGTCCTCTGAACATGCTCGGCGCGCATTTCATGGGCGGCCAACAGCTCGCGGCTGCGCCACTCGAGGATGCCGGCTCCCGATGCGAACACCAGGTAGTCGATGGGAAAGGCCGTATCGAGCACCAGCTCCGCGGAATACAGCGAGCGCCCGGTGGCGACGACCCGCAGGCAGGCGCTCTCGCCCAGGCGCTCCAACGCCTGGCGGTTGGCGGCGCCGAGACGCGCGTCCGCGTCCAATAGAGTGCCGTCGAGATCGGTGACGACCATGGCCACGGTGCCGCCCTCAGCGTGCCCTGGCCACGACCAGCGTGAGGTCGTCGTCCTGGGTACCGTCGCCCGCGTGGGCGGAGATTTTCTCGAGTATCCGATCGCGGATGGCTTCCGCGCTGTGCCCCTCGGTTTCCGCGATGCAGGCCTCCAGGGCCTCGTGCTCGAACATTCGGCCCGCATCGTCGCGCGCCTCGGTGACACCATCGGTGTACATGACCAGCACGTCGCCAGGCTCCCATGGCATGGTACGCTTGGCGTAGCCACCGGCTGCTACATCGAGAGCGCCGAGGATCGGATCGAGGGCCTGGAGCCGGTGCAGGAAACCTTCACGCGCGCGGTATAAATAAGGGTAAGGATGGCCGGCATTGGCATAGTGCAGGCGGCCCACGCCGGGCTCGAACAGCACGTAGCAACAGGACATCAGCAGGCGTCTTTGAATGGAGAGATCCAGAGTACGCCGCATGGCCTGCATGACTTCCTGCGGGTCGAAGCTGAAGCGCGTCTGGGTGTGCAGGCAACTCTTGGCCATGGCCACGAACAGTCCGGCGTAGAAGCCGTGGCCGGTGACGTCGCCGACGATCAGGCCTACCGAGTCGCCGTCGAGGCACAAGTAGTCGTAAAAGTCGCCGCCGACCTCCGATGCCTGGCTGCACACGCCCGCCAGTTCGATGCTTTCCGTCAGCAGCCGCCCGGCCGGCAGCATACCCTGTTGGATTTCCCGGGCCCGCACCAGATCCTGGTGCCAGCGCTCCCGCTCGCGCTCCAGGCGCACGGTGCTCTTCACGTCCTGCCGGAGCTTTGCCGTCAGCATCTTGAAGATCCCCCGGGCAATCTCCGGATCCTGACCAAGGGTCTGCTGGAAATTCCCTCGCCCCCAGCGCAGTAGCCTGACCGGCGTATCGGCGATGGCGTCCGCGCTGCGGGGCTCGTTGTCGATGAGGGCGATCTCGCCGACACAATCGCCGCGGCCCCGGGTGATGACTGTCATGCCATCGGATTCCAGGCGCAGCCTGCCGTCCATTATGATGTAAACCGCGTCACCGTCCTCGCCTTCACGGAAAAGGACCTCCCCCGCCGCCAGATTCACCTCCTCGAGGGTACGGTCAATTTTCGCGACCAGGGCCTCGGGGACGGCCGAAAGGAGCTCGGTGGTTCGAAGAAAAGCCAGTTTGTCGCTCACGTCGTTCCTTGCGAAGAATCCTACCCACAGGCTAGCCGATGGCGTTGGCCCAAACGACACATTACCATCCGTTCAGCCAGGATGCGGGAACCCCGACGGCGCGGGCGCGGTCACCTGTACGTGAGCCCGTCTACTATTAACGGACATGCGTAGATCGAAGACCGCCCCAATCGCTGCCCTTGCCCTGGCCCTGATATTCGGCGCCGCCGAAGCGAGCACGCCGCAGCCCGTTCATGGCATCGCCATCCACGGCGAGCCGAAGTACGGCGCCGACTTCACGCACTTCGACTACGTCAATCCGAATGCACCGAAAGGCGGCAGTATCCGCCTCGCGATGCAGGGAACTTTCGACAGCTTTCATCCTTTTATCGCCAAGGGAAACTCGGGGCCGAGCTCCGATATCGAAACGCTGCTCACGAGCAGCGCGGACGAACCGTTCACAGCCTATGGGCTTATCGCCGAATCCCTGGAAGTGCCCGAGGATCGCTCCTGGGCGATTTTCAATCTACGCCCGGAGGCCCGCTGGCACGACGGCGAACCCATTACCGTCGACGACGTCATCTGGTCCTTCAACATCCTCACGACCAAGGGTCATCCCAGTTACCGCTTCTTCTACAAGAGCGTGGCAAGCGTGGAGAAGCTCGGTCCACGGCGCGTGAAGTTCACCTTCGATGAGCGCAACAACCGCGAGCTTCCACTTATCGTCGGCGACCTGCCGATCCTGCCGAAACACTACTGGGAGCAGCGCAATTTCGAACGCACGACCCTCGATCCGCCGCTCGGCAGTGGACCCTACCGGGTTGCCGATTTCGAACCGGGACGGCGTGTGGTACTGGAACGCGTGAAAGACTACTGGGGCAAGGACCTGCCCGTGAATAAGGGGAAGTACAACTTCGATCGTGTCCGTTTCGACTATTTTCGCGACGTCACCGTGATACGCGAGGCACTCAAAGCCGGCGACATCGATTTCCGAACCGAGAACCAGGCGAAATCCTGGGCGCTCGCGTACCTGCCCGACAACGTGCCCGCAATTCGTAATTCCTGGTTGAAAAAGGAAGCCATCGACCATCAACGCCCAACCGGCATGCAGGGTTTCGTATTCAACACGCGGCGCGCGGTGTTCGAGGATCCTCGCGTGCGGGAGGCGCTGGCGCAGGCCTTCGATTTCGAATGGACCAACAAAAACCTTTTCTTCGGGCAATACACTCGCAGTGAAAGCTACTTTTCGAACTCCGATCTGGCCTCCACCGATCTGCCTTCTGGTGATGAGCTGGAAATTCTGGAGAGATTCCGCGGAAGAATTCCGGATGCCGTCTTCACCAAGCCCTATCGTGCTCCTGCCACCGACGGCAGCGGCTGGCCGCGCGAGAATCTTCGCAAAGCCTTCGTGTTGCTCGCCGACGCCGGCTGGATGGTACGAGACAAGAAGCTCGTGAACGAAAAGACCGGCGAGCGGATGCGCTTCGAGATCCTGCTGGTGTCCAAAGAGTTCGAACGCATCGTGCTTCCCTTCGTGCGCAATCTGCAGCGACTGGGAGTAGATGCCAGGGTTCGCCTGGTCGACTCCTCTCAATACATCAATCGCCTGCGCAGCTTCGATTTCGACCTGATCGTGTCGGTCACGCCGCAGGGCGAATCGCCGGGAAACGAGCAGCGCAATTATTGGACGTCGGCGGCGGCCGATTCACCGGCGGCACGTAACCTGGCAGGCATCAAGGACGTGATCGTCGACGAATTGGTCGACCTGGTTATTACCGCCCCAACCAGGGAAAGCCTCGTGGCCCGCACCAGGGCGCTCGACCGTGTGCTGCTGCACGGCCACTACGTTATTCCCAACTGGCATCTGCGATCGGACCGAACGCTTTACTGGGACAAGTTTTCCCGCCCGGCGGTGACCCCGCGTCGCGGCACATCCACCGACTACTGGTGGTTCGACGCCGAGAAAGCCGCCAGGCTCGAGCGCTCACGACTAGACCAACCGCCGGTGGCGCAGGACCAGACGTCAAATTCACCGGGGGCCGGCATCACGATTCTGGCAACCCTCGGACTTCTGACCCTGGGCTATTTCGTCTTCCGCCATACCTGGCGCCGCCCGTCGGCTTGAGGACAGCAACCCGTGACGGCATATATCATTCGTCGTCTGTTACTCATGATTCCGACCCTGTTCGGCATCATGCTCATCAACTTCCTCATTATACAGACGGCACCCGGCGGCCCCGTCGAGCAGGCCATCGCGCAGATTACCGGTGAGGGAGCGGACATCACCGGGCGCATCACGCAATCCGGCAGCGGCGAGATGCTTGTTCCCAAGACGCTCCAGGGCAGCGCCCCCAGCCGCTACCGGGGTGCACAGGGACTCGATCCGGAGTTCATCGCAGAGCTCGAGCAGCGCTTCGGTTTCGACAAGCCCATGCACGAGCGCTTCTTCCTCATGGTGAAGAGCTATATCGTGTTCGATTTCGGCGAGAGCTTCTTCCGCGATCGCGACGTTGTCGATCTGGTACTGGAAAAGATGCCGGTTTCCATTTCACTCGGGTTGTGGACGACGCTGCTGGTCTATCTCATCTCCATACCACTCGGAATCGCCAAAGCGCGACGCGACGGCAGTCCCTTCGACATGTGGACCAGCTTCGCCATCGTCATCGGCACGGCCATACCGAGCTTCCTGTTCGCCGTCTTTCTGCTCATCGTTTTTTCCGGCGGCAGCTATCTTGACTGGTTCCCGTTGCGCGACCTGGTATCGGAGAACTGGGACACATTGTCGCTGGGCAACAAGATCACGGATTACCTCTGGCATATCACACTGCCGGTGTTCGCCATGGTGGTCGGCGGATTCGCCACCCTGACCATGCTGACCAAGAACTCCTTCATGGACCAGCTCCAACAGCAATACGTGCTCACCGCCCGCGCCAAGGGATTGACGGAAAGGCGCGTGCTCTACGGTCATGTTTTTCGCAACGCCATGCTCATTGTCATCGCCGGATTTCCCGGAGCCTTCATCAGTATCTTGTTCACGGCATCGGTGCTGATAGAGATTATCTTCTCGCTTGACGGCCTCGGACTTCTTGGCTTCGAAGCGGCTTTCAACCGCGACTATCCGCTCATGTTCGGGACGCTGTATTTCTTTTCGTTGCTTGGACTGCTGCTCAATCTCGTCGGTGATTTAATGTACACGGTGATCGATCCACGCATCGACTTCGAGGCGCGCGAAACTTGAGATGATAAAGCTGGGACCTCTGGGCCAACGACGTCTGTACAATTTCCGCGCCAACCGGCGCGGCTACTGGTCGCTGTGGATATTCCTGGTGCTGTTCGGCATCAGCCTGTTCTCGGAGTTCGTCGCCAACGACAAACCGTTTATCGTCTACTACGGCGGCGAGCTCTACGTGCCGATTTTCAAGGCCTACCCGGAAACCGACTTCGGCGGCGAGTTCGAAACGCAAGCGGATTATCGCGATCCAGTGGTGGCGAAGCTCATCAATGAAAAAGGCTGGATGCTGTGGCCACTCATCCGCTACAACCACCAAACTGTCGCCTGGAATCTGCCGCAGCCGGCGCCTTCATCCCCCGATGCGGAGCACTGGCTGGGCACCGACGATCAGGCCCGCGACGTGGTGGCGCGACTCCTCTACGGCTTCCGCATCTCGGTGTTGTTCGGGTTCACCCTGACCGTCATCAGCGCCATCGTCGGCGTTGCCGCCGGTGCCGTGCAGGGCTACTTCGGCGGCTGGATCGATCTGCTGTTCCAGCGATTCATCGAAGTCTGGGCGGGCATGCCGACGCTGTTCCTGCTCATCATTCTGGTCAACATCGTTCAACCGAACTTCTGGTGGCTGCTGGGATTACTGCTGCTGTTCAGCTGGATGGGGTTCGTCGGCGTGGTGCGGGCCGAGTTTCTGCGCGCGCGGAACTTCGATTATATTCGCGCCGCGCGAGCGCTGGGCGTCAGCAACGCACGCATCATGTTCCGCCACGTGCTGCCCAATGCCACGGTGGCCACCATTACCTTCATGCCCTTTACATTGGCGGGCTCAGTAACGGTGCTCACTTCGCTGGACTTTCTCGGCATCGGCCTGCCGCCGGGATCGGCGTCTCTCGGTGAATTGCTTGCCCAAGGCAAAGCCAATCTGCAGGCCCCGTGGCTGGGCTTCACGGGATTTTTCACCATCGCCATCATGCTGAGCCTGCTCATCTTCGTCGGTGAGGCGGTAAGAGACGCCTTTGATCCGCGCAAGCTGTTCGCCGGCGCGCCGCCGCCAGAAACCGATCCCGGCAACGAAAAGGTGACGCCGCTCCCGGCGAGGGCCGGAGAAAGCAAACCATGAGCCCGCCGCTGCTGGAAATCTCCCGGCTGGGAGTGGAGTTCCATCTGCCCGAAGAAGTCGCCACCGCCGTGGACGGCTTGTCTCTGAAAATCGACAAGGGGCAAACGGTGGCGCTCGTTGGCGAAAGCGGATCGGGCAAGTCGGTAACTGCCCTGTCGGTTCTGCAGCTTCTCCCCTACCCGGTGGCCCGCCACACGCCGGGGAGCTCCATCCGCTTCAAGGGCGTGGAGCTGGTGGGCGCCGAAGAGCATCGGCTGCGCGCGGTACGCGGCGACCAAATCTCCATGATCTTCCAGGAGCCCATGGTGTCGTTGAATCCCCTGCACGTGGTGGAGAAGCAGATCAACGAGGTGCTGTTCGTACACAAGGGGATGGAAGCCGGCCCTGCCCGCCAGCGTACCCTGGAGCTGCTGGATCTGGTGGGCATTCCGGATCCTGAAAAACGCCTGGCATCCTATCCCCACCAGCTCTCCGGCGGCCAACGCCAGCGGGTCATGATCGCCATGGCGCTGGCCAACGAGCCGGATCTGCTGATCGCCGACGAACCTACTACCGCGCTCGACGTCACCATCCAGGCTCAGGTGCTGGCACTGCTTCGCGGGCTGCAGGCAAAGTTCGGCATGTCCATGCTGCTGATCACCCACGATCTGGGCATCGTGCGCAAGATGGCCGAGCAGGTATCGGTCATGCAGGCCGGCCGGGTGGTGGAAAGCGGATCCGTCGAAAGAGTCTTCGCAAAGCCTGAGCATCCCTATACCCAGCGCCTGCTGGCCGCGGAGCCCAGGGGCGAGCCGTTGCCGGCAACCGCCGATGCGCCGACCTTGATGCGCGCAGAGAACGTCAAAGTGTGGTTTCCCGTCAAGCGCGGGCTTCTGCGCCGCACGGTGGATTACGTCAAAGCCGTGGACGGCATCAGCGTTACCGTGCGCGAGGGCCATACCGTGGGGGTGGTGGGCGAGAGCGGCTCGGGCAAGACCACCCTGGGGCTCGCCCTGCTGCGCCTGCAGCCGAGCGAAGGTGTCATCGAGTTCGATGCCAAGGATATACAGGGCGGATCCAGCCGCGACCTGCGGAGGCTCCGCCGCGAGATGCAGGTGGTGTTCCAGGATCCTTTCGGCAGCCTGAGCCCGCGCCTTTCCATCGGCCAGATCGTCGCCGAGGGCCTGGAAGTCCACGACATGGGCGGCGGCCCCGAGGGCCGCGAGGCGCTCATCATCGAGGTCCTGGAAGAGGTGGGCCTGGACCCGGAAACCCGCCACCGCTACCCCCACGAGTTCTCCGGTGGACAGCGCCAACGGGTCGCCATCGCCAGGGCCATGGTGCTGAAACCCCGCTTCGTCGTCCTCGACGAGCCCACATCGGCGCTGGATATGTCGGTGCAGGCCCAGATCGTGGATCTGCTGCGGGATCTGCAGGCGCGCCACCGGCTGGCCTACTTGTTCATCAGCCACGACCTGAAAGTGGTACGGGCACTCGCTGACGAGCTGATCGTCATGCGTGACGGCAAGGTCGTGGAACAGGGCTCGGCCCGGACGATTTTCGCGTCCCCGCAGCAGGCCTACACCCGGGCGCTGATGGCCGCGGCATTCGATCTGGAAGCCCGCGAGGAAGACGCCGTCAGGATGTAGCGCCCCCCCCCTCGGAATAGTTGACTATTTTACTCGGGTACCCGTACCATTACCCGAGTAAATCACTCGGGAATTTTCATGGCCAGCCAAGCACCGGAAATCGAAGACCTGATCCGCCAGGAGTACGAACACGGCTTCGTCACCGACGTGGAGTCCGACACCATTGCGCCGGGGCTGGACGAGGACGTCATCCGGCTGATTTCCCGCAAAAAGGGCGAGCCGGCGTTTCTCCTGGATTGGCGGCTGGCGGCTTACCGCCACTGGCTCACCATGAGCGAGCCCGTGTGGGCCCACGTGAACTACACCCCCATCGACTATCAGACGATCTCCTATTACTCGGCGCCCAAGTCCACCAGCGACGGGCCCAAGAGCCTCGATGACGTGGACCCCAAGCTGCTGGAGACCTACGAGAAGCTGGGCATTCCGCTCGCCGAGCGGGCGCGGCTGGCGGGCGTCGCCGTGGACGCTGTCTTCGACAGCGTCTCCGTCGCCACGACCTTCAAAGATACCCTGGCGGAACAGGGGATCATCTTCGGCTCGTTCTCGGATGCCGTAAAGGATCACCCGGCGCTGGTGGAACAATACCTGGGCAGCGTCGTGCCCCATACGGACAATTTCTTTGCCGCCCTGAACTCCGCGGTCTTCACCGACGGCTCCTTCTGCTACATCCCCAAGGGCGTGCGCTGCCCCATGGAGCTGTCCACCTACTTCCGCATCAACACCGCCAACACTGGCCAGTTCGAGCGTACCCTGCTGATCGCCGACGAAGGCGCCTATGTGAGCTATCTGGAAGGCTGCACGGCGCCCATGCGTGACGAGAACCAGCTGCACGCGGCGGTGGTGGAGCTGATCGCGCTGGAAGGCGCCCAGATCAAATATTCCACGGTACAGAACTGGTACCCGGGCGACGAGAACGGGCGCGGCGGCATCTACAACTTCGTCACCAAGCGTGGCGACTGCCGCGGTGACAATTCGAAGATATCCTGGACCCAGGTGGAAACCGGCTCCGCCATCACCTGGAAGTATCCCAGCTGCATTCTGCGCGGCGACAACAGCGTCGGCGAGTTCTATTCCGTGGCCTTGTCGAATATGTACCAGCAGGCCGATACCGGCACCAAGATGGTGCACCTGGGCAAAAATACCACCAGCACCATCATCTCCAAGGGCATCGCCGCCGGACACGGCCAGAACACCTATCGGGGGCTGGTGCACATCGGCAAAGGTGCCGAGAATGCACGCAATTACAGCCAGTGCGACTCGCTGCTCATGGGCGACAAGTGCGGCGCCCACACCTTTCCGTACATGGAAGTCAAGAATTCCACCGCCCGGGTGGAGCACGAGGCGACCACCTCCAAGATCAGCGAGGATCAGCTTTTCTACTGCCGCCAGCGCGGCATATCCGAAGAGGATGCCATCTCCATCATCGTCAACGGATTCTGCAAGGAAGTATTCAAAGAACTGCCGATGGAATTCGCCGTCGAGGCACAGAAATTGCTCAGCGTCAGTTTGGAAGGCGCCGTCGGCTGATACGCTCACTCGGTCTCTTTTCGGTCTTTAATCCATGCTCAGCATCAAGAATCTGCGCGTCCGCGTCGACGGCAAAGAAATCATCCGTGGTCTCGATCTGGAAGTGAGGGCCGGTGAAGTGCACGCCATCATGGGACCCAACGGTTCCGGCAAGAGCACCCTCGCCCACGTGCTGGCGGGCCGCGACGGCTACGAGGTCACCGACGGGGAAATCCTCTACGAAGGCAAGAACCTTCTCGAGATGCCGGCGGAAGAACGCGCGCGGGAAGGCCTGTTCCTCGGCTTTCAGTATCCGGTGGAGATCCCTGGTGTCAACAATACCTATTTCCTGAAAGCCGCCTTGAACGCCGGGCGCAAGCATCGCGGCCTCGACGAGCTCGACGCCATGGACTTCATGAAGCTGGTCAAGGAAAAGCTCGAAATTCTGCACGTCGACGATTCGCTGCTGCAGCGGCCGGTCAATGTCGGCTTCTCCGGCGGCGAGAAGAAGCGCAACGAAGTCTTCCAGATGGCGGTGCTCGAGCCGCGTCTTGCGATTCTCGATGAAACCGATTCGGGACTCGATATCGACGCGCTCAAAGACGTCGCACAGGGTATCAATGCGCTCAGACGCGACGATCGCGCCGTCGTGCTGATCACCCACTATCAACGCCTGCTCAACTACATAACGCCGGATTTCGTGCACGTCTTGAGCGACGGCCGCATCGTTAAATCCGGCGGGCGGGAATTGGCGCTGGAGGTCGAGGAGCAAGGCTACACCCAGCTGCGGCGCACGGCCGCGCCCGCATAACCCATGGCTACTCCAGCCATCGATCACTATGTTGCGGAGTTCTCCGCTCTGCGCGCCGGGCTTCCCGGCCATGGCATCGACTGGCTGGACCGGTCCCGGGAGAGCGCACTGGATGCGTTCGCGACCACCGGTTTTCCCACGCCCCGCCACGAGGATTGGAAATATACCCGCGTAACAGCCATCGAGAAACGCAGCTTCAAGCTCGCGGAGAAAAATGGAATCCATGTGCACACGCGGGATGTGGAGCGATTCCATCTTGGCGCTCTCGAGTGCGAGCAACTGGTATTCGTGGACGGCCGCTACGTGAACGCTTTGTCCAGACGCAACGTGGTGGACAACGGTGCGCGAATTACGACCCTGGAAAGCGCCATGAACGCGTCTTCCCAGCTCCTGGAGTCTCACCTGGGACACTACGCAGACATCACCGGGCAACCGTTTTGCGCATTGAACACTGCCTTCATGACCGACGGCGCAGTCATCCATGTGAAGAACCGGGGCACGGGCAAGCTACCCATTCATCTTCTATTCATCGCCACCACGGAAGATGTGATCGCGCATCCCCGGATTCTGGTGATCGCCGAAGCGGGAAGTCAGACCACCGTGGTCGAAAGCTATACGAGCTTGTTCGGCGGCTGCTATTTCACCAATGCGCTCACCGAGATCGTGCTCATGGAAGAAGCGCGGGTGGATCACTACAAGCTGCAGGAGGAAAGCATCAAAGCGTTTCACGTAGCGACGCTACAAGTCCGCCAGGGTCGCGACAGCCGATTCGCCTCGCACTCCTTTTCCTTCGGCGGCCAGCTGGTCAGAAACGACATCAACGTGTTGCTGGATGCCGAGGGCGCCGGCTGCACGCTCAACGGGCTGTTCATGGCGAGCGGGCGCCAGCACGTCGACTATCACACGCGCGTCGATCACGTAAAACCCCACGGCACCAGCGAAGAAGTCTACAGGGGCATCTTGGACGGACGCGCCCGCGGTGTCTTCAACGGCCGCGTGAAGGTGCATCCGGGCGCCCAGAAAACCGACGCCCGCCAGTCCAACAAGAACCTCCTGCTGTCCCGGGACGCTGAGATCGATACCAAGCCCGAGCTGGAAATCTACGCCGACGACGTCAAGTGCTCTCACGGCGCTACCGTCGGACAGCTGGACGAGCAGGCTCTTTACTACCTGCGCTCGCGGGGCATCGGCGAAGCCCAGGCGCGCAACCTGCTGACCTATGGATTCGCCAAGGATATCCTCGACCGTATCGATCTGGCGCCCCTGAGGGAAAAACTCACCGATGAGCTGCTCAATCGCATGCCGAACGCGGAGCAGTTGCGCGAGATGGTGCAATGAACGCGGCGACCCGCGCCGGTGGCCAAACGGGTAGCAAAGCGGCCCGCAACCTGTACGACGTGCACGAAGTACGCAAGGATTTTCCCATCCTGCACCAGCAGGTGAACGGCCATCCACTCGTCTATCTGGACAACGGTGCCACCAGTCAGAAGCCCCGGAGCGTCATCGATGCCCTGCGGCACTACTACGAGCGGGACAACGCCAACGTGCATCGTGGCGTGCACACCTTGAGCGAGCGCGCGACCAACGACTACGAGGGCGCCAGGGACACTGCCCGGCGATTCATCAATGCCAACCATCGCAGCGAAGTGATTTTCGTCCGCGGCAGCACCGAAGCCATCAACCTGGTGGCGCAGAGTTACGGGCGCCCGCGTCTGCGTGAAGGCGACGAGATCATCATCTCGACCATGGAGCACCACTCCAACATCGTTCCCTGGCAGATGCTCGCCAGGCAAACAGGCGCCACGCTCAAGGTGATCCCGATCAGCGACCAAGGCGAGCTGGACATGGACGCCTATCTGCAGATGCTCGGCCCGAAAACCCGCATCGTCTCCGTGGTGCACGTGTCCAATGCGCTGGGCACCATCAATCCGGTCGAGGCGATCATCGAGGCGGCCCACGACGCCGGCGCCGTGGTCATGCTCGACGGCGCCCAGGCCGCGCCGCACCTGGCCATCGATGTGCAGGCCCTGGATTCGGACTTCTATACCTTCTCCGGACACAAGGTCTTCGGCCCCACGGGTATCGGCGTGCTGCACGGCAAACGCGCGTTGCTGGAGGAAATGGACGCCTACCAGGGAGGTGGCGACATGATCCGCAGCGTGAGCTTCGAAGGCACGACCTACAACGAGCTGCCCTACAAGTTCGAGGCCGGCACGCCGAACATCGCCGGCGCCATCGGCTTGGGCGCGGCGCTAAACTATGTCAGCAATCTCGGTATCGACGCCATCGCCGCTCAGGAACAAGAAGTGCTGGAAGCGGCCGTGGGCCTGTTGAGCGAGATCCCCGGCCTGCGCCTGATCGGCACGGCGAAGAACAAATCCGGTATCGTGTCTTTCGTCATGGACGGCGTGCACCCCCACGACATCGGCACTGTTGTTGACAACGAGGGGGTCGCGATCCGCACCGGCCACCACTGCGCCATGCCCTTGATGAAACGCTACGGCCTGACGGCAACGGCGCGTGCGTCCTTCGCTCTGTACAATACCTGCGAAGAGGCGGAGGCGCTGGCCGCCGCCCTCGGGAAGGTCAACGAGGTGTTTCACAGATAATGGACCTTCGCGCCCTCTACGAAGAGGTGATCCTCGACCACAATCGCAGTCCGCGGAATTACCCGAAGAAACCCGACGGCTACAATTGCTCGGCCCACGGCGATAATCCCCTGTGCGGCGACGAAGTGCAGGTGCATCTGCGCGTCAAGGGCGGCGTGATCGAGGACATCGGATTCGAAGGACGGGGCTGCGCCATCTCGACTGCCTCGGCGTCGCTGATGACAGAAGCGCTGAAGGGCAAGAGCGAGGACGAGGCCGCGGCGCTCTTCGAGGCCGTTCACAGGCTACTGACGAAACAAGGTTCCGATGACAGCGACGCGGACGCGGATCGCCTGGGCAAGCTGACGGTTCTGGGAGGCGTGAAGGAATACCCCATGCGCGTCAAGTGCGCAACGCTGGCCTGGCACACCCTGCAGGCGGCGCTGGCGCACAGCGTCGACTCCGTCACCACCGAGTAAGCGTGCCGCCGCCATGAGCAATCTCACCGACTGGCTTGGCCAGGTACAAAGCCAGGAACCCGTGGACCGGGATGCCGTGCGCGCGCGCGTCATCGCTGCCCTCAAAGAGATCTTCGATCCCGAGCTTCCGGTGAATATCTACGACCTCGGACTCATCTATTCCGTGGATGTGGACGACGCTGCGGTGGTCGAAGTCAAGATGACCCTGACCACGCCGGCTTGCCCGGTGGCCCAGACCTTTCCCGGCACGGTGGAGAGCGCCGTGCGCGAAGTGGAAGGGGTGACGGCGGCGCAGGTGGAGCTGGTCTGGGATCCACCCTGGTGCGCGGACAGCCTCAGCATGGAGGTCAAGCTGCAGCTGGGGCTTCTGTAGCGGCATGGCAGACTGGATCGACGTCGCCCCCACCGACGATCTCGCCCCCGGCGACTACCGCGTGGTGGATATCGACGACGCGCTGATCGCCGTCTTCAATATCGACGGTGCGTTCTACGCCATCGAAGACGTCTGCACCCACGACTACGAAACGCTGACCGGCGGCTGCATCGAGGGATGCGAGATCGTCTGCCCGCGCCACGGCGCGCGATTCAATATCAAGACCGGTGAAGCGCTGACGCCTCCCGCCTACGAGCCGGTGGCCACCCTGCCCGTGCGGGTGGAGAACGGGATGGTGCAGGTCAAGGATGATCGCTGGGACTGAGCACAACGGGGTTGGACTGATCCCGGCAAAGTATCTCCTCTATCAGCGTCGGCATCTCCAGGCGTCATGCGTCCGCCAAGGCAGTTGCCCTTACGAACTCAGAATCTCCTTCAGCGCATCCAACTTCGCCGACGTGTAGTCGGAGCGCCAGGTGAGCAAGGTATCGACCTTCGAGGCCGCGCCGGGCAGGGGATGGACACGGAACTCTCCTTTCACCGCAACCGCATCCAGGATCGAGATGGGAACGGCAGCGAAGCCGGTGCCCGCGGCGACGCAGGCGAGAATGACGTGATATGAGCTCGTCTCCAGCACGCCGCCCGGCGTGATTCCCGCCTCCAACATCCAGTCCTCGAGATAGCGACGGTAGGCGCAGCCGACCTTGAAGGCGATGACCGTCCTGCCGGTCATTTCATCGACCCGGGTGATGGACGGAAATGACTCTGGCGAGATCAGCACCAGCTTCTCGCTGAACACGGGCACGGTATCGAGTGCGACGTGGGAGACCGGCCCCGCGACGAAGGCCACCTCGATCTCGTACTCGAGCAATCGATCCAGCAATCCCTGAGTCGTATCGGTCGAAAGCTCCACCCGCACGTCCGGATAGCATTCGTGGTAGCGCGAAAGAACGTCGGGCAACCGGGATGCTGCCGTGCTCTCCAGCGTTCCGACGCGAAAATTGCCGCGCGGCTTGCCGTCGGTGAGTGCGGCCTCTGCCTCGCCGGAGAGATCCAGTAGCCGCTCGGCATAGGGCAGCAGTGCCTCTCCGGCCGGTGTCAGCGCCAGCCCCCGGCTTTTCCTGAGGAACAGGCGCACTCCGAGACGATCCTCGAGTTGCCTGACGCGGGTGCTGATATTGGATTGCACCCGATGCAGCCTCTCCGCGGCTCTGGAAACGCCGCCTTCCAGGGCGACGCTGCGGAAGATCTCCAGGTCGCTCAGCTCCATACTTCGCATGCCTTTCTCCTTTTGAGATGTTGAACTTCTTTATAATTCATTTTTCATGATACCGCCAGCTCGGTAGCATTGGCCCATGTCCACACGCACTCCGGTCCTGCGCATCACCTCCATCGGCCTCGTCGCCCTGGCGCTGGCCATGGGCATCGGACGCTTTGCGTTCACCCCGATGCTGCCTCTGATGCAGGACGACGGACTGCTGGGCGTGAGCTCCGGCGGCCTGCTGGCATCCTGCCACTTCCTGGGCTATCTGATTGGCGCCATGTCCGCGGCCCGCATTCGCCTCGCTCCCCGATACCTGCTCCAGCTCTCGCTTCTGCTCATCGGATTCGGCACGCTCGGTATGGGACTGACGAACAGCTACGCAGCCTGGCTCATGCTCCGCTGGGTGAGCGGTGTGTGCAGTGCCTGGGTGCTGGTGTTGATCAGCAATTACTACGTCAAGGCACTCGCGGATTGCGATCGTGCCTCGGACCAGGGCTGGGTTTTCTCCGGCGTCGGTGCCGGCATCGCGATCGTGGGGTTTGGATGTCTCGGCTTCATGGTCTATGGGCTGGAGAGCGCGTCCGGATGGCTAGCGCTCGGCCTGTTGTCAATCGTCGTTGGCATCGCGCTTTGCCTGCTGATGGGGGACGAGTTGCCCGCGGAGCGCCGGCCGCCTCGTTCGTCGGTATCGCAGCGCACCCCCCTGGTCTGGCGTCTCGTCCTCGCCTACGGCATCGCCGGAATCGGTTACACAATCCCGGCCACGTACCTGCCGGTGATGGCCCGCGATAGCTTCGCATCACCCATCGTCTTCGGCTGGAGCTGGCCCGTATTCGGAGTGGCCGCCTTCGCATCCACTCTGCTCGTGTCGCGCCTGCAGGCCCGCTACTCCAACCGCCAAATCTGGGCGACGGGCCACATCGTGATGGCCGCCGGGCTGCTGCTGCCGGTCGCGCTGCCCCAAATCGCCGCTATCGCCGCCGCCGGGCTCTGCGTGGGCGGATCGTTCATGGTCGTCACCATGGCCGGCATGCGGGAAGCCCATCGCATCGCACCGCCGCCCGACGTGATCCGTCACATCGCGGCGATGACGACCGCGTTCGCGACCGGGCAGGTCCTCGGACCGACGATGGCCAGCGCGTGGTTCGCGGCGAGCGGGAGCTTGTCGGGCGCGCTTGTGCTGGCCAGTGCGTTGCTGCTGGTGAGCGTATTCGCCTTGGTGCAGCCCTCTCCGCGACCGCGGAGGAACCGGGCATGAAGCTATTTGTCAATGCTGCTTCGCCTTATGCCCGGCTGGTTCGGGTCATTCTCGTCGAAACCGGGTTGCAGGCGCAGACCGAGCTGCACTACGTGGATCCCCGGGAATCGCCGCCGGAGCTGCTGGCTCGAAATCCCGCCGCCAAGGTCCCGGCACTCGAACTGGACAATGGCACGCAGCCCATCGAAAGCGACTGCATCTGCGACTATCTCATCGGCATTCGGATAGAGAAGACCTCTCGCCGGCGTCCGCGACCAACGCGGCTGTTCGGCTGCAAGTCCTCGGTCTCGGACGTGTGGCCATCGATTGTGCTTTTGGAGCCGTGTCGCTGGATCGGTTCTGTCAACCCACCGGGCTCGCGGCACGCTGGTTGAGCGCGCTGCCGCGGATCGCCTCGTCGCTGGAACCCCTCATCACTCGCGCAGCGCCCGGGCTTTCGGTGAATCTGACTGGTCTCACCGTTGCCGTCGCGTTCGAAACCGTCGACTTTCGTCTACCCGACGTTCACTGCCGGACGAGAAGTCGGCAGCTCTTGCACCGAGTCGCGGAACTGGGCAAGCGCCAGTCGCTATCGACGACGCGCCCGCAATAGTGTCGGCCCTTGAATCATGCGCCAGGAGGTTACTCTCCAAATACGGTTGACTGCGATCGGCAAACCGCGGAAAAGTACGACAAGCCATTCAACCGGGAAATCTCGGATTGAGGCTCTGAGTCCCGAGTCCTTAGTGATACTGGTCATAGGATGCGATCGAGTCCACGCACTACGCCGGTAATATCCGAAACGCGACGGATAGCAAGTAACGTCCCGCTGATGTAAGGTTGCGCCCCTGGTCCACCGTCGTACGCGATCGTTAGTCGCTCGTCCTCGCGACCAAATCGGACTTCTAGACCGATTGTATAACTGGGCAGCCGGATCGAGTGGATCTGCGACTTATTTACGGTAGCCCCACGGCTTTCACGCACACCGACTGTCTTCTCGATCGGCACTTCAGTTTCCGGCGCCCGCACCTCCGAGAGTCTCCAGGCAAGCTCGCGTGCCATTCCACTTGGGGCGTCGACCTTTCCGGCGTATGCAGAATCGATAAGCTCCCAAGTGGGAAGATATTTGGCTGCTTCAACCGCAAATCGCTGAAGCAAAGCGGCCGAGATGGCGAAGTTTCCGACAGCGACCACACCGACATTCTTTGTTCGCGCAGCGGAGTCAACTTCCGCATAGTCGCTGTCGCTCAGTCCTGAGCTACCGACAACGACATGACGGTCGGCTTCGATGGCCATCAGGACGTTTGCCTTTACCGCGGCGGCGCTCGTGTAATCGACGAAGACGTCGGAGGGGATGCGAAGCGCCTCCTCAACCGAGCTGCTAATCGTGACGTCGCCAACGCGCTCCCCGCGCGCGCGCCGAGCAGCGGCAGCGACGAGTTTGAGGTCGTCACTCTCCAGAATCGCAGCGCTGAGCGGCTTTCCCACCCAGCCCGTCACGCCAGCAAGACACACACGGGTCATGTTGAACCTCCATGGACTTGTATCGGACTGCTTTAACGCCGCAAATCACCCACCGTCACGCCGAGGAAGGCTCAGTGTCCATTCCCGGCTATCAGCAGCCTAACCGAATCGCCACAGTTGGACGACTGGTTTGCGACCCGAAAGAGCGTGTGATCGTGCTCACCCTTTGAGGCCCTACCGGGCGATTGCGTAGGAGGCCGCGGCCTCCCGAACGCCGGTCGGAGCGGGTGTCACACGCCAACCCTCAGGCGCTTCCGCGGAGTCGCCCCCATCGTCCATGCTCGGCCCGTCGTCCCGCCCCTCGTCGACCATGTCATCGAGCTGATAGCCGTGCCGTGGAATGGCCCGACCATCTGGCCGCATGAAATACCATTGGCCCCGATGGTCTTTGCGGATGTCATAACCGCCCTCATGGACTAGGCGGCGATACCCACCGCACCGAGCACTATCAGCAGAACCACGATACCGAGAAAGGCGGCCAGCAGCTTAGTGTGGATGCTCGCGCAGATCCGAGCCACCCGCTCGGGCAGCCACCGTGAACCCGGCAGACTCGCCACCAATCGCGCCAGCCAGGCCTTCACGGCGAGCGACCTTCGGCCATCAGATCGCGCAGGTCGTGCAGGAGCTCGCGCGGGTCGAAGCGTTCACCCATGTACTGCACGCGGAGGATCCCCTCGCGGTCGACCAGTGAGGTCAGCAGGTTATGGTCGACCTCACCGCCCGAACGCCGGTCATGAAACACGCCGTAGCTTCGCGCCACGTCCCGGACCGCCGCCGGCGCGCCGGTGAGGATGGCCCATCCGGACGGATCGTAGCCGAGGGCGCGGGCGTAGCGCGCGAGCACCTCGGAGGTGTCGTGTTCCGGATCGACGGTAACGGATACGAAGAACACGTCGCGACCGAAGGTCTCACCCAGCGCGCGTTGGATCTGCACCATCTTGGCGGTCGCAATCGGGCACACGTCGG
>SMUX01048915.1_pt1 | contig 24671 bp, 17 predicted proteins | sample 2456431 | NCBI WGS metagenome assembly SMUX01 (sample SAMN11095930, study PRJNA526329) | marine sediment metagenome | biome: Marine sediment; feature: Surficial sediment; material: Deep marine sediment; isolation source: Hadal surficial sediment | place: Pacific Ocean | collected 2014-11 | depth... | reverse complement strand
TTTGAAAACCCTCGCATCCCTAACGGATGGGGAGCTGCTGGAACGGTTGCGCGCTGGGAAAAACGAAAGTGAAGAAGAGAGAAGATCCACCTTGGCGTTTTTGCGCGGGGGACTCCCTGAACGGATGGTCCTTGACCCTCTATCTTACGCCCTCGCTCAGCTCCAGCAGAGCATTCGAATGGTTAAAGAAGGTAAGCAGCAGGAAGCCTATCAGGCTGTATTGGAAGCTTATCTAGAGGGTTTTGAGCTTGTGGAACCCGAGCTCCGGGCCAACCAACCTGACAAGATCCCCGATATCGAAGCATTGTTCTTGTCTGCCAGGAGGGCCCTCAAAGGACCCGAATTGACCCTTGCCCTTCCCCTACTGACCCAACTCAGCGAAGAGCTCATCAGGGTCCAGACGGATTTGGGGGTGAAGCCATCGAGCCCCACCTTGGTATTCTTTAACTCGATGGCCCTCATCCTCAGAGAGGGATTAGAGGCTGCCTTGATCGTGGCCGCTATACTTGCTTTTCTCCGACTCTCCGGGCAGCACAGGGCGATGGTTTATGTCCATGCGGGCTGGATTGGAGCCCTTGGGGCAAGTGTGCTCACGTGGCTGGTGGCCGAATTTTTAATAACCATCAGTGGGTCCAATCGCGAGCTCATCGAAGGGATCGCATCGCTACTGGCGGCTGTGGTTCTTTTCTACGTGAGCTACTGGCTACTCGCCAAGCTGGAGGCGAAAAAGTGGACGGACTTCATCAGGTCAAAAGTGGAAATGGCCCTATCCACGGGACACGTGATGGCCTTGGCAGGGGTCTCTTTTCTAGCGGTCTATCGAAAAGGATTAGAAACGGTTCTCTTCTACCAGGCCCTCCTCTTTAGTAGTACGTCTGCTCAGGGTGCCGTTCTTTTGGGCTTCGTCGTTGGGCTTGCCTTTCTTCTGGTGGTGATCGTGGCCATCTTCAGGTTGGGTTTACGGATTCCCTTACGCTACTTTTTTGGATTCACCAGTGGGCTGCTCTATGTCCTGGCCACCATTTTTGCCGGCGAGGGGATCTACCGCCTGCAACAGGTGGAGCTTCTGCACGGGACCCCGTTAAACCTTCCCTTCTTTCCTATTGTGGGGATCTATCCCAATCTCGAAGGGCTCCTCGTTCAGGGAAGCACGGTGATTCTCTTTATCGCCTCCCTGCTATGGTTCTTCGTCCTTGTCCCCAGACGAGTGCCAACCTCTTAAAAGTACTGAGTTGCGAGGACTGAGGAAAATTAGCTGTCAGCAGTCAGCTATCAGTTGTCAGCCCCAGAAAGTGAGCAGAAAGACAGTAGGCAGTGAGCAGCAGGAAATAAATACAGTGTTGAGGGCTAAGATAGGACTACTGACCACTGACAACAGGCCCACGGTCAACAAGAAGCAAAGAGCACTGGGCAGAGCGCAAAGCGTAACCAGTACTGAGTAGCGAGTACTGAGGACTGAGGACTAAGGGAAAGGGGGTTGGGTGTAGGGGATAGGGTGTAAGGAAGACGGCAAAGGGCAAAGCGAAAGAGGACTACGGACTACTGACAACAGGACTACAGCCGGAGGAAATTAACCGCAGATTCACGGGAAAATTATTACTCGCGCAAAGACGCCAAGCCCGCCAAGTTCTTAGAAAATACGAGAATGGGGTCAGGCCTGGATAACTTGACAATCTGAAGAAACCAGTTGAGATAGAGGTCCAAATCCAGGGCGGCAAAGCGCGAATAGCGAGCAGTAGGCAGTAAGAAGTAAACTGACCACGTGACTACGGACTACTGACCGCAGGACTATCGATCCTCGATCTTCAATCCTCTATCCTCGATTACCTTTGCTCAGTACTCAGTACTTTTACTCGTTACTACCCAGAGGCCTCTGCGGTGAAATGTCCGAATTATTATCTGCGTTAATCGGCGTAAATCTGCGGTTAAGTTCCTAAAAATTTACCTAACCATTTATCTCTTCAACCGGAGGATATTATAACCGGTAACGGGACGTTGAAGACCCTTCAGTACGAGTTCCCCCACGGGTTCCACCTCGATCAGCTCTTCCACTGTCCCGAGTAGACGCTGGGAAACCAAGATTTGACCGGGTTTGGCTTCTCCACAAAGGCGAGATGCAAGGTTAGTCACAGTACCGATCGCCCCATAATCCCAGCGTCCTTCAAATCCAATGGCGCCGATGGTCGCATAGCCTTGACCGATACCGACGCCGAAATCTAGTTCATAGCCGAGCTTGCGCCACTTGACGACGAGATCCACAACCTTCTCTCGCATTGTCAGAGCCATCCGAATTGCCCGCTCCGCCGGGTTCGGTACCGGCACGGGGTCGTTATAAAAGACCATCATGCCGTCACCAGTGAAGCGCTCCAGAGTCCCTTCGTGCTCTAGGATGAGCTTGCCCATTTCTGCATGGTATTCACGCAAGACGGCCATAACCTCCTCGGGCTCAGAGGTCTCGGCGAAGGCGGTGAAACCTCGCAGGTCTAAGAAAACCACAGTCACCTCTCGCCGGTGGGTTCTAAGGGGGTCTTCGGCCCCTCCGGTGACGATTAGCTCAGCCAGTTGAGGCGAGAAAAAGCGCTTTAACCGGCCAAGACGCTCAAGCTGGGTTACCTGCTCCTGGACTCGCTGCTCCAGAGACTTGTTCCATTCTGATAGCTGGGCTGCTTGTGCATGACAAGTTTCGTAAAGCTCCTTAATCCTGAGAAGTGAGCGGACACGAGCTAATAGCTCAGCCTGGTTGATGGGCTTGGCAAGGAAGTCATCCGCCCCTGAATCTAGACCTTTGACGCGTTCCTCAGCGGGATCGAGCGCTGTCACCATAACTACAGGGAGTATCTCCGTAGATGGGTTTTCCCGGATCTTTTGGCACACCTCATAGCCACTCATCTCCGGCATTACCACATCTAAAAGCACGAGGTCCGGGTGCTCTGCCTCTACCTTGGCCAATGCTTCTTGTCCTGAAGAAGCGGTTATCGCGGTATAACCCTTAACAGTTAAGAGATCAGCCAAAAGCTTGACGTTCTTGGGTTCGTCATCGACAACGAGAATCTTCGCCGAAGTTTTCACGAGGCCGCTCCCACACCTCCATGAACTTCCAGCACCCTCCGCACCTCCTCCAGGAAATCATTTACGCTGATGGGCTTCGTCTGGTATCCGTCAAACCCTTCCGCCAGCATCGTCTCCCTCTTGTTGGTCATGGCCGAAGCCGTAACAGCAATAACGGGTATGTCTCTCGTTTTCGGCTCGGCCCGGAGACCCTTGAGGGCAGTTATGCCGTCCATCCCGGGTAGCTGAATGTCCATAAGGATGAGGGCAGGCTGAGACTCCTGTGCCAGGCGGACACCTTCTTCGGCGGTCTCTGATTCAATGGTTTTATAGCCCTTGACCTGAAGCAGATCCCGCAGGAGCTTCCGGTTTTTTTCATTGTCTTCTACTATAAGAATCAGCTCCCCTGCCATTTTGTTTGCCTCCCGACCCATTTTGGATTTTGGATTGCCGATTTTGGATTCAATCTAAAATCCGAGATCTAGAATAGCTACGAGATTGGAAGCGAAAATGTAAATGTTGACCCCTTCCCCACTTCGCTTTCCACCCAGATTTTGCCACCGTGGATCGCGACAAACTTTTTGGTCAACGTTAATCCCAACCCTGTCCCTTCGCGCTTTTGAGTGTATGGCGAACCAACCTGACGAAACTCCTCAAAGATCGTCCCCTGGTCCTCCGGGGCAATCCCGATGCCAGTATCATTGACCGAGATCTCCACCGACCCATCGGCCATGACGGCCCTGACTTCGACACGTCCTCCCTCAGGAGTAAATTTCACCGCATTGGAAAGGAGATTCAGGAGGATTTGTTTTATCAGCCGCTCGTCACCAACGAAGTCACCGAGTCGCTTGTCAACCTCGCGGTGAAGAGAGATACCGTGACGGGCGGCGCGCTCCCGTATGAGGGTAAGAGCGTTCTCTATCGCTAGAGTGAGGTCGAACTTAGCCAGCTCTAGCTCCATGCGTCCCGCCTCAACCTTTGATAGATCCAGTATGTCATTGATAAGGGAAAGGAGGTGGCGGCCGGAAGAAAGAACGTCATCGACATACTCGTTTTGCTTTTCGTTCAGCTCGCCAAACAAGTGCTGCAGAAGAACCTCGGAGAAACCGATGATCGCGTTAAGCGGCGTGCGTAGCTCATGAGACATGTTGGCCAGGAACTCGGACTTGTGCCGGTTAGCGGCCTCGAGCTCCAGGCTCTTGTCCTCGATCTCGCGGAACAACCTCGCATTTTGGATCGCCAAGGCCGATTGTGTCGCGAAGGTCTGTAGGAGGTTCACGAATTCTTGCTTGAAGCTACCCGATTCACGACGGTAAACCGTCAAGGTACCCATGATCTTCTGCTCAACAAGGAGGGGCACCGCGAGAAGGGATTGATAGCCATGCCGTGCCAGCATGGGGCGTATCCGTGTGGCAGCGAGCTCGCGCTCACTAAGAAGATTAACTACTTGCACTGGGACCTTAGTGTCGGCCGCTCTCCCGGTAGCTCCCTGGCCGAGACGAAGCGGGGTTTCCCGATACGCGTCGACCAGCTCTTCTTCCATCTGATAGCTGGCCCGAAGGTGAAGTTCCTGCGTGGCTTCTTCGTACTCGTAGATAATGCCGGAGGAGGTCTCGGAGAGTTGGATAGCGCGGGTCACGATCGTGCGCAAGACCGTCTCAAGATCAAGCGTCGAGCTTACCGCCTGGGCCACCTCTCCTAACGCTTTCAGTTCTTCCACTGATCGAGCGAGCTCTCGGGTCCGAGCCTCAAGTTCCTGGAATAAACGGACGTTCTCGATGGCAATCACGGCCTGATCCGCAAAAGTTTTAATGAGAGCAACTTGTTTTTCCGAGAAGGGACGGACTTCGGTTCGCCTGATATTGATTAGCCCGATCGGAATTCCTTCCCGGAGCATCGGTACGCTAAGAAAAGTTCTTGTGCCGGATAAGGATTCCCCGGCACCACGTTCGCTTTGCCAATCATGAACATGAACTATTTGACGTCCAAGAATTGCGCGGCGGCCAGGCGTCTCCCGACGGTTCGGCACAAATTCCGGAGCTGGAAGAGTCCCGAACGACGCCACTAACCTTGTGCCGTCGCCCTCAACGAAGCGAATCTGTGCGTCAGTCGCCTCGCATAAGCGCGCGGCCGTCGCCGCAACCGTGTCCAACACTGGCTGAATATTGGTTGGAGAGTTCGCAATTACACCTAGAATTTCACTCGTTGCAGTTTGTTGCTCTAACGCCTCCTTGAGCTCTTGAAACAGACGGACATTCTCGATGGCGATGACGGCCTGGTCTGCGAAGGTTTTGAGCAACCTCATCTGCGTCTCGCTGAACGGCCGATATTCCTTGCGCCGGATCACGATTGTGCCTATTGCGACTCCCTCTCTCAGCAGCGGCATGGCGAGCGTCATTCGGATACCATGGATTCTGGAAAGGTCCGAACCTACCGGGAACTCCTCAGTCGGCATCTTCTCCCAGTCCTCCACCAGCACGGTCTCCCGGTCGATGATCGAGCGGCCGGTTACCGAAGCGCGTGACATGGGCACGTCAATAGATTCTGACCCGCCAACGAGGCCGTAATGAGCCACGATGGAAATATGGTCGCCTGTCACCCGGGCAATTGCGGCATCGTCTGTATCGCACAGCCGTGCGGCATTCTTAGCGACTACGTCCAGTACCGGCTGGAGGTCGGTCGGCGAACTGGCGATTGCCTGTAGAATCTCTCCGGTCGCCGTCTGCTGCTCCAGCGCCTCGGTGAGGTCGCGGTTCCTCGCTTGCAACTCCTGGAACAAACGCACGTTCTCAATCGCGATTACGGCCTGATCGGCAAAAGTCTTGAGAAGCGCGATCTGCTTGTCCGTGAAGGGCCGGACCTCTCTTCGCCGAATAATAATCGTACCAATCGGAATTCCTTCTCGTAGCAATGGCGTGGCGAGAATAGTTCGAGAGCCAATGCTTTGCTGTGTATGTACCGCTTTAGCCTCTGCAAACTCAGTGTCAAACTCAGCGGTGATATCGTGGATATGAATCGTTTCCCGGTCAATAATGGCTCGGCCAGCTGGGTTGCCTCGGGTGATAGGCCTCCCCTCACCAACGTCGTGGGGCAGGGGCATTGATCCATAAGAGGCCATTAGCCGAAGGACATCATCCTCGACGCGACTGACGTGGGCATCCGTTGCCTCGCATAGCCGTGCCGCGTTTTCTGCGACCACTTCCAGCACTGGCTGAATGTCGGTGGGCGAGCTTGCGATAACCTGTAGAATCTCGCTCGTAGCGGTCTGCTGTTCCAGGGCTTCAGTGAGATCACGGTTACGTGCTTCCAGCTCCTGGAACAGGCGCACGTTCTCGATGGCGATAACGGCCTGGTCGGCAAAGGTCTCTACCAGCTCGATCTGCTTGGCAGTAAACGGCTGGACTCTGTTTCTAAATACCGCAATCACCCCAATGGGGATACCTTCTCGGAGCATGGGAACTCCGAGTATGGTCCGGAAACCACCGACCTTCTGAGCCTCGAATTGATAATCGGGGTCGGCCAAAACATCGTGAATATGGACCGTCCGGCGCTCAGATGCGACACGTCCAGTCACACTTTTTTGCCCGAGGGGAGGGATCGGATTTCGCTTAATGAACTCTTTCAACTCAGGTGAGAACCCGTAGGAGACCGCCATGCGGTAAATATCACCGTCCGGCCTTGCGATGCCTCCTTGTTCAGCGTCGCAAAGCCTAGTAGCGTTCTCGATGAGCGTTTCCAGCACCGGCTCAAGATCGAACGCAGAGCGGCTGATCACCTTAAGAACTTCGCTCGTAGCGATCTGCTGCTCGGCCGCCTCAGTAAGTTCTCGGTTTCGCGCCTGAAGCTCCTGGAAGAGCCGCACGTTCTCAATCGCGATAACAGCCTGATCAGCGAAGGTTTTGAGAAGGGCGATATGCTTGTCTGTGAATGGACGAACCTCGGTACGGCGAATATGAATTGCCCCAATGGCAACTCCTTCGCGGAGCAACGGTGTCGCCAGTATCGTACGACTGCCGGTAACCTCCCAACTATGCTTGGACTCCGGATACTCCTTTTCTAGCTCAGGAACAGTAATGTCATGGACGTGGACCGTTTGGCGGTCAGAAATAGCGCGCTTCAATGGCGACCCACGAGTTAATGGCGAGATGCTTTGCGGTCCTAACGGAAGCGGTCCATAGTGGCCTGCGCGGCTAACCATACCATCGTCATCAAGGCGATAGAATACCGCATCAGTGGCATCGCAAACGCGCGCGGCATTTTCCACAATGGTATCTAGCACAGGCTGGATGTCAGTAGGGGAGCTGGCGATTACGCCAAGAATCTCGCTAGTTGCAGTCTGCTGTTCCAGGGCCTCTTTCGTCTCGTTGAATAGGCGCACATTCTCTATTGCGATAACCGCCTGGTCAGCGAAGGTCTGAAGCAGTGCTATCTTCTTGTCGGAGAAAGGGCCAGGCTCAGCTCGCGCGACTGCGATAGCCCCGATAGGGTTTCTATCCCGAAGCATGGGCACGGCCACGAGACTTCGAGTTTTGGCAGCACGTGAGCGCAGGAGATCCCGATCTTGCTGAACGTCAGGTATATGTACGAGCGCACGCTCAAGGATTGCTCGGCTGACCGCGAAACCTCGGCCAGGAGGCATCGGGAATAGCCGCTGCATAAACTCGCGCCCCGACGTTGGAATATTGTGCTGTGCAACAAGGTGGATTAATTCCCCGTCAAACCTAACCACGTTGGAGTTCACGCCACCGCACAACCGCATGGCGCTTTGGGCAATCGTCTCGAATACCAGCTGAACATCAGTTGGCGAGCTACTGATAACTCGCAGAATTTCTCTTGTAGCCGCCTGCTGCTCAAGGGCTTCTTTGAGTTCCTCTTTCAGCGTCTGGACGTGGTTCAACCTGCCCGTGGAGGCTTTTTTGGGAGCCAGTCTCCTCTTCTTGGTCGGGAGTTTTTTTGTCGCCTTCTGCATAAAAAGAGTGGGCTCCGTTAGCCTCACATCTCACTGGAAGGCTTATCAATGATGGGGAGGCTATTACTCAGTTCTTATGGCGGCTTCTATTAGATGTGAGAACCTATGTCAAGCAGACGAGGGCTGGGCTCAAACAGCAAAGCGCATGGCGCAGAGCGCAAAGCGTAGTCAGTACTGAGCAGCGAGTGCTGAGGACTGAGTGTTAGGAATGGGTCTTAAGTGTTAAACAGATAACAGTTGGCAGAAAGCAGTAAGCAGTTAGCAGAAAGGGGTCCGGAGCTGAAAGCTGACGGCTGAGAGCTGATGGCGGGCGGCTCTTAACGCTATGCGCCATGCGCTTTGCGCTATGCTGACCGCCACTAACACATAGCACTCAACACTTCTTAACTGATAGCTGAAAGCTGATGGCTAAGGCCGCTCAGCACTCAGTACTTTTTACTCGTTACTACCTAATAAAGAAGCTGAGGGATTCCTGTGTGTATGTGAACAGCGGTCCCCAGTAAACGCCGAAGAAGACAGTGGGGATGGCAAGGAGGAGCAGGAGGGGGAAGACGCTCGCTGTCATGGCGACCTCACCGTCGTCGGAGGTGGGGGCATCAAAGAACATAGTCTTCACGATGCGGGCATAATAGTAGAGAGATATCACGCTGTTGAGGATGGCCACAACGGCCAGGATATAAAACTGCCCCTTGATCACCGCCGCGAAGAGCAACAACTTGCCCACGAATCCCGCCAGTGGGGGAAGACCGGTCAGGGAGAACAAGAAGATCGCCATGCAAATGGCGGGGACGGCGGCCCCTCGCCAGGCCAGGCCGCGGTAGCCTTCAATATCCTCTCTCCCCGTCGCATTGGAGACAATCATAACAACCAAGAAGGCCCCCAGGTTCATGATGAGATAGACCACGATGTAAAATAGCATTGCCACCAGCCCGTCATTGTTCAACACCACCAGCCCCATCAAGATGTAACCGGCGTGGGCAATGCCAGAGTATGCAAGGAGTCGCTTCACGTTCTGCTGGTTGAGGGCGCAGAGGTTTCCCAAGGTCATGGTTACAATGCTGACGATCCAGAGGACCTGCGGCCACTCCACACCCGGGATGAGGATCCAGTTGCCCGCATCTCCAAGGCGGGAAACGGCGGGAAGGAAAAAGCGAATCATGATGGCGACGCCGGCGGCATTGGAACCCACGGAGAGAAAGGCCGTGATGGGGGTTGGGGCACCTTGGTAAACGTCGGGGGACCACATATGAAAGGGGGCGATGACGACCTTGTATCCGAAACCGGCAATAATGAAAACCAAGGCGATAAAGAGGGCCAACTGATTGCCTGTGCTCCCAAGCAAGACTTGGTTGATCTGTGCGTAATCGAGGCTCCCGGTCAGTCCAAAGATCCAGCTCATGCCGTAGATCATGCTACCTGAGGCGACTCCTCCATAGATCAGGTATTTCAGGGCGGCCTCGCTCGAACGGCGGTTGTGCGGCAGCATGCCGGTTAAAATATAGGAAGTGATACTCACCAGTTCTAAGGACATGTAGGCCATCAAGAGATTGCTCGAGGACGCCATGAAAAACATGCCCAGGGCTGAAGTGAGCAGGACCGTGTAATATTCACCCTGATGCACCTGGCGGATTTCATGACTCCCTACTGACATCCAGATAACCAATAGGACCGCCAGCAGGGATATGACCTTGAAGAAGAGGCTGAAATTGTCCAGGATAATCATCCGGTGGAACAGCCAACCGCCAGGCGTCCCGTTGAGCTGTAGGGTTGCCCAGAGGGAGAGGAGTACACCCGCAACGGCGAATATGGGCAGGCCCTTCTTGTCACTGACCACGAGGTCAAGGAGGACGAGGATGAGGATCGTCCCTGCCAGTATTAACTCGGGGTAAAAATATCTAATGCTCTCGATATTGGCGAGGTCCATGGGTGTCTACGATAGATACGGGATCACGATTTCATTCAGCTGGTTCAAGGAAGAGCTCAGGAGATCCAGCACTGCGTGAGGATAGACACCGAGGATGACCACTATAATCCCTAAAGGAGCCAGTGTGAACATCTCCCGGCCGTTGATTTCGAGAATCCCCTGGTACTTCTCGTTCGGTTGACCTAAATAAACGCGCTGCATCGTCCACAAGAAATAGCCGGCTGTGAGGACTATTCCACTACCACCCAGAATGGCCAACACATGGTATCTCTGCCAGGCACCAAGGAGGACCAGGACCTCCGAGATGAAACCGGAGAGGCCAGGGAGTCCCATGGATGCAAAGAAGGCCAACGCCGTTATGCCTGTGTAGACCGGCATGAGGTGGGCCAAACCGCCGAAGCCATCAATTTCACGGTGATGGGCCCGATCATAAATAACGCCCACAAGAAGGAAGAGCATGGCAGTGATGATCCCGTGGTTGAACATCTGCAGGACCGCTCCATTGATCCCGTGAGGCGTGAAACTCGCCATCCCCAGCATCACATAACCCATGTGACTGACGCTCGAATAGGCGATCAGCTTTTTAAAATCCGTTTGTGCCATGGCACATAGGGCGCCGTAGATGATGTTCCATGCCCCCAAGGCCCCGAGAAAGTAAAAGGCAAGGTCTGCAGTGGCCGCGGGGAGCATGGCGAAGTTGATCCGCAGGATCCCGTAGGTTCCCATTTTGAGCAGCACTCCGGCAAGGATCACCGAGACGGCGGTGGGGGCCTCCACGTGGGCGTCGGGAAGCCATGTGTGAAAGGGAAAAGCAGGAATCTTTATGGCGAAACCGATAAATAGCGCCATCCAAACCACATGTTGAAAGCCCCATCCCCATTGGTTGAACGGCCAAACGGGAATCACAGCCACACTGTATTTGCTGTTCTGGGCGATCAGTTGGGTCATGTCGAAAGTGTGAGGGTCGCTGGTGAAATAGAGGGCCAGAATCGCCAGCAGCATGAGGACGCTGCCGAACAGAGTGTACAGAAAGAACTTAATGGCAGCATATTCACGCCGCGGGCCGCCCCAGATCCCGATCAGGAAATACATGGGCAGCAGCATCACTTCCCAAAAGATGTAAAAGAGGAAAAAATCGAGGGCCACAAAAACCCCCATCATACCCGTGTCGAGAAGAAGGAAGAGGGCAAAGTAACCTTTTACTGCCTTGTCAATTCCCCAAGAGGCAAACATGCAGAGGAAGGAGAGGAGGGCCGTTAACAGCACCATGGAGATGCTGATACCATCCACACCGACAAAATAGTCGATGTTGTATGCAGGGATCCATGGAACTTTTGCTACAAACTGCAGCCCGGGGACGTTGCGATCAAAGTTGCTGAAAAGCCAGACGGCGAGCAGCAGCGGAGGTACAGTAACGGCGACAGAAACCCAGCGGATCAGGTTGTGACGGTTGGACGGCAGTAGCAGGACCACCACCATCCCCACCAGGGGAAAAAAGACCATATAGGTGAGCACGTTTTCTGTCATCGTTCAGAGTCTCCTATACAAATCAGCTCCAGAAGCGCGACTTGATGATAATGGCAAGAACTACTGCGCCAAGAACCACGTAAAGGTAACCATTTATGTTTCCGGTTTGAACCTTCCTAAACTTGTCTCCGGCTGCGAAAGTCGTGTCTGCCACTTTGTTGACGAACCAATCCACCACGTAGTTGTCGAATAGACCGTCGAGCCAAGCGATAAAGGTTGTGGCCTTGGCGGAACCGTCAACGATAAAATCGATGATGTACTGGTCGATCCATGCCCCGATGCGGGCAAGAAGCAAGGTCCCCTTCACAAAGAAGAAGTTGTAAATCTCATCGATATAGTACTTGTTGTAAAGAAGGCGGTAGGGAAGCCCACCGGCGAAGTTGGAGAAACGTTCGGGGGATAAAACCCTGCGGTAGTAGAGGAGATAGGCGAGGAAAAAACCAGCCCCGGCCACTGCGACAGAGAAAATCATCAAGCCCCATTCCTGTGCTGCTGATCCATGGGCCTCTCCATGACCACCCAGAACAGGCTCCAGCCAAAGCTCAAATTGGCTTCCCCCAAATATCGCCGGTAGCCCGATCCAACCCACGAGCAATGACCCGATGGCCAGGACCACCAATGGTTGGGTCATCACTTTAGGCGACTCGTGGAGATGGGCCTTGGCATGCTCGTCTAAGCGGGATTCTCCATAGAAGACCAGAAAGAGCTGGCGAAACATGTAAAAAGCAGTCATTCCAGCAGTGATTATCCCAACGGCCCAGAGGCCGAGAGAACCATGGGAACTGGAAAAGCTTTGCCACAGGATTTCGTCTTTGGAGAAAAATCCTGCCGTCAAAGGGGCCCCGCTGATGGCCAGGACGGCAACGGCAAAAGTCCAGAATGTGGTGGGCATGGAGCTTTTCAGTCCGCCCATATTCCTCATGTCCTGCTCTCCTCCCATGGCGTGGATGATACTCCCTGAACCGAGAAAGAGGCAGGCCTTGAAGAAGGCATGGGTCATCAGGTGGAAGATGGCCGCACCATAGGCAGCCACGCCGGCTGCCAAGAACATGTAACCGAGCTGGCTTATGGTGGAGTAGGCTAGCACCCGTTTTATATCGTTTTGTGTGATCGCAATGGTGGCGGCGAACAGGGCCGTTGCCGCGCCAATGATGGCAACCACCTCCAGGGTCGCCGGGGCCATGGAGTAGAGGAAGTGGAGGCGGGCAATCATGTATACACCCGCCGTCACCATCGTCGCGGCATGGATGAGAGCACTCACGGGAGTAGGTCCCTGCATGGCATCGGGAAGCCAGACAAAAATAGGAATTTGGGCCGACTTTCCCGTAGCACCGATAAAGAGAAAAAGGGTTGCCAGGGTGACTACCCCCATGCCCCAGATTTCCTGGTTTTGGATCAAGGGGGCAAACTTTTCTATCTCGCGGAATACCACTGTGCCATGCCCCACTTCGAACAGGGACCAGAAGATAAGGAAAATTCCGAGCAGAAAACCGAAATCGCCCACACGATTGACAATGAAGGCCTTGTTGCCGGCTCTCGTGTTGGTATGATCCCGATACCAGAAACCAATCAAGGCGTAGGAACAGAGTCCTACTCCCTCCCAACCAATGAACATCAGCAGGAGGTTGTCGGCCATGACGAGAAGCAGCATGGCGGAGGTGAAGAGATTGAGGAAGGCAAAATAACGCCAGTAGGATTCGTCATCATGCATGTAGCCTATGGAATAGAAGTGGATCAAGCCTCCCACTCCGGTCACCACCAGGATCATGACGGCCGAAAGGGGATCCACCCAGAAGGCCACATCCACGTTCAGGGAACCCAGAGAGATCCAGGTATAGAGCTGATTGATGAGAAAGCGATCTTCGGGTCCTAACCTCAATAGGGTCAGGAAGACCCAAATGGAAAGAAGGAACGAAAGGCAGACTGGCGTACAGGCGATAATACCGATGAGGCCCTTGCCGAATCGCTTCTGTAGATTGGCGCCCAGCAGTCCGTTGACCGCGGCACCCAACAGGGGAAAAAGTACGATCCAGTAAAGATAGCCTGTTGATATGGGATGATCCATAACGCTGCTAGATTTTAGATTTTGGATTGAGGATTTTAGATTTTCGGAATTTGTTCATTTTATTTCGGATTTCGTGCTTTGAATATTTATTCTTCTTTCTTGGGGTCCTTTGTATCTCTTCCTTCGTGTACTTCGCGTCCTTCGTGGTCAAACAGTTTGTCACCACGAAGAGCACGAAGTTTGGATCACATGTCGTGCCAAGACGCGAGGCATGTTTTTGTTTGTCGTCGTTTCCCGACAAACAAAAAATATTTCTCTGCGATCTCTGCGCCTCTGCGGTGAATCATCATCTGCGTAAATCTGCGGTTAATTCTCCGTTTCTCTCTCCATCTTTTGGCGATTAATAGCTCCTAACGCTTTGCGCTCTGCGCTTTGCTGTTCCCTAGCATGTATCCTATTCTTTGAGTGTTTGAGCTACCTCCACGTCAATGGTGTGAAAGATCTGAAAGATGGCCAAGACAATGGCGAGACCCACCGCCGCTTCCGCTGCCGCGAGCATAATGACAAAAAGGGCATAGACCTGGCCATAGATATCGCCGCTACTGAAGTGGGAAAAGGCGACGTAATTGATATTGGCTGAGTTCAGGATGAGCTCTATTCCCATGAGAATGGCGATGGCATTACGCCTGGTCAGGACAGCGTAGAAGCCGAGACTGAACAGGATGCCTCCGATCACGAGGTAGTGGGTGAGTCCAATGGTCATCCGGTCGTTCCGTTACTCTTTGATTTCCTTGCGGGACAGGGTCACTGCACCAATCAGGGCAACCAGCAAGACGATCGACGCCAGCTCGAACGGGAGAAGGTAGTCTGTCAGGAAGAGTTCTCCGATCTGCGCCGTCGTCGGGTCATGGGCAACCTGGTCGGCCTTGTTCCAAGAACTCTCCAGGATCGTGCTCACGAGCAGGGTGATCACCAACCCCGTCACGATCAAAGCGGGGATTTTTCCTACGGAACGGTTCGTGACCTGAACGTCAGCAATCCTGTGGGTGAGCATGACGGCAAACAGGATGATAACCACAATGCCACCGACGTATATGAGGATCTGGACGGCAGCGACAAAATCGGCCCCCAACAGGACGTAGATACCTGCAACGCCGCCGAAGGTCCCTACGAGGGAGAAGGCCGAATGGACAATGTTGCTGGAAAAGACTACAACTGCTGCGGAAACAACAATAATTGCTGCGACCAGGTAAAAAATGATCGTACCAATCGAAATATCCATGATACCACTTGCTCTGTTTGGGAGACCCAGAACACCGAAAGTCTTCTGGGTCGCTTACGGGAGGATGCGTTTAGGATTCACGGATAGAGAAGCACAGGAAAGGCTCACTCTGCCGGCCGCCAACTACCGCTCCTCAGAGCTTGCCCCGCCACTTTCCGGGGTGGCCAGCTCGTCCAAATATTTCTTACCAATGTCAACCTTTGCAATCATCGTCGGTTCGGTTTCTCCGCCCTTCTTGGGCTTGTAGAGAACAACGGGCTCTGTGACGAATCGACGGACCAATCCTGCAAGATTATGAACGGTTCCCTCAAACTCCTGGCTATGGCGGATGGATCCCGTTGGGCAGGACTCCGCACAGAGACCGCAGTACATGCACTTAGCAAGATCAATGTCAAATTGGCTAAAGGATCGCTGCTTGGTCTCTTTATTCATATCGATCCCTATGGCGATGCAGGTGATTGGACATATGCGCTCACATGCAAGACAGCCAGTGCAGATATCCAAATCTACTTCCAGGTGCCCCCGATATCTAAGGGGCAGGGTGTCCTGGACCTGCATGGCCATGCGGTCTGGATACTGGATCGTCATGGGACGGCGCATCAAGTGGGAGAAGGTGATGGTCAACCCCTCGAAGATCGTGGTGACTGTCTCCGTGATATTATTGACGTATTGGGCCAATGTGTTCACTGATATCTACCTTTCTCTAAATAAAAGGTTTCAGATAGAGCTCTGCACGTGACTGGCGGAGCTGAAATTTCACTCTCCAAATGAAAAGGCCTAGGATGCCAACACTGAAGAGGAATAACAATACGCTGATTATCTGATTGCCTTGGGGCCAGAATAACATCCAAATGGCCGTTCCCAGCAAGCATATAAAGGAAAGGGGAACCATATACTTCCAGCACAGGGACATGAGCTGATCCACCCTCACCCTGGGGAGGGTCGCCCTTATCCACATGGCCACAATGACCCATAGGTAGGATTTGAGGAAAAATACGGTGAATTCCAGGAGGCCCCTCAGGATCGGGTTATCGGTCACAGGAGGAATCTGCCATCCTCCTAAAAAGAGGGTGGTTGCCACAGCACCGATGACGTAGAGATTGCCCCATTCTGCAAAGAAAAAGAAGAGAAATCGCATGCCGCTGTATTCCGTCACATAGCCGGCCACGAGCTCCGACTCTGCTTCCGGGATGTCAAACGGCGTGCGGTTGCCTTCGGCCAGTGCCGCAGTGAAAAAAAGGAAGAAGGCGACAACGGTAAAAGGACTGCGAAAGAAATACCACTGCCAGGGCGCCCAGCCCTGCTGGGCGATGATTCCCTGCATGCTGAGGGTTCCAGCTGTGAAGATGATGGTTAACACGGCAAGGCCCGCGGGGATCTCATAGCTGACAATTTGGGCTGCGGATCGCATGCCACCCAGGAGGGACCATTTATTGTTCGAGGACCATCCAGCCATCAGGATCCCTACCACCACCAACGAAGTGATGGCGAGGATGTAGAGGATCCCTATATTGAGATCCGCGACGATCAACCGGCTGCCAAAGGGAATAACGACAAAGGTAGCCAAAAACCCAACAAAGACGACATACGGAGCCAGGGCAAAGAGCTTTCTATCCGCCGCAGCGGGAATGATATCCTCCTTGAGCAGGTTCTTGATTCCATCCGCAACCCACTGGAGGATTCCCTGGGGTCCCACCCGGTTGGGGCCGACGCGCGACTGGATCCTCGCCCAGACCCTTCTTTCCAACCAGCTGGTAACTCCGGCCAGCGGGGCCACAAAGAAGGAGAGGACCGAGAACGCCACAAGGATTATCACGATCGCGTAGACGACGTCTGTGGGTATCCCTTTAAGGAATCCCGATTCGATCAACTTGTCTGCTAAGGATTGCATCGCCTCTTTCTGCTAACGATCAATTTCCGGCGCATCCACGTCTAAGCTAGCGATGAGCGCGATCAGGTCCGCCACCATGATTCCTTGACTGAGCTTGTTCACAATGCTCATGGCGGTAAAAGAGCCAGTCCGGATTCGTACTCGATAGGGGTACTCACTGCCATCACTGGTCACATAAAATCCCATGTCGCCGCGCGGCGCCTCTATCCGAGTATAGGTTTCCCCTGCTGGAGGTCTGAACTTGATCGGCACCTTGGCAATGGGGGGGCCCTTCGGCATCATTTTGAGGCACTGATGGAGGATCTTGCAGCTCTCGATCATCTCCAGGATGCGTACCATGTACCGGTCGTAGCAATCCCCCAAGGTCCCCTTTTCCCCTGTTCCCACAGGGACCTCAAAGTCCAGCTCCGGATAAACCGAATAGGGGATATCCCTTCGGATATCCCAACGGATCCCGCAGGCCCGTAGGTTGGGTCCAACGAGATTGTACTGAAAGGCGTCTTCTTTGCTGATAGTGGCGATGTTGGCAAGCCGTTCCACGAAGATCTTATTAAAGGAGATGAGGCGATTGTATTCGTCCACAATGATTACAAAGTGGTCCAGGAATTCGGTGATGCGATCGCAGGTTTCAGGTTTGATGTCAAACCCTACCCCGCCAATCCTGAGGTAGTTGTAGGTAAGCCTTGCCCCACAGATCTCCTCCATCAAATCATTAATGGTCTCTCTCTCCCTGAGGGCATGGATAAACGGTGTGACGGCGCCGATATCCTGGCCGAAGGTCCCCACCGCTATGAGGTGGCTGGCGATACGGTTTAGCTCGCAGGCAATCACCCGGCAGAACTCGGCGTGGCGGGGGACTTCAATGCTACCGAGGCGCTCTGCCGCCATGCAAAAGCCCTGATTGGCAAACATCGCTGCTAGGTAATCAGCCCGGTCAGTGTATGGAACGTATCCATGCCAGGTCACCTTCTCGCCGATCTTCTCGATGGACCGATGGAGATAACCTACGTCCGGGTTGGCTTCCCGTATGACTTCACCGTCGGTTCTGACCACGAAACGAAGCACCCCGTGGGTGCTTGGATGTTGAGGCCCTATGTTGAGGGTCATGTCCTCGGTGTGAAAGCCACCCTTTTCAGTCTGATCCGGTTCGTTCATATAAAGGCCTGCTTTCTAGCGTAGCACTTCTCTTACCAAGGGTTCTCTTTGGGTACTGATCCCGTCGTACTCTTCCTGTTCCAGGTAGTCCTTGCGCAGGGGATGACCTTTCCAATCTTCAGGGAGCATGATTCTTCTGAGATCACTGTGCCCTTCAAAGACGATGCCGAAAAGATCAAAGGCCTCACGCTCAAGCCAATTGGCTACCTTCCAAACCGTTTCCATCGTTGCAATGCGAGGTTCCTCTCTGGGAAGATCCACCTTAAACACGATCTGATGCCTAAGCGAATAGGAATGGAGGTGGTAGACCACCTGGATTTTGTTCTCTTTGGGAAAATCCAATCCGGTAAGGTCCGAAAGGATCTCAAAATTTAGCTCGGGGTCGTCTCTGAGGCAAAGACAAACTTCCTTGATGGGGGCAGATTTGACCTTGAAATATGGGTCAAGGGCCTCTCCGTTAAATTCGCTGGCAACCCCAGGAAATTCCTGTGTGACTCTCTCGTAGATCTCACTTGCCTTCATTGTCCAGCCCCCCTAGGACCTAACTTTCTTGACCCACTCTAGATCCCCTTTTCTCCACGCATAGGCTAGGCCGATGAGCAGGATTCCTATGAATAAGAAAACCTCGATAAAGGCAAACAGCCCCTGTCCTGCTTCGATCCATCGCCGAAAGACGGTTGCCACGGGAATGATAAAGGCGATCTCCACTTCAAAAATGATAAATATCAAGGCGATGATGTAGAAACGGACATTGAAGTTAACCCAGGCGCTGCCGACGGCTGGCTCTCCGCATTCATAGGTGGAGAGCTTCCTTACTTGGGGGTTGGAGGGACGTAAAATGCGGCCTACGAGAAGGTTAAGACCTACAAAGGCAGCACCAAGTACGATAAATACTAAAACATTGGCAAAGTTGAACAACATTGCGAAAAACCGTCGGTTTGCGAAGGTTAGTATAGACATAAATTTAGGTTGGGTCAACCAAAGTGGAGTTCAGATGGGTTGTAGGAGGGGTGTTGATGAACGGGTTGAATCGATGAGGACTATAAGGTAAAATTGAACCTAGATGAAAAAATCCTCTAAGAGTAAAAATAATTTGTCTACCCTAGCACGGGTGAGTGCCCGTGACCCCTCAGGAGCCGTTGGGCGTAACCTCGAGGCCTTTCTTCTGTTGGAACTGCTACGCCTTCCCTCCTACGGATACGACCTCATCCGGCGGCTTGCCGACTATGGCTTCAAACGTGCCACCGAGCCAGGCGTGGTTTACAAGGTCCTCAGGTCCCTTGAGGAGGCGGGTGCCATCCGCTCCAAGTGGACCCCACAGGAATCCGGACCTGCGCGTAGGTATTACCAGATCACCGATAGCGGCCGGGAATTGCTGCGACGCCGCACCTATCACTTAAAACGGCAAATGGATCGCATCAAGAGGCTTCTTGGCGACTATGTAAGCCTGACAGGTGATCCCCTTTCCGTCGAGCCAGCATCTGAGAACATCGAACAAAAACAGGGAACTGCCGGCCGGCGTAAAGGGGAGCGCTGATCAGCCATGCGCACAGCTCTTCGAATCCTGGGCTACCTTCGCAAGTACTGGCTTGCCACGTTGGCTGCCTATCTCTGTCTTCTTGTGGTTGCGGCCGTGGAACTCTCTATACCCCATCTGATTCGCCAGATCATCGACTGTGGGATCAAAGTGGGTGTGGGATCCCATGGTGTCCCCGCCCATTGTGCTACTGGCCAGGACTCCATGAGCCTCATCACCTGGTTTGTCTCCCTCATTGTCGGGCTCGCCGTGCTCAAGGGTTTCTTCCATTTCGGGCAGAGTTATTTGGGGGCCTACAGTGCCCAGGGGATCGCTTATGACCTCCGCAGCCAGATCTCTCGCCACCTCCAACGACTCTCCTTTAGCTGGCATGACCGGGCACAAACCGGCCAGCTCATGGCGCGAGCCACCAGCGATGTGGACCAACTTCGGCACTTCACCAGCCGGGCACTCATTCAAATGGCCCATTTCGTGTTGATAGTGGTAGGCATAAGCGTGGTGCTCTTTAGCATGAACTGGAAATTGGCGCTGGCATCTCTTGTGACCCTGCCCTTTTTGACGCGGGCGGCCTCCCAGTATGGTCGCAGGGTTCGCCCCCTCTTTCGCAAGGCGCAGCAGGAATTGGCGGTTCTGGCCACCATTGTCCAGGAGAACCTGGCGGGGGCCAGGGTCGTCAAGGCCTTTGCCCGTGAAGAGGACCAGATTAGCAGGTTTGAACATCAAAACGACCTGCTACTCGGGCAGTACCTGGCGGCAGCAAAGGTTCAGGCCTATTCCAACCCGTTGATGGACGTGTTTGCCAACCTGAGTACAGTGGTGGTGCTCTGGTTTGGGGGCACTCTGGTCATCGGTGGGGAACTCTCCGTGGGCCAGCTTGTGGCGTTTAATACCTATCTCCTACTGATGGTCCGCCCTGTGCGCCGCCTTGGTTTCTTGATCGGACAGAGTTCACGGGCCATTGCGGCGGGAGAGAGGATTTTTGAGGTCTTGGATGCACCGGTGGGGGTGGAGGACAAACCAGACGCCACTCCATTGACTGCCATCAAGGGGGAGGTGGAGTTCCAGAAGGTGTCATGCATGTACTACCCGGGAGTGCCGGTGCTGCAAGACGTGACCTTCAAAGTGAGGCCCGGTGAGGTGGTGGCCCTACTGGGGACCACGGGGTCTGGCAAATCAACCATTGTGAACCTCATCCCACGATTCTACGACGTGACTGAGGGCCGTGTACTCGTCGACGGTCATGATGTCCGAGACGTTCAGCTCCTCTCGCTGCGGCGCCAGATCGGCATCGTGATGCAAGACACGACGCTTTTCACCGGCACGATCCGTGAGAACATTGCCTTTGGCGTTCCGGAAGCCACTGAGGAAAAAATCATTGCCATGGCAAAGGCCGCTCGAGCCCATGAGTTTATCTGCGAATTTCCCGAAGGATATGGCACCACGGTGGGTGAGCGAGGAGTCACGCTGTCCGGCGGCCAAAAGCAGCGCATTGCCATAGCGCGGGCATTGCTGCTGGACCCTAAAATCCTCATCCTTGATGACTTTACCTCTGCAGTGGATACCGAGACTGAGGCTCTGATCCGCGAGGCCTTGGACGTTCTTATGAAAGAGCGGACCACCTTTATTATAGCCCAGCGCGTGAGCACGGTTCAGGACGCGCATAAGATCATCGTCCTGGATCGTGGAGGGATAGTAGGTATGGGGTCCCACGCGGAGTTGCTGGAGAGTAACAGCATCTACCACGAAATTTGCCAGATCCAGCTCTTGGACAGGACGGTTTTGGGGCCACAGGCCTATGGGCAGTTACAGATAGGGGGGCAAAGCTAAATGGTCGCGCAAGTAGGCGGAGGATGGATATGGCATGCCCTTGGAACCGGGAAGAGGGTCCGAGGGCGGGCCTTCAACCCGCGGGTCGTCAAGCGCCTCCTCGACTACCTAAGGCCACACCGGCTCAGCGTGATTTGGGCCTTGATCCTGGTCTGTGTCACCTCCGGCATGCACCTCATCGGTCCCTATTTGCTGAAGGTCGCTATTGATGACTATTTGGTGGAACAGCAGGACGTAGCTGGCCTTTCGATGGTGTGCATCGGTCTCTTGCTCACCTTGCTCATTGCGTGGGGCTCGCAGGCGGGCGAATCCTACACCATGGCCTCGGTGACCCAACGTGTGCTGAAGCGAATTCGCGACCAATTATTTCAAAAGATCAACCGGCTCCCCTTGGGCTATCACGACCGGCACAAATCGGGGGTGACCATGTCACGCATCGTCAACGACGTGACTGTTCTGCAGGAGTTAATGACCCATGGGTTCATCGACTTGGTGGCTGATTCTTTAGTCATTGTGGGCATCGTCGCCATTCTGCTCACCATGAGTCCAAAGCTTGCGCTTTACACCTTTGCGCTCTTGCCGGTCATGGTGATTGTGACCTTGGTCTTTGCCCATCGTGTGCGGGGGGCTTATCTCCACACCAGGGAGACCATTGCTCAGGTGGCGGCGAGTTTTCAGGAGGGGATCTCGGGAGTGCGTGTGGTCCAGGCCTTTGCCCGCGAGCAGGTGAGCCAGGAGCGGTTCGACGAGGTCAACCTCGGGAATCTGCAAGCGAACCTGTGGGCGGTGACGCTATCGAGCGCCTTTCCCCCGGTGGTGGAGATTATAGCCATGCTGGCAACGGCGACTGTGCTTTGGTTTGGAGCCGCTTCCGTGCTGGCTGGAGAGATCACTGTGGGCGTTATGGTGGCCTTCCTCACCTATGTGACACGGTTTTTTCAACCCATACGAGAGCTCAGCATGGTCTATACCCTCTTTCAGCAGTCCATGGCAGCAGGTGAGAAAATCTTTGAGTTGATGGACATGCCGGTAGATGTGGATGACCATCCCGATGCAAAGCCAATGCGCCAAATCAATGGCAAGGTCGAATTCGATCATGTCAATTTCAGTTATCGCAGTGGGATCCCAGTCCTTAAGGATGTCTGCTTTACCGTGCAACCCGGGCAAACCATAGCCCTCGTGGGGCCCACGGGCGCTGGTAAGACTTCCATGGCCAGCCTGATTAGCCGGTTTTACGATGTGTGTGACGGACGAATACTGATTGATGGCACTGACATCCGGGAGGTTACCCAATCTTCCCTACGCAGCCAGATAGGGGTTGTCCCCCAGGACCCATTTTTATTTACGGGCACTATCGCAGATAACATCCGCTTCGGCCGCTTGGACGCAACAGATGAAGAGGTGATGGAGGCCGCTAAACAGGCAAACGGACATGATTTCATATCGCTTCTACCCCAGGGATACGCCACTCAGGTATTCGAACGCGGACAGAATCTCTCTCAGGGTCAGCGGCAGCTCATGGCTCTGGCACGGGTCGTATTGGCAAACCCGCGCATACTTGTGTTGGATGAGGCCACGGCCAGTATCGATACGCGAACAGAGGCGCTCATTCAGGCTGCGTTAAAGCGCTTGCTGAGTGGGCGAACCTCCTTCGTCATTGCACATCGACTCTCGACCATTCGGAATGCCGATCGGCTGTTTATCATTGACCGTGGGGAGATTGTGCAGCAGGGGACCCATAACGAGTTGGTGGCGCAGGAGGGATTGTACCGGGAGCTCTATATGATGCAGTTCCGCCACGGGTCACAGCAGCAAATTGCCGTAACCGAACCATCCGCGCCGTCCCCTTCGCAACGGGATTAAAGAATCCAGGAAAAGATGACTCCCGCGAAGCGGACTCAGTACTGGTCGCGCTTTGCGTACTCTGCGGCTCTGCGGTGATATGCCCGAATCTCATCTGCGATAATCGGCGAAAATCTGCGGTTAGGTTCTTAAAGAAGTCTTCGTCCGCGTTGATCTGCGGTGAATAATTGCCTGCGGTCTTGGTGTCTTGGCGCAATACACATTGTTGAAGTCGGGCCTAATCGATCTCATTGACAATGGGCGGAATAGATTTTAGATAGTCTGCAATAGCGAGGGCGTCTTCCCGCTTCATATCTTTATAGCCGAATGAGGTACCCTCAACGACCTCAGCCATGAGACCCTGCACATCATCCAGGTCGGGCTTCGTCCCTTGGATGAGCAGGTCAGCGATCTCATCCCGGCTCCAATCATTGATACCGGTCCTCTGATCGGGCGTGATGTTTGGGATCTCCTCCCCGAAAGGTCCCGATGAGGTCCCGGCGAGATAGAGGTTTCGGTTTGGCGCCCCCACGCGGTTTCTTGGGGTGTGGCAATCACCGCACAGGGCCACATGTTCAACGAGATAGCGTCCTCTTTCTATGCCGCTGCTTGGGGCTGTGGGTGGACTAGTGGAAAAGCGGCCGAAAACTTTAAGCCATAGCGGAGTAAAAAGGGATCGAACGAAGGGGAGAAGAAATGTTGCGCGGACGTTTTCCTTACCCTCTGGCTCTAGGGTTCTCATGTAAGCGATGAGCGCCTTGAGGTCGGCTTCCGCCATGCCGGAATATTTTTCATACGGCATGACGGGCAACAGTTTTTCTCCGTTGGGTCGTATCCCTTTGACCATGGAAGCATAAATTTCTTGATCCGACCAGTTACCAATTCCCGTTTCCTGGTCCTGAGTGATGTTGGTGGAGAAAACCGTACCCAGGGGGACAGGGAAGAGTCGCCCGCCCACATGCAGTGTCTCTTCGGGTTCCGTATGACAGGCGCATCCGCCGGCAATGGCGAAAATATATTGACCTCTTTTGACCATCTCTTCAGCCTGGCTCTGGGGCCTGGCATCTTCCGGTAGCACCGCTGTCACAAACAGCAAAAAGAAAAGGGTAAAGTGTCCTTGCGTTTTCATCGCGATGGAATGTACCGTTACGACGCCCGCATGTCAATTTCGCAGAGCCAATAGTACAAAAATTGTAGTTGCTAACCCCGATCCGACATTAATCAGCCCAAGAAATCGACCCTGATGAGCATTGGATCGTGGCAAAGAGCTGTTTGTATCATGAACCGGTTCGACAAGCTCACAGCCCTGAGGTTCTCGAAGGGTCGGTAACTCACTATGAATGTAGTTACGAACCTAGGGTCGATATGGGCAATTCATGTAACATCAGCCCAGGATCGCATATGCCTTGATTATTTTTGTCGGATCGGGGCTAAAAGCTCTTATATTTTTTATGCCAGCGATTCTGTTTAAGCAACTCGGAGTAGATGATTAGAGGCCCATCGGCTCCCGCTCAGGGCTGCGGCCGTGAGCTTAGCCGAACGGGCAGGACCCACGGTCTGTCTTCCCCTCGAACTTCCTCAGGGCGGTGAGCCCGTCGAATCGGTCGAACCGCAACCCTGACCCTTCGACCATGCTCAGGGTCATGGTGAGGTACTCGAACCAT
>SMUX01047620.1_pt1 | contig 24750 bp, 25 predicted proteins | sample 2456431 | NCBI WGS metagenome assembly SMUX01 (sample SAMN11095930, study PRJNA526329) | marine sediment metagenome | biome: Marine sediment; feature: Surficial sediment; material: Deep marine sediment; isolation source: Hadal surficial sediment | place: Pacific Ocean | collected 2014-11 | depth... | reverse complement strand
GTGGATTTTATCACTGAGAATGGCAATCAATACAATATACTGAGATGGTCCAATAGCCTGTCATTCGATACACGTAATAGATCGGTCCTGCCTGATAAGGGTGCATTGCATCGAATTTCTGTAGAAATAGCATTGCCTTCACTGGGGGATTCACTTGAGTATTACAAGATCTCTTATAAGACTCAATGGTATACCCCAATATTTGAAGATTATATATTCTCTTTAAAAGGTAATATTGGTTACGGCGACTCGTATGGTGATACCAAAGGGGGATTACCATTTTTCGAAAATTTTTACGCAGGTGGCCCAAAATCTGTTCGAGGCTATGAGGAAAATACACTGGGTCCTGAAGATTCACTTGGCAGACCATTAGGTGGTAATCTCAGGTTGGTGGGTAGTGCTGAAGTCATATTGCCGGTACCATTTTTCAAAGATGTCAAATCAGTAAGAATCGCAGGCTTTTTTGATGCTGGTAATGTCTATGGAAATGATGAGGATTTTGATGCGAGTGAATTAAGGTATTCGGTCGGGTTGAGTGGCATCTGGGTCTCACCATTTGGTTTGGTAAGCGCGAGCATCGCACAACCTATTGCCGATCAGGCAGGGGATGACATACAAAACTTCCAGTTTACATTTGGAACTTCTTTCTAATACGAGAATATGGAGTAGAAACATTGAGAAATTTTAATACAGTTTTTCTGATAATCTGTTTTCTATCAACCGCTGGAATAAATAGTGTTTTAGCAGAAGATCTTAAAATTGGAGCAGTAAACACAATACGTGTTCTTGAGCAATCACCTCAGGCAATATCGGCCGATGCGTTAATTAAAAAAGAATTCTCTTCAAGAGACAGGGAGTTGGTTGCGCAGCAGAAAAAAGTTAAGTCAATGGAAGATCGTCTTGCAAAAGATGGTGCCATCATGAGTGATCAAGAACGCAAAAAACTTGAAAGGGACATCATCGGTGTACGCAGGGAATTAAAAAGAGGGCAGGATGAGTTTCGTGAAGATGTAAATTTCAGGTTTAATGAAGAAAGAGCAAAAATCCAGAAAGAAGTATTTGATGCCATTCAAAAAGTAGCAAAAGACAATGGTTATGACCTCGTGCTATTTGATGGTGTTGCCTATGCAAGTGATAAGGCTGATTTTACTGATCTGGTGATTAACTACCTGAAAGAGAAACAGCAAGAGAAGTAACCGATTAATTACTACACTTAGTTATGATTTTTACCCTCGGGAAAGTAGCTGGCCATATAAGCGCAGAGTTGTATGGTGATCCAGAGTGTGAAGTCAGTGATATTGCAGCATTACAGTCTGCCAAGTCAGGTCAGATTAGTTTTTTATCAAATCGTAAATATTACCGTTACCTGAAGCACACAAAAGCGTCAGCAGTCATCATTGAACGTGAAGATCTGGAGGCATGTCCAGTATCTGCATTGCTTGTTGACGATCCTTATTTGGGTTTTGCAGGTGTCGTTAAGCTATTTCATTCTGATCCAGAGATTATTCCGGGCATACACCCTTCAGCAAACGTAAGCTCATCTGCAAAAGTGACAGTTCGGCGAGTATCGGCCCCAATGTCGTCATCGAAGATAACTCGGTGATTGGACCAGGAACTTTTATAGGTTCAGGGTGTGTGATTCAATCTGATGTCAGCATCGGCTCGAATACACGTTTGTATCCCAATGTTGTGTTGTGCCATGCGGTCGTAATCGGCAGCAGGGTGATTTGCATCCTGGTGTGGTCATCGGTGCTGATGGTTTTGGTATTGCTAATGACAAAGGTGCCTGGACGAAAATTACCCAAATTGGCACAGTCATCATTGACGATGATGTTGAAGTTGGTGCGAATACATCCATTGATCGCGGCGCACTTGAAAATACAGTGATCGAGCTGGGTGTAAAATAGATAATCAGGTCCAAATCGGTCATAACGTCCGCATTTGAGCACATACGGTGATTTCTGGATGTGTTGGTATCGCAGGGAGTGCGACAATAGGCAAGCATTGTATGACAGGGGGCTTATCAGCAATTGGTGGGCATCTCAAGATAATAGATAATGTCGTTATTACAGGGTGTTCTGCTGTTGGGAACTCGATTAAATCACCCGGCACGTATTCGTCAGGCATACCTGTGACTGAGGCAAGGCTATGGCGAAGGATAGTTGCAAGAATAAGAAAACTGGATGATTTAGGTCGGAAAGTTGCAAAACTTGAAGAAGTGATAAAGTAAAAGAGATAGTTTTTATAATGGTGAATACATTAGATTTCCAGAAAATCAGAGAATTACTGCCTCATCGCTACCCATTTTTGCTAGTTGATAAAGTGTTGGCATATGAGCCGGGAGAATTTTTAACAGCCATCAAAAATGTGAGCTTCAATGAACCGTGTTTTCAGGGACACTTCCCTGAAAGACCTATTTTCCCTGGTGTCCTGATAATCGAGGCGATGGCACAGGCCGCGGCATTATTAGGTTGTATTACGATGGAAGAGAGGCCGGAAGAAGGGTCAATCTACTATCTGGTCGGTGTGGATAAAGCGCGGTTTAAGAAAACGGTGCATCCAGGTGATCAAATTACGCTTAGTATTAAATTCATCAAGCTGAGGAAAAATATCTGGCGATTTTCAGCCAGTGCAACGGTAGATGAAAAACTCGTTGCTACCGCAGAGATACTGACGACTGTCGCGGATGTATAACATTGATTGATAAGCACGCCGTTGTCGATCCGCAAGCAGTGATTGGAAATAATGTTTCAATTGGACCTTATTCGGTTATTGGCCCGGATGTTGTTGTCGGAGATGACAGCTGGATAGGTCCTCACGTTGTCATTAAAGGCCCAACAAAAATTGGTCGATCTAACAGAATTTATCAGTTCTCTTCAATCGGCGATGATCCGCAAGATAAGAAATATAGTGGCAATGAACAATCAACCCTTGAGATTGGCGACGGAAATCTTATTCGGGAATATTGTTCAATAAATAGAGGGACAGAAGAGGGTGGTGGCAAAACTGTTATAGGTAGTGATAACTGGATTATGGCATATGTTCATATTGCCCATGATTGTCTTGTGGGTAATAGCGCTGTATTTGCAAATAACACCACTTTAGCGGGGCATGTGTCTATAGATGATTATGTGATACTTGGGGGATTCACCGGAGTACATCAATTCTGCCATATAGGGAAACATTGTTTTACTGCCATTTCTTCTGTTGTGGTGAAGGATATTCCACCTTTTCTGATGGTTGCGGGTAATACGGCAAAGCCGAGTGGCCTTAATCGTGAGGGCTTGAAACGCCATGGATTTACGGTAGAAACGATAGATTTATTACGTAAGGCATACAAAATAATTTATCGTAGTGGACTCACGAAAGATAAGGCGCTTGAAGCGCTTGAAGAATTTGTATCACAATCGGAAGCCGTTAAAGAATTTTCTCATTTTATAGAAAAATCTACGCGTGGAATTGCGCGCTGAATCAATTGGGTTTAATTCCCAATCGGGTTTGTTACCATGAAAACCAGCTTGCCTGGTAATACGCTGGAAAATTGATCATGTTTCGAATAGGTATAGTCGCAGGTGAGGCGTCAGGTGACCTACTTGGTGCGAAATTGATACAGGATCTGAAAGAGAAATATTCCGATATTGAAGTTGTAGGTATCGGAGGCAAACATCTTATTGAAAATGGATGCCAAAGTCTTTTCGATATGGAAAGATTGTCAGTGATGGGTATTTTCGAAATTCTTGCAAGATACTATGAACTGCTCGGTATCCGTAGGAAATTAACAAAGTATTTTGTTGAAAATCCACCCGATATTTTTATTGGAATCGACGCGCCTGATTTTAATCTAACTTTGGAAGAAAATTTGCGAAGTCAGGGTATCAGAACGGTACACTATGTTAGTCCATCAGTGTGGGCGTGGAGAGAAAGCAGGCTGAAAAAAATTTCGCGCGCAGTTGATCTAATGTTGGTATTGTTTCCATTTGAATTACCCTATTATGAGAAAAATAATATTACCGCACGATTTGTCGGTCACCCGCTCGCAACCCAATTAAATGAAACACCTGATAAAAATGGCGTAAGGGAAGTGCTTGACCTACCCAGAGATAAAGTAATCATTGCATTGATGCCGGGCAGTCGTAAAAGTGAGATTAATCAGCATAGTCCAATATTTTTAGAAACTGCTCTTTGGTGTCAAGAGCGGCATGACAACCTCCATTTTGTAGCAAATATGGTTGATGAACAGGCTAGGGAAATATTCAGCAAAGCAATCAATGAAATATGTCCTGATTTACCCATTACCATATTTACGGGTGATTCGAGACGCGCCATGGAAGCGAGTGATCTTTTATTATTAGCCTCAGGAACAATAACGTTGGAGGCCATGTTTTTAAAAAAACCTATGGTTGTCGCTTATCGGGTTTCATGGTTAACCTATCAGATATTTAGCAGACTTATCCATGCCCCTTATGCCGCCCTGCCTAATTTACTGGCAGATAAATTACTTGTGCCGGAATGTTTACAAAATGACTGTACGCCTGAAAAATTAGGTGCTGAATTATCAGCCTGGTTGAATGATGAATCTGCTGTCGAGAAATTAAAGCACGAATTTGATGTCATACATCAAGGCATGGTTCAACAAAAAAGGCACTCAGCCGTTGACGCAATCATGCTGCTAATTTCACATTGAATGAATAGCAGGATAAATGGAACTATTTGATTCTATTGATGGCGGGATGATGGCTGGGGTCGATGAGGTGGGAAGAGGACCTCTGGCAGGTCCAGTTATTGCTGCTGCTGTTATTCTGGATCCTGAAAACCCTATACAAGGCTTAATGGATTCAAAGAAAATCAGTGAGAAAAAACGTATTCTTTTAGCGAAGGAGATACGAGAGAAGGCATTGTCATGGGCCATAGGGCGTGCGGAGAACGATGAAATTGATTCAATCAATATATTACAGGCAAGTTTATTAGCCATGAAACGAGCAATTGAATCACTGTCAATCATGCCGGAATTGGTTCTGGTTGATGGAATTTATCGACCTGTTGTCGATTGTAAAGTAGAACCTATTGTAAAAGGTGATAGCAAAGTAGCTGCGATTTCAGCGGCATCAATTATTGCTAAAGTTGCAAGGGATAACGAGATGGTCGCATTGGACGACCAATACCCGGGCTATGGGTTCTCTCAACATAAGGGATATCCAACGAAAATGCATATAAACGCATTAAAAGAATTGGGCGTTTCCTCGATACACAGGAAAAGTTTTTCTCCGGTAAAACGGTTGTTGGAATAATCAAAATCAAATTTGAGGGATTTAGTGAAAGATAGTTTTGTACATTTACACGTTCATTCCGAGTATTCACTGGAAGATGGTTTGATAAGAATAGGTGCGCTTGCTGATAAGATTTCTGAAGGCAAGATGCCTGCTGTTGCCTTAACCGAACAAGGCAATCTTTTTTCAGCTTTAAAATTCTACCGTGCTGCTCAGAAATCTGGTGTTAAACCGATAGTCGGTGTTGAGCTACGAATTAATAATCATGGAGAATATAAGGAATCCAGTAAACTTGTTTTACTATGTCAAAATTATAATGGTTATCAAAATCTCAATTGTTTAATCACACGAAGTTACCGTGAGGGGCAATTTCAGGGAGTTGCATTTGTCCAGAAGGAATGGATGAAAGACTATGCCGAAGGATTGATTGCACTATCAGGCGCACAACAAGGTAATGTCGGTAAAGCGTTACTTGCCGGGAATTATAATCATGCCAGGACTCTTTTAAGTGAGTGGTTATCTATATTTCCCGATAGATTTTATCTGGAACTACAAAGAACGAACCATGCAGGAGAGAATGATTATATTTATTCTGCTGTTGAACTGGCCACCGAATTAAACACGCCTGTCGTTGCAACGAATAATGTCATGTTCCTGTCAGAGGAAGAATTTGAAGCACATGAAGCCCGTGTCTGTATCCATCAAGGGCACACCCTTGATGATTCCAGACGGCCACATCTCTATACCAGCGAGCAATATTTGCGTACAGCTGAAGAGATGACCTATTTATTTTCGGACATCCCAGAAGCAATTGAAAATACGATTGCGATTGCAAGACGGTGTAACCTTGAATTGACTCTGGGAGAAAATTATTTACCCGATTTCTCAGTACCGGAAGGCTTTGATCAAGACGAATGGCTGATTCATAAATCTAAAGAGGGCTTGGGACAGCGACTGGTCATTGACGATGATGAAGATCTTAATGAACTTCAGGGGGTATATCAGGAAAGGCTGGAAGTAGAGCTCGATGTCATCATAGAGATGGGGTTTTCCGGGTATTTTCTTATCGTGGCAGACTTCATTCAATGGGCAAAGGATAATGCCATTCCGGTAGGACCTGGACGTGGTTCTGGAGCAGGGTCATTGGTTGCTTATGCATTAGGGATCACCGAGCTTGATCCTCTTCAATATGACCTGCTGTTTGAGCGTTTTCTGAATCCAGAGCGTGTCTCCCTGCCAGATTTTGATATAGATTTCTGTATGGAAAGACGGGATGAAGTCATAGACTATGTGGCGCGTAAATATGGCCGTGATCGTGTTTCTCAAATAATCACCTATGGCAGAATGGCAGCCAAGGCTGTGGTGAGAGATGTTGGGCGTGTACTGGGATATCCCTATGGTTTTGTTGATCAAATAGCAAAATTAATCCCTTTTGATCTCAATATGACTTTGGCCCGTGCTATGGAAGAAGAGGCTGTGCTTAAACAACGCTATAGAGATGAAGATGAAGTTAGTACCCTGATTGATCTGGCTCAACAACTTGAAGGTATATCACGTAATGCAGGTCGGCATGCGGGTGGTATTGTAATTTCGCCAAGACCATTGACAAATTATATGCCGCTGTACTGTGAACAGGGGTCGGAGTCACCTGTATCACAATTTGACATGGGCGATGTTGAAGCTATTGGTCTGGTTAAATTCGATTTGCTTGGTTTGAGAACGCTGACGATTATTGATTGGGCAATTCGAGATATCAATCTGATCAGAAACAGGGAAGGCAGGTCTCCAATTGATATCAATCACATCCCGCTTGATGATCAAAAGACCTATGAACTCATCCGTAGAAATGAAACAACTGCCATCTTTCAGCTCGAGTCTGATGGTATGAAGAAACTCATCAAGCGTTTGCAGCCAGATGGTTTTGATGACTTGATTGCCCTGGTAGCTTTATTCAGGCCTGGACCACTTCAATCCGGTATGGTGGATGATTATATAGATTGTAAACATGGCAAGGCAAGAATCAGATACCCCCACCCAAAACTTGAACATATATTAAAACCAACAAATGGTGTAATTTTGTATCAAGAACAGGTGATGCAGATTGCGCAGATTCTGGCTGGCTATACATTGGGTGCGGCAGATTTACTACGAAGAGCAATGGGTAAGAAAAAGCCTGGGGAGATGGCCGAGCAAAGGACAATATTTACAGCGGGCGCGGTGTCAAATGGTGTTGATGAATCGGTCGCAAAAGGTATTTTTGATTTAATGGAAAAATTTGCTGGCTATGGTTTTAATAAATCACATTCAGCTGCATATGCACTTATTGCATACCAAACTGCCTGGTTGAAGGTGCATTACCCGGCATATTTCATGGCTGCGGTGCTTTCATCTGATATGGATAATACCGATAAGGTTGTCATGCTTCGTGATGAGGTTGAAACAATGAACCTCAAGCTAGAGGCACCATCCATCAACCAGAGTCATTATAAATTTACTGTAGAAAATGAAAGCACTATCAGATTTGGTCTTGGTGCAATTAAAGGTGTTGGTAAAGCGGCTATTGAAACCATTACCGATGAGCGAGACGAGAACGGACTGTTTATCGATTTATTTGATTTGTGTCGCAGACTTGATTTGAGAAAAGTTAACAGACGTGTCCTAGATTCGATCATTCGTTCAAGTGCCGCCGATGAACTTGGTCCTGGCCGTAGTCGCATGAGCGCAAGTCTTGATAAGGCGATTCGGTTAGCAGAACAATCAAGCAATAATACTCACAGCGGTCAGGATGATTTGTTTGGCCTGTTTCCTGTCGTTGAAACTGACAAAGAGACTGGCAAAGAGGCCGGTAGCTCGGCATTTCTGGAGGCCATTGAATGGTCAGATGACGAAAGATTAATCGGGGAAAAAGAGACATTGGGGTTTTATCTGGAAGGTCACCCTATTATCAAATATGAATCTGAACTTAAGGGACTGATTGGCGCAAGATTGAAGGATATTAAGATAGGTAATAATGTACGAGTAGCAGGTTATATTCACAGAATGAGAACCCGATCGGGTAACCGTGGGAAAATGGCTGAAGTGCTGCTTGATGACAGGACAGCTCGAGCTAATGTAACAGTGTATTCAAATGTATTTCAAAAATATAGTAATCATCTGGTTAAGGATCAGTTAGTGATTATTGATGGCGAAGTGGTTGAGGATGATTTTTTTACGAGTGGTTATTCAATCATCGCCAATGATATTTATACATTGGCACAAATGAGGAAGCATGCAAACCTTAGACTAAGACTGTGTAAACAGGGTGATTGTCGTGCCGACATGAATTACCTGAAAGAAACATTGGCTTCCTACTGTAGAGGTACCAGTTATGTGAGTGTAGAATACAGGAATGATGAGGGACAATGCACATTATCCCTGGGTGAGGATTGGAAAATTAATATTGATGATGCGTTGCTGGAATCCTTGAGAAATTATCTTGGTAAGGATAATGTATATCTGGATTATCACTCATAGAGACCTTTGCACGAAGCGACTTTATCACCATAGCTGCGTTAAAAAGAGTCTCAAAATGCTCATTTACCATGTGCAAAGTGCGCTTTTTTGACTCTTTTTGCCTTACTCTGACAAAAAACTCACATCGTACAAAGTTCTTTCATAATAAAATAAGCATATTTCACACAATTTATACATTAGAATTATACATACAAATTACAAACAGGAAGCAGAATTGAATAATGAATTTTCTGGAATTTGAACAGCCAATTGCAGAGCTCGATGCAAAGATTGAAGAGTTGAGATATGTCGGTGATGACTCGGAAATAAATATAAATGAAGAGATTATCCGATTGCAGAAACGCAGTGATGAATTAACTGCATCCATATTTTCTTCATTATCAACCTGGCAATTTTCCCAAGTTGCAAGACATCCGCAGAGGCCCTATACCTTGGATTATATCGAGAGGATATTTTCAGATTTTGAAGAGCTTCATGGTGATCGAAGTTTTGCCGACGATCCTGCATTAGTGTGTGGGATCGGTCGGCTGGAAGGTGTTCCTGTTGCGATTATTGGACATCAGAAAGGGCGTGACACCAATGACAGGATATATAGAAACTATGGTATGGCAAGGCCTGAAGGTTACAGAAAAGCATTGCGGATTATGAAACTTGCAGAACGTTTTAAATTGCCTGTATTGACATTTATTGATACGCCAGGTGCTTATCCTGGTATTGGTGCTGAAGAACGTGGGCAAAGTGAAGCGATTGCAAGAAATTTGATTACCATGGCAACACTAAAAACACCAATTATTGCGACAGTGATTGGAGAAGGAGGTTCGGGTGGTGCTCTGGCAATTGGTGTGGCAGATAAGTTGTTTATGATGGAATACAGTACCTATTCTGTGATTTCACCAGAAGGCTGTGCCTCTATATTATGGAAAAATGCCGACAAGGCAGAAGAAGCCGCAGAGGCAATGAGGATCACAGCCAAAAATTTGCAGGAACTTGGTTTGATTGATGAAATTATTGGGGAGCCTCTTGGTGCAGCACATAGAGATTATGATAAAACAGCTGAAATGCTAAAGAATTCATTAGTCAGGGCAGTCAATGAATTAGTATCAAATGATATTGATGATTTGGTTGATACCAGACAGGCTCGCATCAGACAATACGGTTGCTTCAATAATTAAATGTTATTTTATGTTTAAGGGTGTCTCTATTAAATTGGATTATTTCGTGAGTGCAAGGAAGTGTCGCGCGCAAGAACGCAGTGTATATAACATACATGAGGATCTGAGCACGGACGCAGGAGGTAGAACAACGCCGGTAGCAGTTGTCGAGCCAACGTCGCTACCTTTAAAAAAATGGATTAGGGAATGGCACATTGAATCGTGTGAAAAGACAATTAATAGGGGTGCCCCTAAGTCGTTTTATGTTTAATATGAGTTCTAATCCCATTCAGTGTCTCAAAACAATCATTTCTCCTTTGTCTCTCATGTAAAAGATATTTTGTCCGGATTTCCAGACGCCGGGACATGTTGGATAGCATATAGTGGTGGGTTGGATTCCCACGTACTTTTACATACATTAGCGCTCATTAAGAATGAAATTAAACCAGAATTGATTGCAGTTCATGTCAATCATGGTCTGAGTCGACATGCGGAATCATGGCAGAAACATTGTCAAAGCGTATGTGAAAATCATGCAATTAAGTTCCTGACTTTTACGATAGATATCGCTCAAAAAAACAATAAAGGGACTGAGGCATTTGCCAGAGAGAAACGTTATGAAATATTTGGTAATTTGATGATGGATCATGATTTATTAATGACAGCGCACCATCTTAATGATCAAGCGGAGACTATGTTACTACAATTGATCCGGGGATCCGGGCCGAATGGGCTGGCCGGCATGCCTCAATCCAGAGAATTTTCAAATGGATTCCTGGTCAGGCCCTTACTCGATTACTCCAGAGAAGAAATTCATGAATATGCATTGAAGGAATCGCTGCATTGGGTCGAAGATGAGAGTAACAAATCAAACCAATACGATCGTAATTACTTAAGAAATGAAATTATTCCTGGACTACTCACACGTTGGCCAGGCGCATTAAAGACAATTCGTCGTGCAACAAGACACCAGGCTGATGCAAGGAGTCTTATCAATGAGATCGCAGAAAATGATTTAGAGACTGTATGTGGAAATGAATGGTCAAAAATTAATTTAACTGAATTTAGTAAGTTATCTCTTATCAGGAAAAAGAATGTCCTGAGAGCATGGATTAAAAGGAATCACATGGAGATTCCTAATGCTCAGATTATTGAAAAGATCAATGATGAAGTTATTCATGCTAATAGTGAGAAAAATCCATGTATCAAATGGGCAGGAGGAGAGATCAGGCGTTACCGGGGATTCCTGTACGTTATGCGACCACTGTCTATTCATGATGTGAAAACGACAACCATTTGGGATTTAAAAAAAACACTCAGCTTAACATCGGGCTATCTAAAGGCAGACCTTAGCAAGGGCCATGGTATCAGAAGAGAGATGATTTCAAGTGACAGTGTAGAAATTAGATATAGGCAGGGTGGGGAAAAAATCAGGCCATCAGGCCGTGATCATACACATGAACTAAAGAAATTGTACCAGGATGAGGGCGTGCTTCCATGGCTTCGTGATCGAATCCCATTAATTTATTTTGAAAATAAATTAATTGCAGTGGGTGATTTATGGATTGAACATAAATACACAGCATCTCAGTTTGAGTCTGGCTGGAAGATAAAATGGGCCTGGATGTTGGATGGACCGGATTGACGACCAGGAACCTGTATGAAGGCTGCCTATGAGTGAATTAAACACGTATTAGTGCCTCGAAATTAACTATGATAGAAAACATAACATGACAGCAAAAAACACATTAAATAGATTGATTAGCACAATCAAAAATATATTTGGCCGATCTAAAACATCTCTTTGCTACCACGTTGATAGGAATGATTCTGGCAGTCATTCGACGCTGGATATGAGGCAAAAGGAGAAGGATATCTATGGTGAAGATAGAATTGAACAACAAAAGATCTATGAGAAATGGGTTGTAAAAGAAAGTTGGCATCTAAAAAATCAGGCAATTCCTTTATTGCTCTCAATGGATCCTGAAAACGTTTCAACATCATTATGTGATGAAGAGACCAAACAAAAATATCAGGATCTATGGGAACATGCCCAGCATTGCGTTGAACAAGAATTGCTTTTTGTTCTGAATCGGGAGTGTCCAGCAGATGAATGGGAAGCAAGTCCTATTGATGTTTATAAATGGGCGGCAATAAGTCGTGTGGAACTACCAAAAGAATTGTCACTCTTAATGGAGTTTGTGATGAAGTCACTGGTTCCCACTACGAATTTTAATAATAACTCGCGTAGTAGTAAAAAACAAAATGAAGTTTCATACGGTAAGAGCAAGGAGCGTATTTTGGGTGCTGCATTGGCAGTGCTAGCGGCTTATCCAGAACGGTGTCGAAATAAAAAAGGTTGTGTGAGGGCTGAAAATATTCTTTCGTTAATCAATAAAAATAAAAATGCCTTGTTCGGAGAAGAAATACCTGAATTATCAGTTACTGCTAGCTCAGATCTTATTAATCAATGGCTCAAGACAAGCGGAATAAAGGCAAGTGCTTGATAATCAACTTGCAACATGGAGGGTTAATACCTTAAAAGCTAATTTACAGACGGTACCCTTGTGTCAAGCATAACAGTTGATTCTTCAAATTGATAATCTGTGGGCATTAGCGTGAATCTAAGCTCTACATCCCCAATTTCTATCACATCACTTTCTTTCAGTTTATATCTGTCAATTTTTTCACCATTAACGAAGACACCATTGAGTGAATTCAGGTCTATTATGGTGAATTCATCTCCTGTATCCCGATGAATTTCTGCATGACGTCTGGAGACTGAAGCGTCTCTTAATGTGATCTCGTTGTTTTTACTACGACCAAGTCTACAGGTGCTTCTGATGATTGGATATCTCACCATTGGATCATCATGAGTTATCAGGAAGGCATACGGTTTTACTTCCGGAAAATTCACTGTAGTTACCTGATTTTTATTTTGTCGTCTTAACGATATGAAAAAAGTGGCAATTGTCAGAATTATTAATATAAACAGTGCGATAGGTATGCCATACCATAGCCAGCTCTCAAGCGGGTTGGTCCTTTGTGCTTGCGAAACAATCTGGATTGGTGTGCTTGCCTGGAATTCCCTTTTGCCTTGTTTTTCTTTGATGACAGGTATTTGCTGAATAATCGTTGTTGGTATCTGTATTACAGGCGGAGAAATAAATACCACGGGCACAGGAATAGCCGTAGTATCGATATCAGTTTCAAAATTGAGTATGATATTTGTTTCGTTATTCACCCTGTTGTTGATTATTTTGCCCAATGGAATATTGAAGCCTCCGCCATTATCAAGACTGGCAAAAGGCTGATCTAAAAAGTTGGGTGAGATATCAAATTGATAATTGGCCTCTACAAAAATGCCCCCGGTTTCTTCGCTGAGTCTTCTTAATGTCTGCAGTGAGACGGATTGTGCGACAGATCTCGGATAACCGATGCTCGTTATGATAATTCCTGCTTTTCTTGCCGCATTAACAACATCATTATGAAAATAGGCTTTATCTTCTGCCAGCCCATCGGAGAAAAGGAAGATTGACTTTCTGGCAGCATCAACATCTTTGAATAGTACGATGGCCTCAAGCATATTTCTGTACAATTCTGTTGTGCTACCGATTGCCTTCAATTTTTTTGCTGCATTGTTATTGGTTGTAATATCTGAACCAATCGGGGCTTCTAATTGCAATTCCTTATCAAAGCTGGCAAGACCATAACGATGATAATCTCTGGATGATGACAAAATCGTCTTTATATGCTCAATATTTTTGTCGATGACATTTTGTCGTGCGGGATCACTGGTATCGACCAGAAATAGTATCGCAGTGATATCGTCTGGATGAGGGTAGGAATCCCCTTCCTTGACAAGAAGGTTTGTATTTTCGTATTCAGCTGATATAGACAGAACAGGAGCCGCAGTCCTGTTTCTATAATGACAGGATAACACCTGTTTGTCCCTTGATTGCTTACAAGTGACAACCATGTCGTCGGTGATATGACTGAGCACGTAGGCCTGTGCTATAGCCGTGATTGAAAATAATTGCAATAACACCACAAAATTCAGATATTTCATGTTCTTCATAACATTAATCTATTCTCCCAGCGTATTGATTTTTGATTTATTTATCAGGTTTTATTTCTCTGGAAAGAGAGGATCCGGCAGATCGTAAAATTGTATATCTAGACTCTTTTGCCCTGTTTCTGATGAATTAATCACTTCCCGCCTCATGCTATCTTCCTCGTATTCTCCCAGTTGTGGGATACCTCGGTCAATCTTTGATTGAACATTGATAATTTTTTCATGTAATAAGCTGGAGTATGGGAGCACATACGCTCTTGGCAAGACAAGAGCGGTGATATCTTCAACTTCTTTTAGCCACAGGAAAACAGACCCCTCGTCTCCTGTTAGTTTGTCAGGTTGGTGTACTTCTGTAGCAAGTAATCTGAAATGCGCAGGCAATTTCTGATTTGTTGGCCAACCCAGTAATGGTGGAAAAGAAATATAGGAAATGATATAAAAAACCGATGTAATGATAATGGTAATTGTCTTAAGCTGCCACGACCATTTCGAGTACAAATTGACACTCAATAATAATGCTGCTAACAGGATATATGCTGCTATTAGGCCAGAAATTCCCAGGGTCATTGTTTAAATATTCCTTACTGTTTGATTTTAACGCCTAAAAGATATCTCAATTGATATAGGTGATTAAACATTATTGATTATTCCAGAGAGACCAACTGTTTTGGTATGAAGTTCACATTCGATATTTTACCATCTCTGCCAATAGTGAATCGAAAAGCAGTTTTTTCATCACCAGTTTTTTCCATTTTAACCATTCCATAGTAGATAATTTCCAGTGACGGATTGACTTTAACCAGACGGACATTGACTTCAACAGGCTTCCCCGTTTCTGACGCGTAATAATGCAAGTTAACGACATACTCTCCTTTAACAATGCCACGGATTGTAACGACTTCCTGATTCAGTGGATTTTCTATTTCCTCGCCATTGATAGTGATTGTGTCATTCAATTTCCCTCTATCATCACGGTCAAGGTGTATTAAACCTGCCTCTGCATTTCTAAACCAGATTATTCTGCCTTCAGGATCTTCAACCCAGGTATCAATATCATCAGGGTTGTTGTCTTCCCAGGTGGTTGTGATGATATATTCTGCTTTTGGATCAATGATGCCGCTCTTGGCTTCCGGATTCATGAACATGATGGCCACAAGAAACAGGAATGTAAATCCAAGCAATGCATTGAATAACAAGTCGGTAAAAGGATCGGATTTAAATCTTTCCCTGGCAGACATATATTTAACTTAATCTCGGCAAAACATATACACGGGTAAGGTGTCTGATTGAAGCAATTAAATCATCAGCACTGCGATCCAGCATTTGATATTGTGTTGCAGCCAACACGCTACACACCAGTCCGGCCAGCGTTGTGTACAAGGCAGTACCCATGCCGGAGCTCATATAACTGAGTATTTTTTGCATGTTTGTGACATCAAAATCCGTAATGTTGGAGACCGAATCCAACATAAGGATAAATCCTACGATTGTCCCTAATAAGCCCATCTTGATCATGACATCCGCTGTGAACCAGCCAATATCATGGGGGGATTTTAATTTTGATTCATAATATTCGATATGATCTGAACCCGTGCTTCTAATTTCAGGGTTATCTTTTTCAGCATTTGTTTTGCTGATAAGGTCGTGGATATAGTCAGTCACCAGACAGTCAGGAAGAAATTTCTCATTGTTAATTTTGACTTTATTTTCTAAAGTAACCAATTTTAAATCTCTTTCTTTAACAATCATTGATTCAACAATTCTGGAGTCATTAATCTGTGATGAAATGTGAAAGACTCTCCTTGCACAGTGAATTGTTACGCAACAGTATAATAGGGCGATGACTATAGATATTTTGCTGCGATCTGTAGAAAACAGGAGAGAAAGGACACCTTGATGCCATGCCAGTACAAGTAGGAAAAAAACGATGCCAGTAAATATTAACCAGACAAGAAATAAATGATGTTCATGTTTTTGCATTTTATTCCCTTATTAATTATTTCTGGATTAATTATTCTGAGCTAACTGACTTCCGATCATACACCAACAGCCAGTCGTCAGCTGCATAGTCAACAATTTCGCGGATGAGGCCATTCAATTTTTGCATATGTAACTTTAGCTCATTATCCTTCATTTTCTCTGGCCATAATGGCGCAGTAATGTTGACCCTGTCACCATTTTGACGGACGGTTATTCGTCCCGGACAGGAACTGATCATATTCGGATCCAGTTCGAGCATCTTCTTCGCGTGGCTAAGGTTACAATAAAGGAGCACTTCGTAGTCTGGAAAATCCGGATTCTTTCTGTCCCTAATTGACTTACCAATATGCAGATGGCTGGTCAAACGAAAATTACGTTCGGTGATAGCGAAGATTGCATCATCAAGAACTTCTTCAAAAGGTTTATCAGTTTCCATCTGATAGTAATAATCATGATTGATATTTTCATCAACTTCAGTAGTACATCCTGACTGCATGAAGAGAAATAGAAAGGCAAGGGATAGACAGGAACATTTCATTATTCGTTGATAATGACCCTCGTACCTATTCCGACATATTTTTTTAAATCATTGATTTCTTCATTAGTTAACGCTATACAACCTTGCGTCCAGTTAATCTCACTATGAATAGCAAGTTTTTGTTCAGTAGTATCTCCCAGGCCGTGTATGCCTATATAACCACCTAGTTTTGTGTCCTGAGGAGCTACTTTGTGATGTTTGATTGCAGTTGTGATATTTTTAAATTCAGTTGCACTGATAATTTTATTTTTATATCCATACCAGGCATCTAACAAGTTGGGATAGTCAAGCTGCATAAAATAGTGGAATCTACTATCACCTTTGAATTTAATAATTTTGTACACACCTAATGGCGTTTTTTTATCTCCCAGTATTCTTTTGGCACCATTACCACCTTTCCCGTACGCAATGTGAAATTGCTTAACAACCTGTTTGCCATCCATCACTTTAAGTTCCTGGGATGATCTGGAGATAACTAAATCATATTTGTTTCCCACTGCGCAAACATTGCTGCAGAGCAACAATAAAGAACAGATGAGGTACAACTTTCGTAGATTGTAAGTGCGCAATGTCCCGGAACTATCACTTAAATTTTTCATTTACTTATGAATTTTCAGCCCAGATATTTTCCTGGCTATTTTATCTGGAAAAGCACAAATACGGTAACTAAAAAATTAAAAATTCTGCTAATATTACCCTATGTCGCTGAGCAGCTGGGGTGCTCGGCTTTTTTATTGCTTAATATAATGTGTCTGAAACAACGTGTTTGGAAAATTGACCCTGAAAAGACTATTTCTGTGTCAGCTTATGAACAGAGTGGCTTTGAATGATAACTGATCAAGAGAGATATAGCGCAACCGCAATGTTTTTGCATTGGGTGATGACGATTCTGGTGATCACTTTATTTTGCCTGGGATGGTATATGGTGGATTTGCCAAAAGGTAGTGATGAGAGAAGCTGGTTTTTTGCCCTGCATAAGTCAATCGGGCTGACAATGGCCTTACTAGCCTTGATAAGGCTTGTCTGGCGTTTCACGCATGTGCCACCCGCATTACCTGAATCTATTACAGAATTTAAACGAGCAATTGCTGGATTGATACACTGGCTGCTATATCTGGTATTGTTTATACAGCCCGTATCCGGTTACATTTCTTCGTCATTCAGTGGATACAAAACAAAAATTTGGGGCTTGTCACTTCCACATTGGGGATGGAAATCACCTGCGTTAAATGAGCTTTTCACAGATATACACGTGGCTAGCTCTGTCACCTTATTGTGTCTGATAGTGATCCACTTATGTGGTGTGATCGTCCATGTCTATCAAGGTGAAGTGAGTATCTTGAGAAGAATGATCCCGGCAAGGAAATAAATGCTAGGGAATAAATGTTATGAAAATGAATTTGATGTACATAAAAAAGGGACCTTGCGGTCCCTTTTTTACAACATGTAATAGAATTACTTGTTGTTGATATACATTGTTACTTCGAAACCAAAGCGAATGTCGCTGTATTCAGGTGTTTCCCATTTCATCATGCTTCTCCTAATTCAGTTAAAGTAAGAATACTACTCAATTAAAAAGCCTAAATTTCGGTAAAAGTCTAAATTCTGACCTTCGCCGAGTGTCAACGCGTTCCAGACACAACTGCTTATGCGCAGAAACTATGCCAGTTTTTAGATATTATTTGATTGAATGAAAATACTACGTAAAAACAATATGTTACCCGTATAATGACTGTTGTAGAGTGGATTGTTTTCGGGAAGTATTTAGACGAAGTCTAAATAATGGATAACAACAACCAGAGAAATTGGTTAATATGAACCAGCCACAATTTTCACACGCGGATCTTGATGAAGATAAAATACCTGAATTCATTACGCAAACTCCTGTTTGTTCAAGAAGTCGCTTTTTTATTATTACTGGCTCTCACAGGTTTGTTAGGTGGTCTATCCGCTTATTTCTGGCAACAGAATTCGGAGGAGTCAGTTCGGTTAAATGGGCTAAGCTACGTGACCGAGCAAATTCGCAGTGAATTATTTCGACAAATTCATGAAGCCATACGCGCCCGGCTCTTCGAAGATGTGCGATCTCTGGAATTGTATGGGGAATACTCGCGACGTATTGATAAAAATTTCAACAAACTTCGCAGTAATGCAATCTCACGTGATGAAAATATTGCCATTCAGGATCTGCATGTTTCTTATAGAGAAATTCAGAAAGACATGAATTCAATTTTCGCCGATCCCTATGCAATTAGCTTACAAACGCGAATGAGAATCCTTGACCCACGTTTTGCTGATCGAATGATAGGCCGGTTTGAGGGGAAGTACGGCAGATTGAAATATATGTTAGCGGAAAAACACAATGCATTGAATCACCAATTAGAGATATGGTCACAATACGCACCTGTCGTTATTCCAATTCCTTTGTTACTGGCATTTCTTTTGGTGATTTATGCACGAATGACTTTTCGTAAGGATTTCCTGAAACCGATTTCCGAGATCATCGCTGGTGCCCGACTCATCAGTGTTGGTCATCTCGAAACCAAGATGCCGGAGCAGGGTGTCGAAGAAGTAAAAGATTTGGCTGGTGCCATCAATAAAATGGCTAGCGATCTTCAGATCAGTCAGGCTGCTCTGGTGGAGAGTGAAAAACAGGCCGCACTAGGTTCTTTGATTCCTGTTGTTGCACATAATATTCGCAATCCTTTAGCCAGTATCAGGGCAACCGCACAATTACTCGACGACCCCGAAAACAAGGAAGATTTGGAGGAAAGTAAACATGCCATCATAGAAACGACGGATAGACTGAGTCGTTGGGTGAACGCGTTGGTTTCTTACCTGCATCCGCTAAAACCAAATTACAGACTTGTATTAGCGAGCAAAATGCTTGAGGCAGCCATCGTATTATTAAAACCGAAAATAGAAGAAAAAAAGTTGAAGGTAGATAAAATTGGTTGGGAGAATGATTTAAGACTCAATGCGGATCCTGATCTAATGGAGCAGGCTATTTACTCCCTGATGGCCAATGCGATTGATGCCTCACCGGATGGCTCTACATTGACGATCGGGCTTGTAAAAATAGATGCTGAACTTGAATTGTCTATTCATGATCAGGGGCCAGGTTTGCCCTTTGACCCAAAACCCAATCAGTTAACGCCTGGTCCAACTACCAAAAGTTTCGGGACTGGTCTTGGGATACCCATCGCTTTCAAGATATGCCAGAAACATGGTTGGAATTTAAGTTTTGATTCTTCGGAGCAAGAAGGAACAAAAGTAATGATTACTGCACCCATTAGAGTGATTGAAGAGGACGATTAATATGCACGAAATTGAACCAATAATAACTTCTATGGAAGTGCCTGCTATCGAAAAACAGATTCTTATCGTTGAAGATGAAATTGTATTTGCGAAAGCAGTTAAAAAACAGTTGGCGCGTGCGGGTTACAAAAGTGAAATCGCAGGTGATTTGAATACTGCAAAAGAAAAATTTGAATCACTGACGCCCGATCTGGTTTTACTTGATATGCGTCTTCCAGATGGCTCTGGTCTCGACTTTCTCGAAGCCGTCAAAATCGGGGAGAATCCAAATATTGCCGTATTAGTGATGTCCGCTTATGGTGAACTTGAAGATGCTGTCTCTGCTATGAAGCTGGGCGCATCAGATTACCTGAAGAAGCCAATAGACCTGGAAGAGCTCCTGATTAATGTTGAGAAAGTGCTGGATAAAAATGAACTTGAGACAAAATTAGCTTATTCAAGTAAACGCGAGCGCAATGCCTCTGAATCTGTTGAATTTATCGGGGAGTGTCCAGGAATTGTCTCGATAAGGCAGCAGATTGAACAAATTAGTCGCTTGACATATGCATCAGACACAGTGCCGCCAACAGTTTTGATACTAGGTGAGACAGGGACTGGTAAAGATGTTGTTGCAAGATCACTACATGCAAGTGCTGCACTGAGTGATAAACCTTTTGTGCAAGTAGATTGTGCATCATTACCAAAAGATCTTATTGAGGCTGAGCTATTTGGTCATGAAAAAGGTGCATTTACAAATGCTCATATAGCGCGTACTGGACTCATAGAAGCTGCTGAAGATGGTGCGTTATTTCTGGATGAAATCGGGGATTTGCCTATGGATTTACAGTCCAAGTTGCTGGCTGTATTAGAAAGAAGACTGATGCGCCGTGTGGGCACAACGAAGGAATTGCCTGTTCGTGCCTGGTTTATTGCTGCAACTAACAGGAATGTTGAAACCCTGTTAGAAAAAGGAGAGTTCAGATCAGATTTATATTATCGGTTGAACGTTTTAAATATAGAGATGCCACCATTAAGAGCACGTGGCAACGATATTATTATTTTAGCAAAGCATTTTGCTAAACAAACAGCACGGCGTTATGGTTTTGAAAATGCAAGATTCAGTGACGAAGCAGCACAAACAATGATGGAATACTCCTGGCCAGGTAATGTGCGTGAAATGAAACACTTAATAGAGAGAGCGGTATTGTTAAATAGTGGTGGAGAACTTTCCTCAGCCGCTCTTGGTTTGACCAACCGAACCCGTTTTGGAACTACAGAAAATTCGCTAGCTGGAGATTCAAATATTGAGGATATGACCCTGGAGTCAGCAGAATTCACATTGATCACACAGGCTCTGGAAAAAGCAAATGGCAATGTATCCAGGGCAGCCAGGGAGCTGGATATTACCCGTATGGCGCTAAGATACAGAATGAAGAAATACAACCTATAATAAATAAGGGCACCCTTAAGCTATTTTTTTAAATATCGTTACATTACATAATAATCATATGCAAACAGGAGATTAATAATGGCAAAGATTAATATGAAAACCAATTTAAATGTCGCAGCAGATGAAGTCTGGAAGCTGATTGGTGGATTCAATACATTACCGGACTGGCATCCAGCAATTAAGAAAAGTGAACTGGAAGAAGAGGGGAGCATGCGCCGTCTCAGTCTAACTGGCGGTGGCACGATTGTAGAAAAACTGGAACGGCTTGATGATAGCGAACGAGTTTATACTTACTCAATAATCGATAGCCCATTACCCGTTTCAAATTATACGGCAACCATTCGCGTGAAAGAGGATGGCGAAGGAAAGACGACAGTAGAATGGTCAAGTGAATTCGAAGCAAAGGGTGCTGCGGAAAACGAAGCGATGGATGTTATCGCTGGCATATATCAAGTGGGGTTTGATAATCTAAAAAAAATATTTGGTGGATAACTTATGTTATGTAATAGGGACTTCTTATCTGGAAGCTCCGATATTCTCATTAATCAAGTTTCATTAATGTAATTTCATTCTGGGTTTGGCTTTACGTGTTAAAAGATTGGCCAAAGTTGATAGTCCCATTCTGATGGGCCCATGCAGGGCTATCAGGTGCATCTTGTACAGGGAGATGTAAACAAAACGCGCAACTATTCCCTCAATCATCACAGAACCTGATAATTTTGAAAGTTTGCCCATTAAATAGCCCACGGCTGTGTGATGACTCATATTCACCAACGAGCCATAATCGACATACTTGTACACAGGTAGGGAGCTATCACCTTTTAAACGTTGACGCATGGTTTTAACCAGCATCGATGCTTGTTGATTCGCTGCCTGGGCTCTTGGTGGTACCGTTTCACCCTTTTCATCTGCATCCGGGTTGGAATTAGTGTTCAGGGGGCAGGCGGCACAATCACCGAATGCGAAAATATTTTCATCCAGTGTTGTTTGTAATGTTGGTTTTACGACGAGTTGATTGATACGGTTGGTCTCAAGGCTATCAAGCTCCTTGAGCAAGTCAGGTGCCTTGATACCGGCGGCCCAGGCCTTGATCTCCGCTGGAATAAATTTACCACTTTCAGTTTTGAATCCATCGGCCGTTACTTCAGTGATTCTTTGATTTGTGCAAGTTTCAATATTTAGTTTTTCCAGTGCCTTGCTCACTTTTTCAGAAAGTCTCGGTGGCAGGTCAGGAAGTATACGATCTGATGCTTCTACAATGGTAATCTTTACATCGGTGTCCGGTTTAACTTGATCAAGACCAAATTCAGCCAGTTGGTAAGCTGATTCATGCAATTCTGCGGATAGTTCAATGCCTGTCGCACCTGCACCTGCAATCGCGATATGTAATTGTCCCTCCCGCAATGGTTCTTTCTGTGCATGAGCGGTGTAAAAACTTCTGAACAAATACTGATGAAAGTAATCAGCCTGTTTGCGCGTATCCAGAAACATACAGTGTTCCCGAACCCCCGGTATGCCAAAATCATTTGTTGTACTGCCAACGGCAATCACCAATGTATCGTAATGGAACGTTCGACGTGGAATATATTCGTTGCCCTCATCATCCAGAGTAGGTGCCAGACTGACTTCCTGTTTTTTACGGTCAAGTCGATCCATCCTGCCAAGACGAAACTGGAAATGGTGCCAGTGACTCTGTCCGAGATAATCTAATTCATCTTCACAGGAATTGAGTGAACCTGCAGCGACCTCGTGTAATAGCGGCTTCCATAAATGTGTCAAAGTACAATCGATCAGAGTGATTGCAGCCTTTTTCTTTTTACCCAGCTGGTTGCCGAGCTTTGTTGCCAGTTCCAGTCCACCAGCACCTCCGCCGACGACAACAATGTGATGAAGATTCTTATATGTGTTCATTTAACAATAATTCCAGTAAATTGCTCGAATGGGGCCAAAGGGGCGATATAATAGCTTTTTATTGAGGCATAGATATAACGAATAGATCTAATAACAGGGTAAAAATGCAAATGGACGAACACACACAAATAGAATTGGAAGCTGCTGCTTTCAGGCATCTGGTAGGATTCCTTCAGGAAAAAACAGATGTACAGAATATCGATTTAATGAATCTGGCCGGTTTTTGTAGAAATTGCCTTTCTAAATGGTATATGGCGGCTGCAGAAGAGCGGGGGATAACACTGGATTATGAGGAAGCCAGAGAGATTATTTAAGGTATGCCATATTCAGAGTGGAAGGATAGATATCAAAAATAAGCAAGCCAGATTAATTGATAAATACAAAATACTGTTTGCTTAGTTCACATAAATTTTGCTCAGACTTTTAAAATATTAGCAGTAAGGTAACAAGGCCAAATCGTTTATTCGTCCATGCGTTGGAACAGCATAGAAAGTGCAGGCGTCTTCTTTGTGAAAGTCCTGACCAATTTAAATCCATAATTATCAAATAACAGTGCCATATTAGACTGGTTGAACCACTGAATATGTGCTGGTGGACAAATATCTTCCCACGACGACATATCATTAGGGACGCTTTCATGTCCTGCATCAGGTGTAGCCAGGTAAATAATCGTCCCTGGCCTGGAAATTGATACAATCATTTCCATAAATTCACGTGTGCCTCGAATGTGCTCGAGCACCTCTGTTGTAAAGATAAAATCAAAAATAAGATCATTCTTTGCCATAGAGGTAAAACTTTCACAATGAAACGTACAATCAGGAAAGCGATTCCTGGCATATACTATTGAAATTTCACTAATATCCATACCATGTGCATCCGCACCCAATCGTCGAAATGCGTTTGTCATAAAGCCACCACCACAACCGACATCAATAGTATGTTTTCTGAAGAGGTATCTCCAAAACCGGAATGATTTCAAAAAAGCACGACGTTGACGTGAACGCGCTTTGGGGTAGAAATTGATATCTATGCCACGGTAATTGTTGTTGTAATATGCAATAATATCGTTATTTGATGGGTAGGGACTTACAAATAGAAAATCACAACTTGAACATTTGTAAATTTCATACGAATCTTTCATAAAACTCAAGTTCGTTGAATTTCCGCAGATAGGACATTTACTCACTACACCTTCTTCAGTAGTCATATTTTATATTTTCATTTTATGTTTAATGTCATTCTGGGAAGAACAGAAAATTGTTGACATAATTGCTACCTTTTGCAGGGCTTCGGTGTTCTGATTCTGGATCAAATTGTGTAATCGGTGTCAGTTGCCGGTTGCGCAGGAAGTACGCTTGATAACCGTAGGCCTCTACCTGTTCGATTAATGATTCGATAGCTACCCCGGTGTGTCTTTCTTCCAGTTCAATAAGCATGGTCGGGCGGCAATGCATTAATGTCTCTTTGGCACCTTTAAGTACGCTGTGCTCATAGCCCTCGACGTCGATCTTGATGAATCCAACATTATCCAGTGCGTAGGAATCCAGTGTGCGTGTTTCAATTTGGAC
>SMUX01324842.1_pt1 | contig 24859 bp, 22 predicted proteins | sample 2456431 | NCBI WGS metagenome assembly SMUX01 (sample SAMN11095930, study PRJNA526329) | marine sediment metagenome | biome: Marine sediment; feature: Surficial sediment; material: Deep marine sediment; isolation source: Hadal surficial sediment | place: Pacific Ocean | collected 2014-11 | depth... | reverse complement strand
TTGCTGATATAACTAGATTCTCGCTGACTAGCCGGCGGATGGGAAGGCAAAAAGAGGAGCAGAACGATGGCGAATTGCGGAGATTGTGACAATATTTGGTAGTTAATAATTGCTAGTGTAGTGCGTCTAACGCTTCTTTACATTTGGCGATTTTCGTCAGAATCCGCTCCACAGGGGCGCTCCATACAAATACTTGAGGGCTTTGGTTGTGATTGCCTAGATAGTCTTTGATAGCAGTAATCAGTTCGGGCACGTTGTGAAAGGTGCCGCGACGGATCCGTTTGTCGGTAATCTCGCGGAACCAGCGCTCGACCATATTCAACCAGGAACTTGAAGTCGGGATAAAGTGCAGATGGAACCGAGGATGTCGTCGGAGCCAGGATTTCACACGTGGATGTTTGTGAGTGCCATAATTGTCCACGATCAGATGCAGATCGAGCCCGGCTGGAGTTTCGGCGTCTATCTTGTTGAGGAAACGGATAAATTCCTGATGCCGATGACGGGGCATACAGTCGCCGATAACTTTGCCGTCGAGCATGCTGAGGGCCGCGAACAGAGTGGTCGTGCCATTGCGTTTGTAATCGTGTGTCTGAGTTCCCAAGCGGCCCTTCTTCATCGGCAGACCTGGCTGGGTGCGGTCGAGGGCTTGGATTTGGCTCTTCTCGTCCACACACAAAACCAGGGACTTGTCCGGAGGATTCAGATACAGACCCACGATGTCTTGCAGTTTGTCGACAAAATGCTTGTCGCGACTGAGTTTGAAAGTCTTGACCAGATGCGGCTTGAGGTCGTGTTGCTTCCATATCCGACGGATCGTTGCTTCGCTGAGGCCTTGAGCCTTGGCCATGCTGCGGGTACTCCAATGGGTGGCATTGGGAGGTGTCTTGTGCAAGGTCGCTTCGATCACCGCCCGAATCTTTCGCGCCCCAATCCTTGGAATACGACCAGGACGAGGGGCGTCCTTCTCCAAACCCGCCAATCGAAGCGCCAAAAAGCGCTGTCGCCAAAGTTGAACCGTAGGTCGCGAAACCCCTCTCCTGCGAGCGATATCTTGATTCAGCGACCCATTTGCGGCCATCTGGATGATCTGCGCACGCTCTACCAGTCGCAGGGGGATACTCCTCCCGCGTGCCCATCTGTCCAAGGTAGAGCGCTCTTCGGGAGACAATATAATGGAAGCTGCAGTTCTGCTCATGACGTGTCATCATACAAGTTCTCGTATTATAAGTCAAGCTATTTATGACGCACTACACTAGAGGCCCGACTTCATAAAGAAAGTCTGCACAGGGAGTGCGTTTGATCCCCCCCTAGTCAGGTTGACATCATAGGGCATTTATCGGATAGTCGGCGGTAAAATCGATAAAGAAAAGGGGTTGTCTAGGTTGAAGTTTGGAATGTTTTTAATTGGGGACAGTGATCCAGGGCTCAATAAACCACTGAAGGATTATTACGATGAGATGATCGAGCAGGTGCAATGGGCCGAACGTCTCGGGTATGAGTGCTTCTGGTTCGGAGAGCATCACTTTGATTTTTGCGGGGTCATCCCATCACCCCCGGTCCTCATGTCAGTGGCAGCCAAGAGCACGGAAAAGATCAGAATTGGTGTTGCCGTGAGCCTTCTCCCCTATAGAAACCCTCTCTTTACTGCGGAAGAGTATGCCATGGTCGATGTGATGAGCGGTGGTCGCCTCGATTTTGGTGTGGGGCGGGGGACACCGGACGAGTTTGTCGGATTCAAGGTGAAGGAAGATAATAGGGACCTTTTTATCGAATGTCTCGATGTGGTGGAAATGGCATGGCGGGAAGGGAAGGTGTCTTACCAGGGCAAGCATCATAAGATAGAGGAGTTTGCTATAAACGTCCTGCCTGTTCAGAAACCCCGGCCTCCCATTTTTGTCGCCGCCCTAAGTCAAGCATCGTACAAATTTGCCGGCGAGAGGGGGTATCCGATCCTTGGTATTCCTTATGCAACCTGTAAGAATATCCAAGATATGAAGGGAAACCTCCAGTATTACAAAGAAACCCTTGAGGCTTCGGGGCACAGTCCAGGGCAATTCGAGATTGTGCAATGCTTTCACGCGCACGTGGCTGAGACCGATGCAGAGGCCCATAGAATCGCCAAGGATCCCATGGATCTCTTTTATCGCCATAGACTTCACATTAGGCCGCGGAACTATGACGAGATGCTCCGCGACCGGATGATCATGGTGGGTGATCCCAAACACTGCATTGAACTAATTGAGGAGATCGCAGACACGGGTACCAACTATATAATCTTCATGATGAACTTCGCCACCATGGGACAAAAGAATGCCCTCAATTCCATGGAGTTGTTTGCCAAGGAAGTGATGCCCCGATTCAGCTGAAATGGATTGGAACAAGCAATGCGACTCTGGCAGGTCGCTGAAAACTTTTTTTGCAGACTGCTCAAAAGGATCTTAGCGGCGAGGCTTCGACGCTAGCTCAGCCGAGCGGCGGGCGAAAAATCGACGAGCGAAGGCGTACTTAGGAGGCACGTGGGAGCGACTCCGCTTGGAGCGGGAATGACTCCCGCCGCGATCGAGCGCAACTATCCTAAACGCCTGCTTAAGGCAGGCTGGCGGCCTATGAGTCTTTTTCAGCAGTTTGCTAGGGGAGGAAGTTATGGCGTTCAAAGATTTACGTGAATTTATTGATGCAGCCAAGGAGATAGGCGAGGTCAAGGAGATCCACGGTGCCCACTGGGAACTGGAGATTGGCGCCCTAACTGAGATCTTTGCCTATCGAGAACCATCCCCGCTGCTCCTCTTTGATCAAATCCCGGACTATCCACCCTCTTACCGGGTGGCTTCCAATTTGGTTCTTCATCCGCGTCGCGCGGCCTTGATGGTGGGAATGTCCCCAAAGGCTTCAAAGAGAGATGTGGTCTGGCGCTGGAGGGAGATTCTTAACGATCTAAAACCTGTCCCACCGAAGTTTGTGTCCGATGGGCCTTTGTTCGAGAACGTGCGTACCGACGGAGACGTGGATATGACCTCCTTCCCTACGCCCCGATGGCACGAACAGGACGGGGGAAGGTACATCGGAACGGGATGCTGTGTGATCACCCGTGACCCGGACAACGACTACATCAATGTGGGGATCTATCGCATACAATTGCACGACAAACATACCCTTGGTACTTACATCTCACCCGGGCACCATGCGAGAATCATCCGCGAAAAATACTGGGCCAGGGGCAAGGCCTGTCCCATGGCGGTGACCTTCGGGCAGGATCCGACCCTGTGGCTTTCCGCGGGTCTGTCGGTTCCCTTTGGTGTATCCGAGTTTGACTATGCAGGCGGTTTACGTCAGGAGCCCGTCGAGGTGGTGCGCGGTAAGGTCACGGGACTTCCCATCCCTTCACACGCAGAAATCGCCATCGAAGGGGAGGTGCCGCCACCTAGCGAAGATAGTCGTGTGGAAGGGCCCTTTGGTGAATGGCCCGGATACTATGCCCATGGGGCAAAGACGGAACCTATTATACGCGTGAAGGCCCTTTACTTTCGCAACAACCCCATCATTGCAGGAGCACCACCCTTGAAGCCACCCGCATTGACCTTCGGAGTTCCCATCGCAGCGGCCGCCATTTGGAATTACCTCGAGAAGGCCGATGTGCCGGATGTCCAAGGGGCTTGGTGCTTCATCGGGGGCTCGGCCCCGGGTGGTGGGGCCCCTTTCATAGTGGTCTCCATCAAGCAGCGGTATCACGGTCATGCACAACAGGCAGCCTTGGCGGCGCTCGCCTGCCGCGCTGGCAACTACCATGGACGTTTTGTGGTGGTGGTGGATGAAGATATTGACCCGTCGGATTTGGGGGAGGTCATTTGGGCCATTTCCACTCGTTGCGATCCCAAGACTGCGATGACCATAATCGATGGTTGTTGGAGTACGCCTCTTGATCCGGTTTTGCCACCTGATAAGAGAGAGGCGAATGACTTCGTCAACAGCCGTGCCATTATCAACGCCTGCCGCCCCTATAGTTGGAAAGATAAATTCCCCCCGGTCAATGCCATGAGCCGTGAGTTACGGGAACGGATTACCGAAAAGTGGAAGAAAGAGCTGGAGTGATAAACAGCTCACGCGGTACAGCACTGCTATTCAAAGAGGCTGCGAATGCCCTCGATGATGATTCCCTCGGGGAAAGGTAGATGCATAAACTCAATGAAGAGGAGGCGTACAAACAACCAGGCGACGAGAGTAAGAATAAGAGTGATGCCCCAGCGCTCTCGACCCTGGAACTTCAGATAAGCAAAAGTCATACCGGTCATGGTGATCTCAACTCCCACAAGCCACACCGCCACCAGTATGCCCAGGATCCAGGATATGATGTTGAGCATTCGTGGACGGGCCACAGCGGGGTCAATACCCTCGGCAAACTGAAAGTCCAAAATTTGGCCCCTTGCTTTTCCTGATTCGGTTGTAAGGTCACGGCCGAACTCCACCAACGACAACACCAAGGCTGGAATGGCGACCAGCCATGGAAAAAGTCGCGCCTCTAACGGCCAACCCATGCCTGTCCACAGGAAGAAACTGGTAAATCCAGCAAAGGCGAGGCTGACCACCAGTTTCGGTTGGAACCGAATTTTCACACTGCTTCCAGGATTATCTGAGGTTGCCTGGGCCAATTCCGGCGTTGGGGCTTGGCTTTCACCGCTCTTCCGTTTGTTCCGCCAATTCTGGTATTGCGGATAGGCAATGGCCGCTATGATGAGCACCGAAATTATCAGAACCCCTGGTTGTATCATCATCCTAGCGCCATAAATATTGGCAGATATAAAGAGATAGTTTTCTGCTAGGTGGCCCAATACCAATCCCAAGACCAGCGGTGGACGAGGCCAGTGAAACAAGACCATGATGTAACCTAAGAGGCCGAATACGACCATCATGATCATATCGCCAATGTGGTTGTTGGTCGCAAAGGCGCCGAGATAGATCAGCAGCAGGAGGAAGGGAATCAATAGAACACCCCGTACGGTGGTGATCTTCGCCAGCTGATCCAGGAAGGCCAGGCTGATGAGGACTGTAATGATGTTGGAGATGACGATCACCCAAACCATGGAGAAGGTAATATGCAGGTTCGTTGTTAACATCTCCGGACCGGGATTTAGGCCCAAGATCAAGAAGGCACCAAGGAGGATGGCCATACTCAAGCTTCCCGGGACGGCAAAGGCTATGGTGGGGATCAAGCTCCCACCCTCTTTGGAGTTATTTGCAGCCCCCGGTCCCAGCACGCCGCGCACATCGCCTTTCCCGAACTGACTCTTGTCGTCTGCACTCTGCACCGCATGTCCGTAAGCGATCCACTGCGCCACTCCGCCTCCCAACCCCGGGATGATGCCGATGAATGTGCCAAGAAGGCTGCATCGAAGGGTGACTCCCCAATGCCGAAAGGTATCCTTGACCCCCTCCCATACCCCGCCTAGCTTGCCCACGTTGGTCTCGGCGATACTTGTCCCTCGCACGGCCAGGTCGATAATCTCAGGAATGGCAAACAACCCGATACCCACCGGGACCAGGCTGATGCCACCCATAAGGTAGGGCATGTCGAAACCAAACCGCATCGCACCAGTTCGTGGATCCAGACCGATGGTAGCCAACAGCAATCCCGTGCAGCCAGCGATCAGCCCACGAGTCAACGAACCTCCGCTTAGCGCGGCAATAAAGCTTATGCCGAGCAGGGCCAACATGAAGAATTCAGGCGAACCCAGGGCAAGCACGAGTGGCGTAATGATGGGAATGGAGGCGGCTAGAACAAATGCACCGATCACCGCTCCAACCAAAGAACTGAAGAGGGCGGCCCCAAGGGCCCTACCAGCCTCTCCCTTTTTGGCCATGGGGTGACCGTCAACGATGGTAGCTGCCGCCGTTCCCTCTCCCGGAACACCAAAGAGGACCGAGGTGATATCTCCGGTAGTCGACGTGACCGAATGCATTCCTAAGAGGAAGGCGAATGCGGCAATGGGTGGCATGTCGTAGATAAAGGGGAGCATCAAGGCGAGGGTTGTGGCTCCCCCTAATCCCGGCAATAACCCCACTATGAATCCGATGGAGATCCCCAGGAGCATCAGGGGAAACGCAGGATACTGGAATACGGCAATTAGACCAGCGATAGAGGCATCAAAAATAGACATGGATGCAACTTTGGTTGCCTGATCCCCACGCTATTTTCCGAGGATCTTTCTTATGCGGTCCTTAACACTCTCAGGCGCAGCGAAGGCCTCTGCGTACAACTTGGCCATTTGGTCACCGTATATAGGTCCAATATGACGCCGGGACTTCTTGGCCTGGGCAACTAGCTTGGGATCATTGACCGTCCTGCGGAATGCCTCCCGGATTAACTTCACCCTATCCTGGGGTACTCCCGGTGGCAGCCAGAACGGTCTTGCAACAATCTGGTTAAGGAGCACCAGATTTAGGAGTTGCCTATCCTCATCGCTGTCGGCGAACTCCCCAATGGTGGGCACATTCTCGAAGTCTGGGTCGCGTTTTCCGTCGACAGTGCCGGTTTGCAAGATGACTACGATTTCGCCCGATTTGTAGACATCGCTCATGCGAGAAAAGAAGGAGTTCTTGCTACGCCCGGCCGCCTGGGCTTCCCCCCTTCGGATCGCCAGGTCCACCTCAGAACCGCCAGGATAACCCAGGACCTGTTTGAACTTCATATCGGGCGCCAAATACTCCAGGACCTCACCCAAAACGTAACTGGAGCCGGAACGTGTGGTACCGGCCATAATGGGTGGCTTCTTTCCCGCCTTAATCGCAGCAGCCAGATCTTTCAATGAAGATATGCCGCTGTCGGTACGGATATAGATTAGCGAATTTTCATCTGCAGTACTGCCAATGGGAATACCTTTGCTGAAGTCGAACTTCTGCGCTTTCTCACCTGCAATATTGTTTAGATAGCCTTCCCGGCCCAATACACCCCAGGTAATGCCGTCAGGTTTGGATCGCCACAGGGTGTTGCCGGCCAAATATCCGATGGGCATGTTCTGAACGAGGATTTTCGGATTGCCAGGAAGATACTTTGGGATGTAACGCATGACTAACCTAGAGTAATAGTCATAGCCACCACCTGGAGTGGCAAAGACCAGAAGCCGAATGGTTTTGCCTTCGGTGAAGGCATTTGATACCGCAGGCTGCGATATCATTGCGAATACCAGCGCGAGAAAAATCGCCAAGGCGCATACAGTGTTTGCCCTAAATAATCTCATGGGACCCCCTTTGATGTAGTTTCCCTCCACACCCAGTCTCCTCCCCAGAAAGATGGAATCCTATGTGGCTTTTCGTACTGAGTCAAGAGGTAAAAGGAAGGACCCTGGGCCGAATAAAGATTTCCTCCCGGGCAGGGTCACTCAACCAAGATACGAAGGCCGCCTAGCTAAGCTCTCAATTTCACTCAGCAATCCGCCCCACCGCCCCGCTACCTGCCGGCGTTCTTCCGTAGAAAAAATATTGGTCTTGGGGAAGGCATCCTTCCACGTATACGGCTTGCAGGCATTAATGAGCAAACGTCCCATGGTTTGGTCACCCGAGGATTTTTGTTCCGGTGTGAGCCTGGGATCGAGGTCGCTTGTCCACGCGTTGTGAATGATGTCCAGGGCGGTGGCAGGATTGACCCGAGTACACATGGCCCAGAGGACATCTTTCAATTCGGAGGGATCAATGTCTTCGTCCACGGCCACATAGTAGGTGTACATGCTCGCCGAAGTTCGCAAGCCTGCCGCCGCCAGGAGCGCCTGCTGTGCGTGGCCCGGGTAACGTTGCTTTAATGCGATAACGATCAGCAGTGAGTTGCAGTGTCCCCACACACCTGCCACATCAGAAATGCCTGAACGATCGAGATGATCCCACATGGTGGCGGCGAAACCAGGCAGATCATCACGTAAACCAAGTAGAGGTCTCAATGGCGGGCTACCATTAATTATTGGGGAGTCACGGTAAACGATCTGTTTCACACGGACAACGCACTCTCGCCCGCTATGGGCGTAGTATCCCGGCCATTCCCCAAAGGGCCCTTCGAAGGCGGTCTCTTCATCGGGGGAAGGGATTTCCCCTTCAAAGACGATCTCTCCATGTGCCGGGATGGGAAGACCCGTGAATGGCCCTTTTACGACTTCAACCGGGGCACCGTGCAGGGCGCCAGCCTCTTCGTATTTCAACCGGCTCGTTCCAGCCATAAAGGTCAGTGGATCACATCCGAGGACCACGGCAACCGGGCAGGGTTGACCTTTGGACCAATACTTTTCGGCGATGATACGGCCTTGTTTATGCTTAATGATCCAAATACTGAGACGGTCTCTTCCCTGTACGCATGCGCGATAGGTGCCAAAGTTGACCCAACCTGTGTCCGGGTCGCGCATGATCACAATGTCCCCCGTACCGATGTAGCGACCACCGTCTCCTGAATGCCACTTTGGGGCGGGAAACTTTCCAACATCTACGTCCTGACCTGTAAGACTGTGTTCGAGGACAGGTCCGTCCTTCACTTGAACAGGGGCAATTGGCTTGTTGGCGCTACGCCGCTCCCTCAACTGTTTCACGAGTTCGATCGCGTGAGCGTCTATGGGTAGCCCCATGGCCAGTGCGTATCGGCGTCGACTGTTTCGCACGACGTTGCTGGCCACACGGAAGTCCTCAGGGAAACCCTTGAGTTGGTCGAAAACCAGCATCGGCCCGTTCTGTTCGGCTGCCAACTCAGTCAAGCAGCCAACGTCGAGGTCGAGATCGGCACCGTGCACATTTTTAACCTCACCGATGGCCTGAGCCGCTTCAATAAATTCGCCTAAAGACTTGTGCCCCATGACCCTCTCCCTTCAAACTACTTCACTGGACGGGACGCCCACTCCTCCATCTTCCACTTGTTCCATGTATCCCACTATTATCTAATTCGGCACTGCCACTTGATGGGACATGGAAATCTCTCGTCTCTCCTCCGCCGACTGAAGGATGGCCAGACAAACCTCCAGTGTGGCCTCGCCCCATCGGCCATCGTGGAACACCGGCCGATCGTTCACGACGCCTTCGTAAAGCTCTCGCATCTCAGCCTCTCGCCCATGGGCGCCCGGAGGTATAGGAACCTCGCTCCGTCCGTCGTTGGTGTATAAGTAAATTCCATCGGGTGATTGACGAACGTCGCCTTTTTCACAGGTCACAATGGTTAGCCCGAAGAAGGGTTGATGTCGCTTCCCTGGTAATTGACCGGAACTGCCGCTGTGGAACCACTCTCCCGCGTGGGTCCCCCCATAGCGCCATGACTCGAGCAGTTCTTCCATTTTCTTTTTCCGATCCGGTCCGGTGCCGATCTCCTTGAAAAACCGATGGGCATTGACGAAGGCCTGGGGATCGATCTGCTGTCCCCCCTCGCCGATTCCCCAGACGAGCTCTCCGGAATCGAGATGGGCATACCCGCTAAAAACCAAACTTGCCGGCAGGCCATTTTCAAACTCGAGATAACAGACATAGTGCCCTTCCGCCGGCCTGGGCTCTCCGCGGCTGGGATCCCCCACTCCGGCCATGGCCCGAACGCTTCGGACCATGCCGCCGCCAAGGAGGCGCACGATGTCCACCTGGTGTGGGCCCTGATTCAACACGACCCCTCGGCTCATGCCGACATCGTGATCTGAAAACGGTCGGTAGATGAAATTCTTGTAATAGGAGCTGCTAATCATCAGGGGTCTGCCCACTTGTCCGCTACGAGTGATCTCGGCCATCTTTTGAATGGGTGGGTCGAAGCTGTGGGTATGACCGCAAAGGAGTTTGACCCCGTTGGCTTCTGCCGCTTGATTCATGGTTTCACATTCCTCGATGGAAAGGGCCATGGGCTTTTCCACAATGACGTGCTTCTTGTTCTTGAGGGCGATAATCGTGTGTTCACAGTGGAACTCATGGGGCGTGCAAACGTAGACGGCATCCACATTGGGGCTCTGGCACATCTCCTCCACGCTCTGATAGCCCTCCGTGCCAAACTCTTCCCGGAACCGTTTGACGGAATGCGGGCGGATGTCCGCACCCGCGGTCAATTTGATAAAGGGGAGGCGAGCTATCTCTGGTATCACCCGGCTAGCCCCCATTCCCAGACCCACAATCCCCAACCTCAAGACGTCTGCCATGTTAGACTCCCTTTGCAATGCTCACATGCTCGCGTTGAAACTCAGCTTGCGGGACCCGTAAGGGCTGGTCGCAGGGCATGAGATGTTCGCGGGTACGGTCTTGGACAGGGCCGGGCCCCTCCGTCACACAAAGGTCCTGGGCCGGGAAATTCCATTTATCAATTCCGTTGTAACTCTCGGACCTAATGGATTCGGGGTGCTGCTGATAGCGGTTGGCCTTACCAAGCAACCTGATGGAAAACGGAGCGCCTCCTAGCGATAGCTCTTCAGAGAGCGCGGTCAGCTGGCAATACCGACGCATCAGCTCACCGCAAGGAGTCCCAGGACCCGTGTGAGTCAATAAATCATGTTCTTCCATAGAAAGGACTGCATAGAGATCAAGCCATTAGAGAAACTATGTGGTGCATGATCATTTTGTCAAGAGGAAGAAATCTACCTGTAAGAATGCGGTTTGCTTTGATTACCACCTGTGCCGGCCGTCAGTTTGACACACTAGGGCAGCTGTACTATGACCTGCTGAGCATACCGGCTTTAATACCCGTTCAGGAAGGTCCTTCCCGTGATTTTTGAGTCGCAGATAGATCATGCGGATTCGTGGGAAGAATCTCTTAAATACTAAGGAGACAGAAAGCATGGCGTACTTCAAGGATCTTCGGGAGTTCATAGCCGAAGTGCAGCGGCGAGGTCGGCTGCATACATTTACTCGACCGGTAAACAAAGAGACGGAGTTGATGCCGCTGTTTCGGGTCATGGTCAAATGGTTTATGGAGCCTCTCTCCTGCAAAACCATCACCACAGCCGGGTATTGTTCAATGCCACGCGAAAGTGGGCCTATCCGCCTGTGTGGGTTTGCCAGGCAAAGAGTACATGGAGCGCGCCATGGCCATGTGGGCCGAACATAGGGAGTTGCCGCAGCCGAGACTGCAGGAGCCATGGCATGGATACAGTCTAGGGAACTGGACCAAACAGAACGAGGAATACGCCAAGCTCATCGTGGAGGGAAAATATCGGCAAGTCGGGGAAAAGACCGCTGAGCGCCAGCAGACTGTCTCCAGTGAGGATATTATTAAGGAAGATATTGCCATTGGCCGCTGATGGCATCTTAGTTTTCCAAGGTCGTATGAATATTTAGGTTGGGCATAGCTAGCAATTGATCTTAAGTTACGGAGGGTAGAGCAATGAGAACCATTTCCTTTCCATCTATAAGATACCTATTCTCTCTGGGGATCCTGATGGCATTATTTTTGGGGTCGACCTTTGCCCATGCTGCCTGGCAGCAGGAGTGGGAACGAGTTTTGAAGGCCGCCAAGCAGGAGGGTAAAGTTGCCGTGTTAGGCCCCACGGGGACCCACAGAGGGGATGCCCTGACCCTGCCATTCCAGAAGAAATTTGGCATCAGAGTCGAGTATCGCGGGGAACGGGGGTCCGGTGCCCCACCCCTCATTGGGGCTCAGCAAAGGGCAGACTACTATGCGTGGGATATTTTTGTTGGCGGCACAACCACCGGCCTGACGTCGCTAATCCCCATGGGCGCTCTGCAAACCATGGATCCGTTTCTCATCCTCCCCGAAGTTAAAAATCCCGAAAACTGGCGTGGCGGATCGTTAGAGTTCGTTGATCCAGGCCACCAGATGCTCGTGATGAGCCCCTCTCAGCGCGCGACGATTTTTGTCAACAAAAACATGGTCAAACCCGGGGAGATTAAATCCTACAAGGACCTCTTGGATCCCAAGTGGAAGGGTAAGATGGTAGCGGACGATCCCCGGACTCCCGGCCCCGGACAGGCGACCTTTGCCTTTTTCTATATGCATCCCGATCTCGGCCCCGAATTCATCCGGGCCCTGGTCCGACAAAACCTGCTCATCATCAAGAATTACCGGCAGGAAATTGATTTTATCGGCCAGGGAAAATATCCCATTCTGCTCGGCACCTCTGACTCGACGGCCGATGCCAGGATGAAGCAGGGCTTGCCCATCAGGATTTTGGACCCGCGCGAGCTAAAGGAAGGCTCTGATATTAGTCCTGCCGCAGGAAACGTCGCCGTTTTTACACGGGTGCCTCATCCTAACGCAGCTAGGGTCTATCTCAACTGGCTTCTCTCTAAAGAAGGTCAGACTATCTTCGTTCAGGCAGCGGGGTATATCAGCGCTCGGCTGGATGTCCCTACCGACCATTCACCATGGCGGATTCCGATCCCAGGTGCGATCAAGACCTACGACCAGGCGGCCATGGACAAAAAAGGTGAGATCGTCAGATTCCTGCGAAAGGTGTTAAGACGCTAGGGGGTATTTTTGCTTGTTGATGCTCGGGCTGTTGATGTCCGACTTAAATGGGAGGTAAGAGATGCCCTTTGAAGGACTGCGTGAATTTATAGACCTGCTGGACATAGAAGGGGAGCTTGCACGCGTCAAGGTACCCGTGGATCTGAATCAGGAGCTTGGCGCTGTCTGCGTGAAGAGCCTCAAAAACTATGGCCCTGCATTGCTGTTTGAGAAGCCGGGAGGAAGGGACATCCCCGTGGTGATCAACCTGCTGGCAACCCGCCGCCGCTACGCGCTGGCCATGCAGTGCAAGCAGGAGGAGATTCACGAAGAGTGGAACCGTCGCGCAAGTAACCCATTGCCACCCATTATGGTGGAGAGTGGGAAATGCCAGGAAGAGGTTTGGCTGGGAGAGGAAGCGAATCTGAACCGGCTCGTTGCGCTGATATTAAACGCCCGTGACGGAGGTCCCTACCTCACCCTTTCCTGCCACATCACCAAAGACCTTACCACCGGGGCTCGCAACGTGGGGGTTTATCGCAACATGGTTCATGACGAGCACACTTTAGGTCTGCTTTCCGGTCCTTACACCCATATCATGCTGCAGCACCGCACAGCACCGAACGAGCCGTTCCCCGTGGCCATTGTCATGGGAGCCGACCCTCGGGTGGTCATGGCGGCTTGCTCCCCCTTTCCTTTTGGCACCGACGAGCTTGCGATGGCAGGTGCCCTACGTGGCAAGCCGATCGAAATGGTACCTTGCAGGACGGTCCCCCTGGAGGTGCCTGCCGATGCCGAGGTGGTGATCGAGGGAGAGGTGAGGCCGGCTGAAAAGCGGGAGGAAGGTCCCTTCGGCGAATTTACCGGCCACTACGGGGGGCCGAGACTGCCGCGCTCGACCATTCACGTCACCGCAATCACGCATCGCAAGAATTTTATCCAGCACCTGGCGTATCAGGGGGCGCCTCCTCATGAGACAGACGTGTTAACGGCCATCGGGAAAGAATCGGAGATTCTGCGCGCCATCAAACTGCCGGGAGTCAAAGCCATCCATCTCCCCGAAGGGGGATGTGGTGTCTTCCATGCCGTAATCTCTGTGGAAAAACTGTTCGAGGGATACGGCAAGATGGTTGGCATGGCCGTGCTCGGTTCCCCCAGTGGCCGCCACATAAAACATGTGACCGTGGTGGACGATGACGTGGACCCCACCGACCCCATGGCAGTGGAGTGGGCAGTAGCGACGCGTGTCCAGGCCCATCGGGACGTGGAGATCCTGCGCGAGGTCACGGGTATCTTTCTGGATCCATCCTTGCCCCCCGAAGAACAGGCAGGTCCGGCACGCTGCTCAAAAATGATTATCGATGCGACCCGTTATAACGCTAAGGACTTTCCTGCCGTGTGTCAGCCGACTCCGGAGGCCATGGAAAAGGTCAGCTGCGAATGGGACCGCTATGGGATCTCCTTGGGACCCTCCACAGGGAAAGGACGTTAGACCGATCTCATAAACAATAAATTACCGATGCGAGGATAAAATACCCATGGATCAACAATCAGATCAGTTAATCATCGAGACCTTCAAGGAAGAGAGGATCGATATGGTTGTGACCCTGCCGGAGGAGCCGACGTCCTCCCTAACCGAGGCCATACGCAAGGACCCTAGTTTTACTTCCCTTACAGTGGCCGCGGAGGGAAACGGCATCGCCCTCTGTGCGGGGGCCGCACTGGGGGGTCGAAGAGTCGTGTTCGTCACCGGGATCGCCGGTCTGATGGTGGGGACTTGGGCTCTGGCACAGTCTGCTGCAATCAGCTACGGAATTCCGTTTTTGGTTTTGGCGTCCTATCGGGGCGATATCGGTGATCACAGCGGCATTCCCGGTTCGCAGCTTTTGCTTTTCAAGCAAATCGCTGAGCCGCTCTTGAAAACTCTGCAGCTCCCCTATCGGGTCGTGGACAAGAAGAACGATCTGCAGCGTACTATTCGGGATGCCAATTTTGCCGCTCATGATTTTAACTCGCCCGTGGTGGTGCTTTTGACTGGGGAAGTGCTCTGGTGAATCGCGCGGATTGCCTCAAGGAGCTTGTTACTTGGGTCGATGTGAACGATCCCGTGGTGACCAGCCTGTCTTCCAACTCGGCCATATGGGCCTCCCTGCGGGAGCAGGGGGCAAACTTTTTTGCGTGGAACATGGGACTCACCGTCGGTTTTTCTGTAGGGCTAAGCTTTGCCTTTCCCAAGCGTAAAGTGATTGCGCTGGACTCCGATGGGAGCCTGATGATCGATACAAGTGCCCTGATCACCATGGCCGATGCCAACCCGATCAACTTGATGGTGCTGGTTTTCGACAATGAAGCCTACGCACGAATGGGGCCCACGTTCACCTCTCGGAAGGCGGACCTGGAAAAGATGGCCCAGGGTGCGGGAATTCAAAAGACCGCAACCATCCGAACGCTGGATGAATTCAGCAGGGTCGTAAAGCCGGCAGTGCAAGAACCCGGGCCGCATTTCTTCGTGGTCAAGGTTGAGGCGGAGACGGTGCGTATCAAAAGGGATGCGCGGGTTACCTCCGGCCGGCCCATGAAAGAGGCCTTTGTCAATGCAGTGCTTCAGCACCCCGACTATTGGGGTAAAAAGTGAAGCGGGATTCCCTCGGGCCAGTCGTGGGCGTTGTCTTGAGGAAAGAGACGTCTCAATCTTGGCGATTGAAACCTTATTTGCGTAGGGAGGGTAAATAAATGGCGGTCGCTCCAAAAACTAGCAATCGATCATTAACCGATCTCGAGGCGGAAGCGAAAAGCAGGTTCCTGGTAAAATCTCAATTTTTGAAGTTTTGCGAAGAGGACGGGCTTTCAGTGATCACTGGCTACGGGGTCGAAGACCTGCGAACCGTGCCTTTGAAAAAGTGGGAACGTCTTGGGGGCCTCGCCGCCTACTGTCATCTTGAAGGGTCCCAGGGGTTTGTGGGTTCCCTGGTAGCGGAGATTCCCCCTGGGCAAAGCCTTCGCCCTATGAGTCACATGTTTGAGGAATTGATGCTCATTCTAGTGGGCCACGGGGCGACCCAGATCTGGAGTAAAAGGACCAATCAGGCAACCACTGTGGAGTGGCAACCTGGTAGCATCTTCTCCCCACCCTTGAACACCAAGTTTCAGCACTTTAATGGTTCGGCAACTGAGCCTGTACGTTTTGTGGCAGCCAACAACGCGCCATTGATCTTCAACATCTTCGGCTCGGCGGATTTCATCTTTAATTCGCCTTATGAATTTGCCGATCGTTTCTCAGGCGAGAGCGATTATTTCAGCGCCGAGATGAAACCGGGAGTACTGGAAGACACAGCGGTAAACTTTATTCCCGATGCCAACTCGGTCCAACTGACCAAGTATCCTACCCGTGGTGCCGGCTTCAGTCGGCTGGGCATCAGCGGTTCCAACAATACCGCGATGATCGGCCATATCATGCAGATCGAAAGTGGGACCTACAGGAAACCCCACCGCCATGGCCCTGGTGCCCAGGTCGTCGTCATGGATGGAAAGGGATATAGCCTAATGTGGCCGCCAGGCGGGGAGTTCGTTAAAGTCGACTGGCGCAGGGGTAGTCTCTTAGTCCCTCCCGAAGGGTGGTACCATTCCCATTTCACCACCAGCAAGGAGCCGGCCCGACATCTCGCGCTGCGTAGCGGACTGCGCGGGGTAGGAACCATCTGGCTTCCCACCACCAGCGAATTGGAAGGTGGTCACATCATGGAGCATGAGGATGAGCCCCCCGAGGTCCGTGCTATTTACGAGGCCGAATTGGCAAAGGAAGGAATTCCAATAGGAATGGCCCCCATACAATACCGCAAAGGAACGGTACAGAAATCGACGGTCGTTCCTTAGGTGTCGGTAGCAAAGGCATGTCGTAAAATATCATTCAATTGGACGGGGGGATTTCGGATCCCCCCGCCTTGCCTAGATTGCCTCTAAGCTAATCAGTTCTAAAAAAAGTTATCCTAATAAATCAAGTACTTATTCAGGTGCTTCCCTTTAATTAACAAAGGAGTTGACAATCATACGATTGTTTAATACAAGCGTTTTAAAGATATGGTTAACGCAGCGCGGACAGATTTTCCTAATAAGATAGGAACAGAGCAACGCCTCTTGGAGGCGGCCGGTGAGGTCTTCGCGGAGTCCGGTTATCGCGGCGCCACGGTGCGACAGATTTGCGAAAAGGCCAAAGCAAACTTAGCTGCTGTCAATTACTACTTTAGGGACAAGGACGGGCTCTACCTTGCGGTGATGCGCTACCTGCATACCACCGGCACGGACATCTATCCCCCAAGTCTCGGATTGCAACCGGGGGCCAATGCAGAAGACAAGCTTCACGCCTTCATTCGATCATTGCTAAATCGCCTCCTGGGTGAGGGACGTCCCAACTGGCATATGAAGTTGGCGGCACGAGAGTTGATCGAACCGACACCTGCCCTTGATGTAATCGTGGAAAAGGCCATCCGTCCTTTGAGTCAGGAACTAGAGTCCATCGTCCGGGAACTACTCGGATCAGAAGCTGATGACGAGTTGGTACGCCTGTGCATGTTGAGCGTGGTGAGCCAATGCGGCTTTTATCACCATTCCAGGGCGGTGATCAGCCGATTGTACCCTTCGCAGACATTCGCTGCCGGGGATATCGAAAGGCTAGTTGAACATATTACCCGATTTTCACTATCTGCGATGAAGAGTCTATCCAAGACAACGGAGGAAGGTTCCGAGTAATCGAGCATCGGTTTAAACCATAAAGATGTATAAAAGATTCATTCGGGAGGAAGAAAGAAAATGAAAGTTTTCACCTTTGATTTTGTTCCTTACATGAAAGACCTTTCAGGGCGTCTGGGCTACCCGGTGGGCATAAAAAACTATGAACCTGAGATGGCAGTCAAAACCTACGAGAACCACGTAGAACAGTTCCAGCTCATGGAAGAGGTGGGCTTCGACGGGGTCTGTCTTAACGAGCACCATGGGAGTCCCTACAGTTTGGACAACTCTCCCAATTTATTTTTGTCCTACATCGCCGCCAAGACCAAAAGCCTCAAGCTTGCCATGGTAGGGAATCTTCTTCCGCTCCATGGTCATCCGCTCCGCGTTGCCGAGGAGTTGGCCATGCTGGACAACCTGTCCCACGGGCGAGTGATCGCTGGATTTGTGCGCGGCATTCCTCGGGAGTACCTCCCCTATTGCATCCCGGTGAGCGAAGGCCGACCCCGATTTGAAGAGGCCCTGGATGTGATCATCAAGGCCTGGACCAGCGACATATTCACCCACGATGGGAAATACTACCATTACAAGGACGTTGACATGTGGCCACGTCCCTATCAGAAACCCCACCCGCCGGTGTGGGTCGGCGCCATCGGCCCGGAACCCACCAGGAACGTTGCCCGCAGACCCGGGGTGACCCTGTGTGTGACCTTCCAGCCCACGGTGGCCATCAAGAAGCAGCTTGATATCTTCCGTGAGGCCTGCGCCGAGGCGGGCCGCTCCATTACCGAAAAGGACATCCTGCTTGCGCGCCATGTGTACGTTGCGGAAAGTCAAAAAGAAGCGGAGAAGCTCTGCAAGCGTCACTTTGAGTACTACTTTCAGAACCTGTTGGGAGAGATCAACAACGCAGCGATCAACAAATTACTGGAGCAGAATCCCGACCTGACTCGCGATCAGGTGAAACCGCCTTACCCCTTTGATGTGACCCCCATGGAAAAGATGCGCGACGACGGGTTCGTACTGGTGGGGACGCCGGATCGCGTCTTGAGCGACCTCAAGGCGCAGTATGAGGAGCTTGGGGGGTTTGGCACCTTTATGGCTATCGTGCGCATGGGTGCCATGCCACAGGAGTTGGTGCTCAACAACGTTCGCATTTTTGGCAAGGAAGTCATTCCAAAGCTCCATGCCATGGGCAATAATTAGCAGAGCGCATAGCGCTAAGCGCAAAGCGGGGAGCAAATGGTACACGGTTGCGCTGGCAGTACTGAGTACTGAGTGGGGAGGGGGTTGGGCATAGTGAAGAAAGTGTTAAGTGTAACGTGTTGAGCGGGAGAGAGAAATTTAACTCGAAAACTCGATGGTGATCGAATCCTATCACTGGAGACTTAACACTCAACACATCTTAGCTGATAGCTGACGGCTGAGAGCTCTTAACGCCATGCGCTTTGCTTTCTATCTTCTGTCCTCAATTTTCTATCTTCGATTCACAGCCCGCTGCCTTTTGTCTTTCTCTTTTCTTACTCTGTCCCTGTCTCTATCTCTGTCTCTTCCCAGGTTGTCCGTTGTCCTGTAGTCAGTAGTCCGTTGTCTCTTTGCTACTACTTGTCTGCCTCCATTGCTGCCAGGTTGGAGTAAGAGATCTCTTGGCTAGTGATGAATTCCAGTAGGGCAGCCCGTCCCTCCTCGTTTGCCTTCTTCGCCCGCCTAATAGCTGCCCCTATCTCTTCTGGTTTTTCGATTCTTTCGGCGTAGCCGCCCAAGGCCCGACCAATCTCCGCGTAGTTTCCCGTCACGTTGCGGGTTTTAAAAAGCTCGTGGGATTTGGCCATGCTTCGGGTTTCCACTGCCATCGAGAAGTTGTTGAAGACGATGGTTAGAATGGGTATGTTGCAGCGCGCCGCCGTTTCAAAGTCCAGCCCGGTCATGCCAAAGGCGCCATCGCCCATGAAGTTGACGCAGAACTTATCCGGGGCTGCAAGCTTTGCGCCGATGATAAGTCCCAAACCGGTACCTAAGGCGTGGGATTTTCCCCATCCGAGGTAGCCGCGGGTAGCCGTTGCTGGGTAAAAAGGAACGAGCTGGTTTCGCGCGCTCCCGGAATCATGGGTGACGATTGTTTGTTGCGGATTAACCGCTTGGATAAATTCCCAGATAACTCGATAGGGGTTGATGGGGACTTCATTGGAAGTGAGTTTAGGCATCCACTGAGCGAGCCACTCCTCTTTTGTTTTCTTTATCTCTCCTACCACGGCACCATCCGGATCTCGTTTACGGTCTCCCATCAAGTCCTTTGCCGCCTCAACGAACTGGGCCAAGACGAGATCGGCATCTCCTAATATGGGGTAGTCCACTTGATACTGCTTGTTGATCTCTCTCTCGTCATTGGTGCATTGAATTAGGACTTTTCCCGGAGGTACAGGTGCTGCGGTAATACCATGTCGCGTCAAGCTGGTGCCCATGGCAAGAACGACATCGGCCTTTTGTAAGAATCGGTAGGCGGCCTTGGTGATGCCCGAGGCAGCCGTTCCTAGCGCCAGAGGGTGATCTTCAGGAAAGGCGCTCTTGCCCTCGAGGGTTGTCAGGACCGGCACCTGTAAAAGCTCTGCTAGTGTTACGAGTTTCTCGGTTGCCTCGGCATACAGGACACCCTGCCCGGCGTATATCACTGGACTCCGAGCCTCCGCCAGGACGCGGGCCGCTTCGGCCACGTCTCGAACATTGGCACCAGCCCGGGTGGACTTCACGGGTCTATAATTGAAGGCATTCCCATTGATCTCCTCAGTTTGCACATCGCGGGGTATTTCAATGATGACGGGACCTGGCCTGCCCATCTTTAACAGGGTAAAGGCGCGTCGCATGACATCCAGGGCCTGATCTGCCACGTTGATTTCTTCCGTCCACTTGCTCACCGACGAATAGGCACTGGAAGATCTAAAAAAATGAAAGACCTGCGCCGTATCCCTGGGATAGCCGGATGCCAAGACGAGAATCGGTACGGAATCGGAATAGGCCGTCGCGATGCCGGCATAGGCGTTCTCGGCTCCGGGGCCAGCCTGCATCGTGAAGGCCCCTATGCGCCGACCGTTGGTGACACGACTGAAGCCATCGGCAAAACCCACTCCTACTCTCTCTTGGCGACAGACGATGGGCCGTATGCCGGCAACGGCAGCAGCCTCAATGATCGGGCTAGTCGGATAGCAGCTTAAGAATTCAACTCCTTCCCGTTTCATTACCTCTGAGATAGCATCAATGACCTGCATGGTTTTCTCCTTTTATTAAGGTTCGTAATGAATTATAAAATTAGACGGATCATCTGGGCAGGCTTCCGAGTACTCGTGCCAGACGTGCGTTGGCAGCACTTCTTTGAATTGGGTGGACTCTTAAACGACAGGTGGGGTCTCACCGTATCCTTTCCCGTCCAGGCTGGTCCGACTTCGTATTGCTTGCCAGAATTGCCAAGAGAACAGGACTCAGGTCAGAAGATCTGTAGGCGCCCTGTGACGCGGTACTATCGTCTAACCCAGCGCTTCAGACCGAACCTTCTGCAGCCTTAGGGCGGCTGAGCTTAAATTTTATCCTCCCATCCCATCGGCTTTTGTGATCCACGAAATTAAACACTGGTCATGATAGGTAACCACGCTCACGCCAAAAGCGTTCAGCCGCTGGATGAAGTGGAATATTCAAGGGTGTGTCGGGACTATCTTTACACATACGCTCCAAGGGTAGGGGACCCTCACCCTGCCACGGAATCCGGTCCTTGCGTGCCTCCAGGGCCGAGCAGAAGGAAGTAATTATCTCATCGGGGACATTGGCATGCGTGAAGATGGGCCAACCGCTGAAATCGATGGTCATGATATCCCGACCTATTCTGGGGAACTCCGCCTTGGTGATGGGTGCCCGGTGGTATCCCATCTTTTCGAGTTTTTGAAGATAAGGTTCCTCCAACTCCAGAAAGCGCAATCCCAGGTCCAGTCCCTGGTTCAGCCAAATGTTGATTGCCTCGTCGAAGATCGCATCGATCTCTCCGTGCCCCACTGCCGTAAGGCGGTTAGAACCCTCATCGGGCAGGCCTGGATCGTAACGAACCTCTCCCCCCCAAGAAACGATGTCCTCCAACGTGAAGTCATAGGCGGAAAGGACATGTCGCACCATAAAATGAAGTGAATGGTCCTTTTGGCCGCGCAATGAGACCTTGAGCGGAAAGCGCCGCTCCCGAATCTGTGCCAGTGAAGTCAGACCGGTTCTTTCGGTAACGGCAAAACCCAATTGATCGAAGGAGGGAATCACCGTGATGATCCTGAGGGGTATGGGTTCTTTGTATGGACCGGTGCCCCGTACAGCCAGGTTGAGAGGCTCGGCAGGATTCATGATGGCCACTTGGATTTCACCGCCGGCCACCGCATCAATAGCACCAGGGGTATCGCTGCCAAAGAAACAGACCTTCCAATCCTCGTCGCCTTGAATGCGCAGGCTCACCTTTGCCTGCAGATAGGGCCAATCCTTTCGTTTGCGCGAGACCAGTTCCGAGGCCACCTCGAGTACGACCAGGGATCGTGTTGTAACCGGTATAGTAAATTGTCGTTCAATTTCTTTTGCCATGGTTTTTCCTTTCTCTTCTGGAGGGTGACAAGCCCCGCTGTTTTAAGCGAACACCTCCGAAGGACCAAGCCTTAATAGCGCCTTAGCTGAGCCGCTGTCAACTTGATCGGCCTTGGTATCTTTGTTCCAATGTGCCTTAGGCTTACTTCAAAAATGAAACGGCTACGGGAGCACGAACATGCAGAACGATGCTTAAAGAAGGATAGTTTAAATTGCGGTTTAGTAGTTGAATTTAAAAGGAGAGGTCGCGGGATGAGTTGATTGCTGCCGCGTTAAAGCCTCGACTGAAAGTCCAGCGCGACCAGATTCCACGGCTCTTCTTTCCCGGCTACAGCCCAAAGTTGAACCCGGAAGAATTCCTAAACCAGGACGTGAAGCCCAACGCCGTGGGACGACATCGTCCCGAGAATCTTCATGAGATGATTGGACAGGTTCGTAGGTATCTGCGGAGTACCCAGCGTCAACCTCGCATCGTTAAGAGCTATTTTCGGGCACCCAGTGTTCGTTACGGACCAGCATGAAAGTGTCATCTATCTATAAAGTGCTCCTGGTAATAACTAGGGTACTTGCGTACTACGTACCGTATAGTACAAATGTTGAAATCGTTGATTATCACAGGAGGTAGAGAGTATGGTTCCTATTCATCCGGGTCGCATCCTCAAACGTGAGCTGGCAACTCGAGGATTGTCCGCTAATAAGCTGGCGCTGGCTTTACGCGTCCCGTCGGGGCGAATTACCAGCATTCTAAATGGGAAGAGGGCCATTACGCCCGAGACAGCGCTCCGCTTGGGGCGGTTTTTCGGGAATAGTGCGCAGTTTTGGCTGAATCTACAGGCACGGTACGATTTGCTGATTGTCGAGCGCGAGCTCGGCGGACGGATTAAAGCAGAGGTTGAGCAGGCAGCGTAACAGGTCACTTTATCGAGTCGGCGAGAAGTGCGAGGCTCATTTCCCTGGCAAGACAGGGTTCGAGCCAGCTTCCTTTTCCTCCCTCTAGGCGAAGCCGATGCGGAGGATGGTGACCTCATTCGGGAGTTTACCACTGATCTGCAGTCCGCATCGAACGGCGGGGACGGGATATGGTTCAGCGCTAACGGAAAGATGGCGTAAAGTCACAGGTCAAGGCCTGACACCATACGCTAAAAAAACGGTCAACCGTTTCCACTTTGAGTCTCAAAATGGAAGCATCCTACCCAAATTTGCCTTTGTCGATGTTTCCTTCCTTAGTTCGCTCGCGTGCCGGTAATGGGACGAAAATAAAATCCATAGACCTGACCCTGTGTCACTAAGAGTATTAATGTCTGGCCAGAATGACCAGACAATGATCTGCGTTAGTCTGCGTAAATCTGCGGTTGTCTTTTGTTTGACCTGACCCTAATTTCGGCAAGTTAGTAGAAGTTTGTGTTGCTATTCGCCCCGTTGGATTGGGGTCGGGGTTTGGGTTGAGGTTGTACGGGGTCCACCGGCATATTTATTTCCGATCGGGGTTAACTTGGGTTCACGGTGGCGGGATCATTTGCATCGAGGGGCAAAAGCTCTTATTAGTCAGGATATACACTCGGCCTTGGGCGTATCCAGCAGACGGAGGTTGATCTCCATGTCGAATTCAAATAAGCAAGACGCCGTCACAAGAAATCAAATTCTGCACCAAGAAGACCGCATGCTCAGAGAAAAAATCCAACAATACAAGATGCTGTTTGAATTGGGTCAGATCATCACTTCAGAGATGAGTTTCGACTCGCTGTTTAAAGTGATCATGGAGCAGACAAATCAGTGCATGAACACTGAACAGGGATCGGTGTTTATGTTCGATGCTAAAAACGACGAGTTGTGGTCGCTGGTTTCAACCGACCTCGAGAAAAATGAAATTCGTATTCCGCGGAGTTATGGTGTAGCAGGTTGGGTCTTTCAGAATAAAACCCCTTTAATTATTAACGATGCCTACAGCGACCCACGGTTCTTCTCTGAGGTCGATAAGAAAACGGGTTTTCGAACCCAAAACATTCTTTGCATTCCCCTTATCAATCGGAAGAAAGAATGCATTGGGGTGCTACAAACCTTGAACAAAAAGGCAGGGGAGTTTAACGAAGAGGATCTGGAACTGCTGACTTCCGCCTCCCACTACATTGCCATCGCGCTTGAAAATACCAAGCTCTACGAGGACCTTAAGGTTCTGGACAAGGCCAAGGAGAGAGTGATCAATCATCTGTCCCACGAACTAAGGACTCCGCTGGCAATTATATCCGGTGTGTTCACGAAGATTCATAAAGAGCTGGAGCACGCCAACATTATGGGAATGGACAAAACCTTGGACCGAGGCCAACGAAATCTAAAACGCCTGATGGAGCTCCAGGAAAAAATCAATGACGTCCTCAAACAAAAGTCCGTTGAAGAAAAGAAAAAAATACTCGATATCATCGAAAGTGCCACCGACCTGGTTTGGGAACTCGGCGAAACGTATACGGACCGACAGGTTGCTGATTTTTTGGATCTGGTATCCAAACGCCTGGATTCTCTCTACAGTTCGGATGAAATTCGCAGGGAGGAGATTCGTGTCGGTGATTTTTTACACGACTTGTGTAACCGGGCCTTGTCTTCTATGGGCGAAAGAGAACTCAACATTATTCGAAATTTTGATGAAAGTGTCTGCCTGTTTATGGATAGAAAGGTCCTTGAAAAGGTTTGCGCAGGATTATTAAAAAATGCCATTGAGAACACGCCGGATCAGGGAACGATCGAAATCACCGCAAAAAAACAGAATGGCGAAATTCTGATTGTATTTCATGATTACGGAGTCGGCATTACGGCCCAAAATCAGCCAATGATCTTCGGCGGATTTTTTCATACCCAAGATACGGAACTTTACTCCTCAAAAAGGCCTTATGAATTCAATGCTGGTGGCTCTGGTTCTGATTTACTTAGGATGAAGTGTCTGTCTGAGAGATGCGGGTTTTCTGTGGATTTTGCAAGCACCCGCTGCAAATACATACCTGAGGATAGTGATATGTGCCCGGGTAAGATTTCAAAGTGTAAATTTATCACCAAAGGTTCAGAATGTTTGTCCTCGGGAGAGAGCACCTTTTCCGTCAAATTCCCAGCGTCCTCTGCTAAATAATTTTATGCCCCCTCCAGAGCCATTGT
>SMUX01118505.1_pt1 | contig 24866 bp, 19 predicted proteins | sample 2456431 | NCBI WGS metagenome assembly SMUX01 (sample SAMN11095930, study PRJNA526329) | marine sediment metagenome | biome: Marine sediment; feature: Surficial sediment; material: Deep marine sediment; isolation source: Hadal surficial sediment | place: Pacific Ocean | collected 2014-11 | depth... | reverse complement strand
GAGCTCGATGTCCGGAGAGATCCCGGTGGCCTGAATGGAAACCCCGGACGGCGTGTAGTACTTGGCCGTCGTCAGTTTGAGTGCCGAGCCGTTGTCCATGGGCAGAATGGTTTGCACGGATCCCTTGCCGAAGGTCTTCTGTCCCATGATGATGGCCCGCTGATGATCCTGGAGCGCGCCGGCTACGATTTCCGATGCGGATGCCGAGCCGCCGTTGACCAGAACGACCAGCGGGGCGCCGTCCAGTATGTCCGTGGGCTTGGCGTTGAATTTCAGCTTCGCGTCGTCGAGCCGGCCTTCCGTGTAGACGATGATGCCTTCCGTGAGAAAGGCATCACTGACCGAGACCGCGGCACTCAATACGCCACCGGGGTTGTTGCGCAGATCGAGCACCAGCCCCTTGAGCGAACCGTCGGCCTCGTCTTCCAGTTTCGCCAATGCTTCGCGAAGATTTTCGCCGGTACGGGACTGGAACTGTGATATGCGAACATAACCGTAGCCCGGCTCGAGCATACGGCTCTTCACGCTGGTGACGCGGATGACGGCTCGCGTGATGGTGATGTTGAGGGGCCTGTTCTCGCCATCGCGAATGATGGTGAGAACGATGTCGGTGCCGGGTTTGCCGCGCATGATCTTTACCGCGCCCGACAGCGCCATCCCCTTGACGGGAGTATCATCGAGGCGAATGATTAGGTCGCCGGCCTTGACGCCGGCGTGATACGCGGGTGTGTCGTCGATGGGGGAGATGACCTTGACGAAGCCGTCTTCCATGCCGACTTCGATGCCGAGGCCTCCGAATTCTCCGCTGGTTCCCGCCTGCAATTCTTTGTAGTCCTCGGGGACCAGATAGGCGGAGTGCGGGTCGAGTCCCGCGAGCATGCCGCGGATGGCGTTCTCCAACAGGTCCTTGTCCTCGATGGGTTCCACGTAGTCGTTCTTGATCTTGGCGAAGATCTCGGTGAACGTCCGTAGACTCTCCAGGGGCAGGGTCTCGGTCTCGTTCTTACCGGCGAGCACTCCTTCCCCGAGCGTCAGCGAGGCCCCCAACAGGGCCCCGAATGCCAGCACGGGCATGCTTCGGAAAAGCGATTTCATGGAATCCTCCAGGCGCTTGGCGCCGTCGAATTTTCAAGCATACTAAATGCGTGGGCAGAAGTCCGCTGCAAAGGCGGCTTCGTCCCTGCGCTCCCTTGTCAGTGTCTCCTATGGGGACACGTCCCCTGCGGGGATCTATCCCCTACGGGGACACGAGCGCAGCGGATTGCGCGGCTGGGCCCCGGCCACACCAGCGCATCGGGTCCACCGGTGTGCCGAGGTGACGAATTTCGAAATACAGGCCACTCATCTTGCGGCCGCCACTGTCTCCCACTTTGCCGATGATCTCGCCGGCCTCGACCCAGTCGCCGACGTCCTTGAACAACGATTCGCTGTGTCCGTACAGGCTCATGTAGCCGTCGCCATGCTCGATAATCATCAGCAGGCCGAATCCGCGCAGCCAGTCAGCAAAGGCCACGCGCCCGTGGGATATTGCGTGCACCGGCGTTCCGGGTCGGGCCGTCACCAGAACGCCTTTCCAACTTAGGTCCCCGCTTCCCCGCGGAGTTCCAAATCTGTGGCGGATATTTCCCGCCGATGGCCAGGGCAGCTTGCCCTTGAGGGTTCGAAAGGGCACTTGCCGGGTCTGGTCGGCGGGGATGTCGGCCAGCTCCCGGGCCAGCCCCGCCACCAATTCCGCCAGCGTCTGCTCGTCCTGCCGCAGTCTCTCGAGGCGCGCGTTCTGGTCGCCGAGCTCGCGCGCCAGCCGGGCAATGACATCGCGCCGCCGGCGGCGTTGATCCGCCAGACGATCCCGGGCCGTCGCCTTTTGCTCTTGCAGGCGGGCAAGCCTGGCGGTATCGCGGGCGATGCTGTCTTCAATATCGGCCAGATTCTGCAGATCCATAGCCAGGGCATGGATGCGTTCGGCACGTTCCCGGTTGAAGTAAGCATAGTAGGTCAGAGCCCGGGACAATGTGGCCGGATTCTCCTGATTGAGCAGTAACTTGAACTGATCCTGGCGGCCGGTGGCATAGGCGGCGCGCACGTAGCGGGCCAGGCTGGTGCGTAGGTCGCGCAAGTTGTCGCCGGTTTTCCCACGACGCCGCGCCAGATCCACCAGGCGCGTTCGATGCCTGGCCCTCTGCCGGTCGAGCGCCGCGAGCTCTGCCGTTACCCGTGCCGCCGCGAGTTCCGTGTCGCGCAGGCCGGTGGTCAGCTTGTCGCGTTTCGTCCGGGTCTGGATGAGGCGCTGGCCGAGCTCCCGGATGCGTTTTCGCACGCTTTCCAGCTGTGTCTCAGGGTCGTCGCTGGTGGCAGCTACCAGATTCGGCGACATACCGGTCAGGAGGAGGAGCGCGCCCAGCGCCAGCGCCGAGTTCCTCGATGCGCGTCGCACGGCCCTGGATCCGAAGCGGTGGCCGGGGGATACCATAGGTGGAATTGTAGGGTGTGGGGGCTGCCGTCATCCAGGCCCGGATACAGACTCCAGGTTTGTCGGCGGGGTAGACGGCGCGTAGCGCCATTGCCAGGCAATGGCGGTTCACGCTAATCTCGCCCACCATCCCGCTGCCGGCCGCGCTCGGCCGGCTACAACCCGGAAAGACACCATGGAGCGATTGCCTGAATTCTTTTCCAACCACTCGAGCCTGGCTCTGGCCTTTGCGGTCATCCTGGGGCTGCTGATGTGGACGCTGTGGCAGACTGCCGGCCGGGGGCTGAAGAAACTCAGCCCGATGGACGCGACGCGGCTCATCAATCGAGAGGACGCCGTGGTCCTGGATGTTCGCACCGATAGCGAATTCACCCAGGGCCACATTGTGAACGCCATCAACATTCCGCAGAAATCCATTCAAGAGCAGCTGGCGAAGCTCGACAAGTACCGCGGCCGGCCCATTATTACGGCGTGTCGAAATGGTCAGAGCGCCACGGGTGTCGGTAACACGCTGCGCAAGAACGGTTTCGACCCGGTATACAATCTGGCCGGAGGACTGATCGCCTGGGAAGGCGCCAACCTTCCGCTGGTCAAGAAATGAGCAGACGAGTCCGACGCTCAATTATCGATTCTTCGATGGAGGGAGTCGCCCATGTCTGAGATGGAACGCGAGCAGCCGTGGCGGCCGAATCCACTCCACGGCCAGTTCAGCATCAAGAAGATTTACATCAAGGATACGTCCTTCGAGACACCCAACTCACCACAGATTTTTCAGGCCAACTGGGTGCCGGAAATGGACGTGCACCTGCACAGCCATTCCCGCGATCTAGATGCCGGGGAGTTCGAGGTCGTGTTGATGGTAACCGCCGTGGTCAGCGTCGAGGGCAAGACGGCATTTCTCGCCGAAGCCGCAGTCGCCGGCATTTTTGGCATCACCGGACTCACATCGGATGAGCTGGGTCCAACCCTGGGGAGCTACTGCCCGGGTATTCTGTTTCCCTACGCACGCGAGTTCATATCCAACCTCGCGGTTCGTGGCGGTTTCCCCCCGTTCATCCTGGCGCCGGTCAACTTCGAAAAGCTTTATCAAGAGCACATTTCGCCACAGTTCAGCGAGCAGCAAGCACAAGTCGAATCCTGATCTCAGACAAGGGCGAAAAGGGTCAAGAAAAAGGGGACAGATCTATTTAAATGGGCATAAATGGGGACAGATCTATTTACGCCCATTTAAATAGATCTGTCCCCTTTTTCTTTAGCCTTTTGTTAAGGGAGGCAGGTCTTGCAACATCACATCGCGGTTCTCGGGGCCGGTTCCTGGGGAACGGCGTTGGCGATTCTGCTGGCTCGCAATGGTCACGGAGTCGTGCTGTGGGGGCGCGACCGCGAGCAGGTGGCTGTGATGGCTGGCGAGCGCCGCAACCGGCGCTATCTTCCGGAGCACGAATTCCCCCACGGGTTGCAGGTAACCGCCAGTCTGGCCGAAGCAGCGGCGGGTGCAAAGCTCGCCCTGGTCGTGGTGCCGAGTAGCGGATTTCAGGCGGTGTGCGCCAGTCTCGCATCGTGCGGCGCCGATCTCAGCGGCATGTTCTGGGCTACCAAAGGCTTCGATCCGGGAAGCGGGCGTCTATTGCACGAAGTGGCGGCGCAGACCAGCGCCGGGAATTTACCGACGGCGGTGCTCTCCGGTCCCACATTCGCCAACGAGATCGCCCGCGGTCTGCCAGCGGCGGTGAGTTGCGCGTCCACCCACGCCGGCTTCGCCGAGCAGGTGGCGGATCTGTTTCGCAACGAGTGGTTCAGGGTCTATACCAGTACGGACATCGTCGGCGTCGAAATCGGCGGCGCGGTCAAGAACGTGCTCGCCATCGCCACCGGCATCGCCGACGGCCTCGGTTTCGGTGCAAACACCCGTGCCGCGCTCATCACCCGAGGGCTTCGTGAGATCATGCGCCTGGGAACGGCCATGGGCGGGCAACCGGAAAGCTTCATGGGTCTTGCGGGCCTCGGCGATCTGGTGCTCACCTGCACCGATGACCAATCCCGCAATCGGCGCTTCGGATTGGCCCTCGCCGATGGGCTGTCGGTTGCCGCGGCGCAGCGCTCGGTGGGCCAGGTGGTGGAGGGCGTCGGCGCGGCCCGCGAAGTGATGCGCCAGGCGCGTAGAATCGGGGTGGAGATGCCCATCGCCGAGCAGGTGAACAGGGTGCTGCACGAAGGAGCCGCACCCGCCCAGGCGGTGCATGCGCTGCTTGCCCGGCCACCGGGAACGGAGTCGGCATAGACCTGACGGCACGCCTCATGGGCGTGGCTGGTTGCCGTCGACCGTTTGGTCCGAATCCCGGATGACCACCTTGAGAGCCTGCTTGTCGATCATCGCGCGTAACGCCTGCTCGACTTCTTCGATGGGACGCACGCCACTCAGCAGATGGCCGGACGGGAAGGCTTCATCGCTCAGCATTTCCAGGGCGCGCCGCACGGTCGCCGGGCGGTGGTGATAGACGCCCTTTACGGTGATCTCGCTGTAGTGGATAAGATGCGTGTCCATTTCCACGCGGGTTCCCGGCGGGCAGCCGCCGAACAACAGCGCCAGGCCACCGGCTCGCAGCGATCCCATGGCATCGCTCCATACCGCCGGGTGGCCGGTGCAATCGATGCACACATCGGCACCGAGCCCACCGGTGGTCGCGGCTCTTATGCGCTCTGCCTGGCCACCGCCGCGGGCGATGAGCTGGGTGCTTGCCGCGCCCATGCGTTTGCCTACTTCCAGTCGCGACGCGTTCGGATCGGCCAGGATTACCCGGTGGCCGTCGCGACCGAGCGCCGCGGTGAACAGCAGTCCGATGGGGCCGGCGCCGAACACCACGACTTCCGAGCTGCCCGGGCGGCGCTCCAGCTCGCAAGCCGCGATACCGTGTAGAACGCAGGCCAGGGGTTCGGTCAAGGCCGCCTTGTCGAAATCGAGGCCGGCGGGAATCGGATAGCTGCTGGCAGTTACGAAGCGCGCGGGAACAAGCAGATACTCCGCGAAGGCACCGTTCAGGTACTGCAGGTCGGCACACAGGTTTTCCCGTTGGCCGCGACAATAGTCGCAACGGCCGCAGGCCGCGGAATTGGCCACCACCAGCGAACAGCCAAGTGGGAATCTGTCGACGTTCTTGCCCAACGCGGCCACGGTGCCAGCCATCTCGTGGCCGAACAGGGTCGGTACCTCGAGCATGCGCGGATGGCCGCCGCGGCGATAAACCTTGACGTCGGTGCCACAGGTGGTGGCGGCCCGAATGCGCAGTAGCAGCTCGCCATCGGCCGGCTGTGGCACTGGCAGGTCCCGGATCTCCATGTGTTCCGGTCCCAGCAGAACCGCGCCGCGCATTCGTTGGGGTAGCGACTGCATGTGGAATCCCGTGGCCGCTACCAGGGAGTGAAAAGAATCTTCAGGGCTTCGCGTCGCCGTGCGATGTCGACGCCGGAGGCGAACTCTGCCAAAGGCAGGCGGTGACTCACCAGGGGTGATGGATCCAGCTTACCGTCGCGCATCATGGAGAACACCCGGGACTGTTCCTCCAGCCCGCCGGAGTAGCTCCCGAGTACCCGGCGTTCGTGCTTGAACAATGTGTTGAGCTCGAATCCCGCGCGTTCGCCGGCAGGCGCATGGGCAAACAGCACCACCGTGCCTGCGTCGCGGACCAGCGCCAGCGCACTTTCGAGCAGCGCCGCGCCGCCCACGGTATCGAACACCGCATCCGCGCCCAGCTTGCCGCTCATCTCCAGCAGCGCGCGCCGCGCGTCGTCACCGGGAGCTGCAGCGGCGTTGGCGCCCAGGGTGACCGCCAGGCTGCGCCGCTCCTCGATGGGGTCGATGACCAGGATGCGCAGTCCGGGATGCACGGCGCCAAGCACCAGGAGGTGCAGCAGGCCCATGCCGCCGCCTCCCTGGACCACCGCCACACCGTCAGGGTCCACGTCGGCCTTGTGCACGCCCCGCAGCACACATGCTGCGGGCTCCATGAACACAGCCACCTCATCGAGCAGATGATCCGGCAACTTGCGGGCCCCATGGGCGGTGGCCCGCGCTCTCACCAAAACGTGATCCGCAAAGCCTCCCGGCGCCAGCAGGTTTTCCTTGAAGGCTGCGCACATGGTGGTGGCGCCGCGCAGGCACAGCGCACACTGTCCGCAGGCGACGTGGTGGGGAACCGCGACGCGATCGCCCTGGCGAAAGCCGCTGACGCCGTCGCCGATAGCGGCTACCTCTCCGACCAGCTCGTGCCCCAGCACGGTGCCCGGTGCCAGCGTGCCGCTGTCCAGCTTGAAGAGATCTGTGCCACACAGGCCCACCACCCGTACCCTGAGCAACAGCTCGCCGGCTTGCGGTGGCGTCAGCGGGCGTTCCTCCACGGCGGTGCGGTCGCCACCGCGGCAGGCGATAACCCTTTGGGTTCGTGGAATGGACACGACGGTGGTTCCTGCCGATGGGATCGAGCACGGCTCGCCGGCCATGGTAGGCGCGCCAACCGGCGAGAACAATGCGTGGCACCGCAATCCCTGCCGGCCCGGTCGCTGCTGGCCTTCTCGGATGTTAGCGATGTGTATGTTTATCCGTACCCGGGCGGAACCCTATACTGGCAGGCGTGCGAGCCCGGATTCCACCAGTGATGTCCCAGATATGAGCGTGAGCATGGACGCCACAACCACCAGCGACAGCAGGCAATTGCCCATCGATGTCGAAACGCTCCTTTCGAAGGTGCGGGAGATCGTCTACGAGCTGCATCCGCACATGCGCGATCGCGTGCCCGTGACCCTCGACAGCACCTTGGACCGGGACCTGGGTCTGGATAGCCTGGCGCGGGTGGAGATGCTCGTGCGTCTGGAGCAGAGCTTCGGCGCAACGCTCAGCGAAGATACCCTGGCCAACGTCGATACCCCCCGGGACCTGTTGCGTGCCCTGCTGGCCAGCAACCAAGGCGTGCGCGCCAATCACGTGGCAGGCGGTGAAATCTCGGATCTGGGGGAGATCCCTGCGCCGACCGCGGCCCGCACCCTGCTGGAGGTGCTGGACTGGCACGTGCGCGCCCATCCCGAACGCAGCCACGTGCAGCTGTACGGAGACTCGGGCCAGATCCAGAACATTTCTTATCAGGACCTGCTCGACGGTGCTCGTGCCGTCGCCGCCGGCCTGCGACGATTGGACGTGTCCGCGGGGCAGTGCGTCGCCATCATGCTGCCCACCGGCGCCGAGTATCTGCACAGCTTTATGGGAATTCTGCTGGCCGGCGCTATCCCGGTACCCATCTATCCGCCCGCGCGGCTGTCCCAGATCGAGGATCATTTTCGTCGCCATGCGCGCATTCTGGAAAACGCCGGCGTCGTATGCCTGATTACCTTCGCGCCCGTGAAGCAGGTGTCGCGTCTGCTCACATCCCACGTGCCCGGACTCACACGCGTCGTTACCGTGCCGGAGCTCGGCAACGCCGGACTGCTGGACGAAGCCAGCGCGGCGGCGCCGGACTCGGTGGCGTTCATCCAGTACACCTCGGGAAGCACCGGCAACCCCAAGGGTGTGGTGCTCACCCATGCCGATCTGCTCGCCAGCCTGGGTTCCATGGGAGAGGCGTTGGAAGCCCGATCCACGGATGTTTTCGTGAGCTGGTTGCCGCTCTATCACGACATGGGGCTGATCGGTGCATGGCTTGGCAGCTTGGTGCACGGCTTCCCCCTGGTGTTGATGTCGCCGCTGACTTTTCTCGCCCGCCCGGAGCGCTGGTTGAAAGCCATCCACGCCCATCGCGGCACCTTATCCGGAGGACCGAATTTCGCCTACGAGCTGTGCTTGCGGCGTATTCAGGATTCCGATATCGAAGGGTTGGATCTTTCTTCCTGGCGGCTCGCGTTCAACGGCGCAGAACCGGTAAGTCCGGAAACCGTAGAAAAATTCATCCGCCGCTTCGGCCCCTATGGATTGCGCGCCGACGCCATCACGCCGGTCTACGGGCTTGCCGAGGCAACCCTTGGCGTCGCCTTTACCCCGGTTGGACGCGGCATGCGCACCGAGCGCGTGCGGCGCGTGCCGATGATGGCCGACGGTCGCGTAGTGCTGGCCGATGCCGACGATGCCGACGTCCAGGTGTTCGTATCCAGCGGCGTTCCCATTCCCGGCTTCGAGGTACGTATCGTCGACGACGCCAATCGTGAAACCGCGGAGCGGACCGAGGGCCGTCTGGAGTTTCGCGGTCCTTCCGCTACCGGTGGCTACTACCGGAATCCGGAGGCGACGCAGGCGTTGTTTCACGACGATTGGCTGGACTCCGGCGATCGCGCCTATGTGGCCGACGGCGAGGTCTACATTACCGGCCGCGCCAAGGACGTCATCATTCGTGCCGGGCGCAATATTTATCCCTACGAGCTGGAGCAGGCCATCGCCGACATCGACGGCATACGCCGCGGTTGCGTGGCCGTCTTTGGTGGTAGCGATCCCGATTCCGGCACCGAGCGGCTGATCGTGGTGGCGGAGACCCGCGAAACCGACGACAGCGTGCGGGCTCGGCTTCGAGCGCGCATCGAGGCGCTCGCCACGGAGCTGCTGGGGATGCCGGCGGACGACGTGGTGGTGGCGTCGCCGGGCACGGTGCTGAAGACTTCCAGCGGCAAGATTCGCCGCGTGGCGCTGCGCGAGCTGTACGATGGCGGCGCCCTCGAGCCCCGGCAGCGCGCCGTGTGGGTGCAGATCCTGCGCCTGGCGCTGGCGAGTCTGCTGCCCCAGACCAGGCGCTGGTGGCGGCGTGCCAGGGATTTCGCGTTCGCCGCCTATGTCTGGACGCTGTTCGCCCTGCTGTTGGCCATCGCCTGGCCGATGGTGGCGTGCACGCCGGGACTTGCCCGCCGTTGGCGCTGGCTGGGCTGGCTCGCCCGCCGCCTGCTCGGGCTCACCGGGGCCGGCCCGACGCTGCAGAGCATGGCGCGCATCCCATCACAGGGGAACTATGTGGTGGTTGCCAATCACGCCAGTTACCTGGATGGGCTGGTGTTGACCAGCGTGCTGCCGAAACCGGTGGTTTTCGTCGCCAAGCAGGAGCTGCGCGAGAATTTCTTTGCCAGGGTCTTCCTGACTCGCCTCGGTTGTCTGTTCGTGGAACGTTTCGACCGCGCCCGAGGTGTCGAGGATGCTCGCCGTGTCGCCGAGCGCTTGCGTAGCGGCGATTCTTTGATGATCTTTCCCGAGGGCACCCTGCATCGCATGCCGGGACTGCTGCCCTTTCATCTGGGTGCGTTCCTGGCGGCAGCGCAGACCGGTGTGCCGGTGGTGCCGATAACCCTGCGCGGCACGCGCTCCATACTGCGGGACAAATCATCGTTCCCGCGCAAGGGCCGCATTCGTGTGCACGTGAGCGAGCCTTTGTCGCCGGCTTCTGCCCGCGGCGATGCTGGCGCCAGCGATTGGGATTGTGCGATTCGGCTGCGCGCCGCGGCGCGCACGGAAATGTTACGCTACTGTGGTGAACCGGACCTCGCCCATCGGCGTGAGCTGTCCTGGTGATTGTCCTGATGATTTAGGCGGCGATACACATTCTCTATGCCCGAAAAGGAAGCGAGCGCCAGCGCCGTACTCATCGATGGCGTTGCGGATTGGTTGATGTCCCAGGCGCTGGGTGAGGCCGATCTGCACGACATCGTCGGCGGATGCTGCGATCGGTTGCTGGCCGCCGGCATTCCCTTGTGGCGCGGCTTCGTCACTTTCCGAATTTTGCACCCGAAGTTCGCATCCGTGGCCATCGTCTGGCGCCGGGACGAGCGAACCGGGACCGTCGAACGTATCGAAACATTGCACGGCGAGGCGTTCACGTCTGAAGACTGGCGCCAGAGCCCCATCAATCACATGCTCAGCACGCAGATTCCGTTTCTGCGCCGCCGCCTAAGGGGCGAGGAGGCGTTCCTGGACTTTCCCGTGTGTGAGGAGCTACGCGAGCAGGGCGCCAGCGACTACGTGGCCTGGATGGTGGCTTTTGCCAGGGACAACGAACCGGGACCGCACCAGGACGGTATTATCGGTTCGTGGAGTACCGATCGGCCATCCGGCTTCAGCGACTCGGAAATTCGCACCTTGGTGCGCATCCAGCGGCGGCTGGCGGTTTCCTTGAAGGTGCAGATCAAGCAGCAGATCACCCACACGGTTCTCGCCACCTATCTCGGTAAGGACGCGGGGCGCCAAGTGCTGGACGGGCAAATTCGGCGTGGTGACGGCGAAATGTTGCATGCTGTCATCTGGTACAGCGATTTGCGCGACTCCACGCGTCTTGCGGACAGCCTGAGCGCCGAGGACTTTCTCGAAACCGTGAACAGCTATTTCGAATGCACCGCCGGCGCGGTGCTTGCCAACGGTGGCGAGGTGCTGCGCTTTATCGGTGATGCGGTGCTGGCGATTTTCCCGATCCGCGATGGCGATCCGCGCTCGGCCTGCGAAGGCGCCATGGCTGCGGCCCGCGACGCCGAGGCGCGCCTGCAGGCTCTGAACCAGGAGCGGGCGGGCAAGCGTCTCGAGGCTCTGGACTACGGGCTCGGGCTGCACATTGGCGACGTCATGTTCGGCAACATCGGCGTGCCGGAGCGGCTGGAATTTTCCGTCATCGGCCCGGCGGCCAACGAGGTGGCGAGGATCGAAAGTCTGACCAAGACTCTCGGCCGCCGGACCCTGGCCAGCGCGGAGTTCGCCCGCTGCGCGCCCCGCGACTGGGAGAGTACGGGAGCGCACGCGCTGAGGGGCGTCGGCACCGCCGTGGAAGTGATGGCGCTGAAAACGTAGTCGATGCAAGTAGAAACGTAGGCGCGCCTCAGCTTTCCGCGGCCAGGGGGTGCACCACCGGTCGCTCGTCGATGGGCCAGTGCAGGGCTGCCGCCGCGAGTCCCAGAGCCACCGCGATCCACCACACGAGGTCGTAGCTGCCGGTGGTGTCGAAGACGTAGCCGCCCAGCCACACGCCCAGAAAGCTGCCCAGCTGGTGACTGAAGAACACGAAGCCGAACAGCGTTGCCATGTAGCGCATGCCGAACATCTGTGCCACCAGGCCGCTGGTGAGTGGCACGGTTCCCAACCACAACATGCCGATGCCGGCGGCGAACAGCAGGATGGACACATTGCTCACGGGTGTCAGGAGGAACAGGGTGATGATCACCGAGCGCCCCAGGTAAAGGCCGGCGAGCACGTACTTTTTCGGGTAGCGGCCGCCGAGTACGCCGCAGGTGAGCGAGCCGATGATGTTGCCGAAGCCGATGAGCGCCAACGCCGCCGCGCCCATGAAAGGCGCCCCGCCGCGGTCGATGATGAACGCCGGCAGGTGCGTGGCGATGAAGGCAACGTGAAAGCCGCAGACGAAAAAGCCGGCGGTCAGGTACCAATAGCCTCCATGCCGGCTGGCCTCGGCAATGGCTTGCTTGAGGCTTTGCTTTCGCAGCCCTTCGGCGCCGGCAGTCGTTTTGCCGGTGAGGAAAGCGGCCAGGGGAACCATCAGCGAAGATAGCAGCGCAAACCCCAACAAGGCCGTGCTCCAGCCGAAGCCGTCCAGAAATACCTGCCCCAGGGGCACCATCAGCAGTTGCCCGGAGGATCCGCCGGCGCTGGCAAAGCCCAGGAAGAGGCTGCGCCGGGATTCGTCCACACTGCGGCCCACCACTGCCAGGATCACCGGGAATCCAGTGCCGCTCAAAGCCAGTCCGATGAGCACGCCGGCGCCCATGGTCAGATCGGTGCCGGTGGACGCGTGGGCCATCAGCACCAGGCCGAGCACGTACATGACCGCGCAACCGGCCACCATCCGGCCCGATCCGTAGCGATCCGCGATGGCGCCGGCGAAGGGTTGCGACAAACCCCACAACAGGTTCTGTATGGCGATGGCGAAGGCGAAGCTTTGGCGGCCGATCCCCAGGTCTGTGGTCATGGGCGCCAGAAAGATCCCGAAGCTGGTGCGAATACCAAAGGACAGCATCAGTACGATGCTGGCGCAGACGAGGATCAGGACGGGGTTGCGCCAGCGCATCTTATCGGCAAGGGCGGTGGCGAATGCGCCAACAATGGTGGCTGCGTGGATTGCGCGCGAAGTCCCGGGGCAGGGTCTGGCGGGTGATGTCCTCGAGATCCAGTCCGGCGGCGCGGACCGCCTCGTGATCCAACCGAAATCCTTTCAAGTGGTTTGAAAATAACAGCACGCCGTCGGTGGCCAGCCGCCGCGCCGCCAAGCGGATGAGGCTTGCGTGATCCCGTTGCACGTCCAGGGTGCCGGCCAAGCGTTTGGAATTCGAGAAGGTAGGAGCATCGAGCAGCACCACGCCGTAGTCCCGGTGGCTGTCCGGCGCATTGGCCAGCCACTCCGCGCAATCCGCTTGAATCTGCACATGCCGATCGCTGGAGAACCCGTTGAGTGCGAGATTGCGCCGCGCCCACGCCAGATAGTTGGCGGACAAGTCGACGCTGGTGGTCGCAGTGGCACCGCCGGCAGCGGCTTGGACCGTGGCCGCGCCGGCGTAGGCGAACAGATTCAGAAACCGCCGGTCCGGCGCCAGGCTTCGGATCAGCCGGCGGATCTGCCGTTGATCGAGGAACAGGCCGGTATCCATCCGATCGTGGAAGTTGACCAGAAGCCGGCAGCCGTTCTCGACCACCTCGTGCAGGGCGCCGTCGGTCGCCAGTCGCTGGTATTGGCTGCCTCCTCGGTGGCGGCGCCGGGATTTGAACACCACGCGTTCGGCGGGTACCTGGAGCACCTCTTCCAGGGTGGCTAGAACCGTGCCGCGCCGCGCCGCCACCTGCTGCTCCGGAATGCTTGCCGGTGCCTGGTATTCCTGGGCGATGACCCAGGTGTCGGGTGCCCGATAAATATCCACGGCAAAGGCGTACTCCGGCATGTCGGCGTCGTAGAGTCGGTAGCAGTCGATATCATTTCGCCTCGCCCAGCCACCGATATTGCGTAGATTCTTCCGCAGGCGGTTTGCGAACATGCTGGCGTGCGGGTCGCTGGGGCCGCGCCCGTGGGGGCGGGCGCGGGGCTTCACGGCGGCTCCCGCGGTGCCGTGGCCCCCCCCGGCGGGGATCTGGTAGCGGTTGAGCTGGCAGGCCAGCGGTCCGTTGTCCAGCTTCTGGCTGTCTTGGGGCCGCAGGCCCAGATGAGAGCCCAGCGCCGGCGACCCCACCAGCAGCATCAGCTGCCAGCCCGGGAAGGCGCTTTTCAGGACCTCGCCCATGCCGGCATACAGCTCAGCGAGATCCTTGTGCGCGCCCATGCGTTCGCCGTAGGGTGGGTTGCACACCAACAGCCCGGTTCGTCCCGGCCAGGGCGATTGCAGCTCGACCATGTCCCGGCAGTGAATCGGAATGTGCTCGGCCAGCCCGACGCGCAGCAGGTTGTCGTTGGCACGGGCCACGGCTTTGCCATCGATGTCGAAGCCCGCCATCGCCGGTAGCCGCGCAATTCCCTGGTGGCGCCGTTGCCGGGCTTCCTCCAGCAGGCGCTGCCACAGTTCGGCATCGTGGCCACCCCAGCGGTGCAGGCCGAAATAGTCCCGTGTGAGTCCGGGTGCCATGTCGCCAGCCATCAGGGCGGCCTCGATGAGCAGCGTTCCGGAGCCGCACATGGGATCGAGCAGTGGTTTTCCGGCTTGCGCCATCTGCGGCCAGCCGGCATGCAGCAGAATGGCCGCGGCGACATTTTCCTTCAGCGGCGCCGGACCGCCCTGCTGCCGGTATCCGCGCCGATGGAGGCTGTCGCCGGACAGGTCGATGGCGATAGTGACCACGTCCCTGTCCACATGGGCGTTGATGCGTACATCCGGGCGCACGCGATCCACCGACGGCCGCCTGCCGGTGAGCTCCCGCAGCTGGTCGACGATGGCGTCCTTGACCTTCTGTGCACCGAAGTGCGTGTGACCCAACTTCGAGCGTGAGCTGGTGAAGTCGACTGCCAACGTTCCGTCGGTGGGGACGTGCTCGGACCACGGGATGCGGCGTACGCCCGCGTACAGCTGCGCATTCGTGGCGGCCTGGAAGCTCTTCAACGGCAGCAGGATGCGGCTGGCGACCCGGCACCACAGACAGGCGCGGTAGGCGGTTTCCAGCGTGCCGCGGAAGCGCACCCCCGCATGCCCGGCACGCAGGTGAGCGGCACCCAGCCCGACGAGCTCCCGGCGCAGCAGCGATACCAGATCCCGTGGCGCGGTGGCGAAAAAAGCCATGCTCTGGTCCGGGAATTCGCCAGGAACTCCGGAAAAAGTCTTAGATTCCTCAGAAACTGTGCGCTGGTTCAAAAAAACCCGGCTCCGGCTGTGCTGAAATACTTAGCGTTCCTCAAGTCAAAGTATCCAACGAGTCCAATCGAGATGCCAAATACAACCGACGAGTCCAGGGACGGACAAGTTAGGACGAAGCAGGACGCCAGAGCCGACGAGTCCAGGGACGGACGAGTTAGGGCGAAGCAGGACGCCAGAGCCGACGAGTCCAGGGACGGACGAGTTAGGGCGAAGCAGGACGCCAGAGCCGAATGCGAAGTTCGTACCACGACCCTGGGTGGGCGACTGACCTACAGCCGCATCGAGAAAGGCTGGACCCAGCATCAGCTGGCGGCCGCCGTCGGCACCAGTCAGGCGGTGATCCAGCGCATCGAAGCCGGTAAGTGTAATCATCCGCGAATCTTGAGCGAGCTGGCCGAAGCGCTGGAGGTGAATCCAGCCTGGCTGATGTTCGGCGTCAACGTCATCGAGGGCCTGGAGCAGGAAGCCATCGAGACGGCGCGCGCATGGTCCCGGCTGATGGAGCCACAGCGCACGGTGCTCAAGGAGATGATCCTGCGCATCGCCGAATCCGGGCCGGAGTCCGTGCAGTTGCCCGAGAGTGGCGTGCTGGAGACCAGCCAGCTTCTCGGTTTGCGCTGAGCGCAACCGCTCGCGCGCGCTCCGGTCAACCCCACCGCGACGCCTGCCCCTGGTCTTCATCCGGGTAGCGGGCGAACCCGCGTTGCCGCCATGCTTCGTAACACACCACCGCCACCGCGTTGGATAAGTTGAGGCTGCGATTTCCCGGCTGCATGGGAATTCTGGCGCGCTCGGCGGCAGCCACGCGCTCCAGCACCGGTTGCGGCAACCCCCGGGATTCCGGCCCGAACAGCAATGCGTCACCCCTTCGATATTCCATGGACGCATAATTCTGTGTGCCTCGCGTCGAGAAGGCCAGCAGGCGTGTGGGGCGGGCAACCTTCAAATATGCATCCAGCGAGTCGTGGGTGCGGACCCGGGCCCATTCACGGTAGTCGAGCCCCGCCCGCCGCAGGCGTCTTTCCTCCATGTCGAATCCCAGCGGTGCGATCAGATGCAATGCGAAGCCCGTATTTGCGCATAGGCGTATGATGTTGCCCGTGTTGGGGGGGATCTCCGGCTGATAGAGAACGACATCGTACATGAGGAAAAACGCGGAGTGAGTGGCGACGGTGACAACAGTAGATTGGCTGTGGATTTCTGCGGCCTGCGCCTGAATACGCCCCTCGTTCTATTGTCCGGTTGCGTGGGTTTCGGCGAAGAATACACACGCGTGGAGGGCTTTTCCAATCGCCAGGTGGGCGCCGTTTGCCTCAAGGGCACGACCCTCTCTGCACGCCTGGGCAACCAGCCCCACCGGGTCTGGGAGACCCCCGGCGGTATGCTCAATTCCATCGGCCTGCAGAATCCCGGCAGCCGTCACGTGGTGGAGAACATTCTTCCCGGGCTGGATTTCCAAGAGACGCGCTTCTTCGCCAACGTCTCCGGTGCGACCCTGGAGGAATACGTTCAGGTCACGCGTATGTTCGACGACTCGCCCATCGACGCGGTGGAGATCAATATTTCCTGCCCGAACGTGCGCGAGGGCGGTGTCGTATTTGGAAATGACCCTGACATGTCGGCGCGGGTGGTGGAAGCCTGCCGGGCCGCAACCTCGAAGCCGTTGATCACCAAGCTATCTCCCAATCAGACGGACATCGTGGACAATGCACGGCGCTGTATCGAGGCCGGCAGCGATGCCCTGGCGGTGGTCAATACCTTTCTGGGAATGGCCATCGACGTGGAAAGCCGGCGCCCCGTCATCGGCGCCAACCACGGGGGCCTTTCAGGTCCGGCGGTGAAACCCATGGCTTTGCTCAAGGTGCATCAGGTGTACCAGGTGGCGAAACGCCATTCCGTGCCCATCATAGGCCAGGGAGGTATTGCCAGTGCTGAGGATGCCCTCGAGTTCATCATCGCCGGTGCCGCCGCCATCGGCGTGGGCACTGCGCTTTTCTACGATCCGCTGGTGTGCACGAAAATCAACCAGGGACTGGAGGACTACATGGGGCGTCACAACCTCGACGATTTGTCCCCCCTCACCGGCACCCTTCAGGTAAACAGCGGGGCCGAGGCCTGGTGCGCGTAGGTTTTGGTTAAATGGGGAAGATTAAATGGGGACATAAATAGATCTGTCCCCATTTAATCTTCCAAGCGGCGCAGGAACACGCCCATTTCTTTGGCGGCCTGAATGTCGCCGTTGCGATTGGCTGCGGCGATCCCCAGGGCATAAGCTTCTCTGGCCTCGTTCTCGCGTCCCGCGGCCGCCAACGCCTTGCCGTAGATCTTCCAGGCCGCCGAGTATTCGGGGTTCAGCTTCACGGCCCGCGCAAGGTGCTCGGCTGCCAGCGCGGGCTGTTCCTTCAGGTAGGCGTTTCCGAGACTGAAGCGCAACAGGGCGTCGTCCTTACCCGCGGCCAGCATCGCTTCGAGATTTTCCACGAGACTCACGGCTATCTGCTCAGCCGCGCCAGAAGTCCGGCGTCAAAATCACCAGCAGCGTAAAAATCTCCAGGCGCCCGAGGAGCATGGCGAGGCTCAGTATCCATTTTGCCCCGTCGCCGATGCCGGCGTAGTTGGCGCCCACGGCGCCCAGACCGGGGCCGAGATTGTTGATGCTGGCGGCAACCGCCGAAAAGGCCGTTACCTGATCGAGTCCCAGCGCCAGCAGGGCGAGCATCATGAAGGAAAAAGTCGCCACGTAGGCGGCGAAGAAACCCCATACGGCATCCACCACGCGATTCGGCATGCTGGCGCCGTTCACCTTGATGGGCACCTGTGCGTTGGGATGGATCAGGCGCATGATTTCACGTTTGCCCTGCTTGAACAGCAGCACTACCCGGATGACTTTCAATCCACCACCGGTGGAGCCGGCGCAACCTCCGACGAAGCTCGCGAACAGCAGCATCACGGGCAGAAAGCTCGGCCAGATGTGGTAGCCGCTGGTGGTAAAGCCAGTGGTGGTACTGATGGACACGGTTTGAAAGACGCCGTAGCGGACCGAACTCGCGAAGCTGGGGAAGGTGCCCGAATAGAAAAGATAAAGACTCGTGATTGCCGATAAGCAAACCAGCAACCCGATATAGGTTTTGAGCTCCGTATCACCCAGGTAGGGGCGCGGACTGCGTGAGCGCCAGGCGAGGAAGTGAATCGCGAAATTGATGCCGGCCATGGTCATGAACAACACCGCGACGCCTTCGATCAGGGGGTTGTCGAAATATCCCAGGTTTGCGTCATGGGTCGAGAAGCCGCCGATAGCGACGGTGGAGAAGCTGTGCGCGATAGCGTCGAAGGGCGTCATTCCCGCCAACCAGTAAGCGAGAGCACAGAGAATTGTCAGGCCCAGATAGATGTACCACAGGGCTTTCGCGGTCTCGGTGATTCTCGGGGTCAGCTTGTTGTCTTTCATGGGACCCGGCGTTTCGGCCCGGTACAGCTGCATTCCACCGACTCCGAGCAGCGGCAGAATGGCCACCGCCAGCACGATGATGCCCATGCCCCCCAGCCATTGAAGCTGCTGGCGATAGAAGAGGATCGAGCGCGGCATCACGTCGATCCCCTCGATGACCGTCGCGCCGGTTGTGGTGAGGCCCGAAACCGACTCGAAAACGGCGTCCGTTACCGTCATGTCCGGATTGCTCGCGAGCAGCAGGGGGATGCTGCCGCACAATCCCAGGGCCACCCAGAACATCACCACGACCATGAAGCCATCGCGCAGACGCAGCTCCCGCCGGTGGCGCCGAACGGGCAGCCACAACACCAGTCCCGAAGCGAGAATGAGGCCGAAGGCGCCGAAAAAAGCGCTCAAGACGCCGTCGTCGTACCACCAGGACACCAGCATCGGTGGCAGCATGCTGACGCTGAAAAGACCGAGCAATAGTCCGAGAATGCGTTGGACAACGAACAGTTGCACGAATCGATGGTCCCGGCGTGGTTGTTGCGATTACAGGAAGGTGACACCCACCTGGAAGAGCTTCTCGACATCGGTCACGTGTTTCTTGTCTATGAGAAACAAGATGACGTGATCGTCTGCTTCGATGCGTGTGTCGTGATGGGCAATGATGACCTTCTCACCGCGCACTACGGCGTCGATGGTCGTACCGGGCGGCAGCTTTATCTGCTCGACGGTGCGCCCGACCACCCTGGAGGTTCGGCTGTCCCCATGAGCAACGGCCTCGATGGCCTCGGCCGCACCACGCCGCAGCGAATGCGCCACAACCACATCCCCGCGCCGAACGTGGGCGAGCAGGCTGCTGATCGTCGTCTGCTGTGGCGAGATGGCGATATCGATGATTCCGCTCTGCACCAGATCCACATAGGCGCTTCGATTGATTAGCGACATTACTTTACGAGCCCCCATGCGCTTGGCGAGCATGGCACTCAGGATATTGATCTGATCGTCATCGGTAACCGCGCAAAATACGTCGGTGTTATCGATGTTCTCCTCGCGCAGGAGATCCTCATCGGCCGCGTCCCCCTGCAGAACGATCGTCTTATCGAGCGCTTCAGACAAGGCGCGCGCACGGTCCATGCTGTGCTCGATCAGTTTGACGTTGTAGTTGCTTTCGAGTCCTCTGGCCAGGCGCTGGCCGATGTTGCCGCCGCCTGCGAGGATTATGCGCCGGACCGGCTTGTCGAGCTTGCGCAACTCACCCATGACGGCGTGAATGTGCTCGGCCGCGGCGATGAAGAAGACCTCGTCGTCCGCCTCGATGACCGTATCACCTTCCGGCACGATGGCTCGGCCGTGGCGGAACACCGCCACGACGCGTGTATCGATGCCAGGCATGCGTTGCGGCAGCTCGCGAAGGGCGTGCCCCACGAGCGGACCGCCGTAGTACGCCTTGAGGGCGACCAACCGCACCCGACCGTCGGCAAAGTCGAGCACCTGCAACGCTCCGGGTGTTTCGATCAGCCGTCGAATAGAGTCGGTTACCAATTGCTCCGGACTGATCAGGACGTCGATGGGCAGGGCTTCCTGGCAGAACAGCTGGCGGTGATTCAAATATTCCACCGCCCTTACCCGGGCAATCTTGGTGGGAGTATGGAACAGCGTGTATGCCACCTGGCAGGCGATCATATTAGTCTCGTCGCTGTTGGTAACCGCCAGAAGCAGGTCGACGTCCTCGGCGCCGGCCTTCTTCAGTACGTCGGGATGCGACGCATGCCCGAGCACGGTACGGATGTCCAGGTGATCCTGCAGGGCTCTGAGGCGTTCGGCGTCGCGATCGATGATGGTGATGTCGTTCGCCTCGCTGGCCAGGACTTCAGCGACCGTCATGCCCACCTGGCCCGCACCTAGGATTATTATTTTCATGCGTCTAGATAGCTATGCCGACATCTGCGCCACGTTCAGGGGCCGCGCCAAAGCGTTTCTTGCCAGTCAGTCCGAGCTTGCCGTTACGCGTTTCGGCTCGATCCCCAGGGCACGAATTTTTCGGTAAAGGTGCGTGCGTTCCATGCCAACACGTTTCGCCATCTTGCTCATGCTGCCGCCGGTTTCCCGAAGCTGATGTTCCAAATATCTGCGTTCGAACTGTTCGCGGGCCTCCTTGAGTGGAAGGTCGAATTCCGGGGGGATGCCGCTTTCTTCCTTCTCACGAATCTCTCCGATCGATAGATCGATCTCTTCCTGGTCGATGTTAGCGCCGCTGCCAAGGATGAGAAGGCGATGTACGATATTTTTGAGTTCGCGAATGTTACCAGGCCACGAATAGTTGCGCAGACGATTTTGTGCGCCCACTGTAAAGCGCCGATATGGTAATCCTTCGGTAGTGGCGAACTGATCGATATAGTAGTTGAGCAGTTCGGGAATGTCGTCACGATGTGAACGAAGCGGGGGGATCTCGAGCGGCACGACATTGAGGTGATAATAGAGATCTTCGCGTAGCGTACCTTCCTCGACCGCTCGGCTCGGATCGTGGCTGGTGGCCGCGATGATTCGTACGTTGATACTGACCGGAGCGACACCATCGACACGCATGAACGACTGATGGGTGAGTGCGCTCAGCAGGCGTGCCTGGACGCCGAGGTCCATGTCGATGATGTCCTCCAGAAACAGGGTGCCGCCGTTGGCCTGCTCCAGAGAGCCGAAGTGCACCTGCTCACCATCCTCCGCACCGAACAGCTCGGCGGCAGAGTTGGCGTTTGCGAGCCCGGCGATGGGCACTCTGACGAAGGGACCATCACGCCGGTTGCTCGAATGGTGCAGGTAGCGGGCATGTACTTCCTTGCCGCTGCCAGACTCGCCCAGCAGCAGCACGGAAGTGTCGTGCTGGGCGATGCGTTTAACTTGTTCGCGCAGATTCTGCATGATCGGGCTTCGCCCGATGGGCTCGGTGACGGTGCCTGATTCGCGCCGCAAGCCGATGTTTTCCTGCTTGAGCTGGGCGGTTTCCAATGCATTCTTGACAGTGAGCAGGAGCTTCGCCGTGGACAGGGGCTTTTCCAGAAAGTCATAAGCCCCCAGCCGCGTGGCTTCCACCGCTGTCTCGACCGTGCCGTGCCCGGACATCATGATGACCGGGGTGTTCTCGCTGGAGTTGCTCGCCCATTCCTTGAGAAGCGAAATGCCGTCGGTGTCCGGCATCCAGATATCGAGGAGAATCAGGTCGGGTCGTCTGGCGCGGCGCGCCTCGTGGGCTTGCTCGGCGTTCTCGGCCGCGCTGACCTCATAACCTTCGTCTTCGAGGATCTCCTTGACGAGGGTACAGATGTCGGGTTCGTCATCGACGATGAGAATGTATGCCTCGCTCATGTTGCTGCCTCGAGGTTGTTCATATGGCTTGTTTTCGCGTCTCCGATGCAGATTGCGAGTCGTCGGAAACCACCGGGAACTGCATGATGACGCTGGCGCCCTTCGTCTCGTTTTCGGCCCAGACCACACCACCATGCTCTTCCACGATCTTCTTGACGATGGCGAGGCCGAGTCCGCTTCCCTTGGTCTTGGTCGTAACATGGGGGTCGAATATATCTTCCGTCATGTTTTCTGGTAGACCACGGCCGAAATCGCGGGTTCGGATCTCGATGAGATTTCGTGAAGGTCCTTTCACGAAGAGCGTTTCGATGCGCACTCGGGCAGCGCCGTCGGACGGGCTCGCCTCGAGCGCGTTTTTGATGAGATTGTGGAGAACCTGACGGAGGCGATCGGTGTCTGCCTCCAGCGGTGGCAAATCATCCGCCAGCGCAGTCTCGAGGTCGATTTCGCTGTTGCTGGCCCTGTAAAGCTCGACTACGTCCGTGATCAACTCGTTCACATCGACGTCGCGCAATTGCATGCGCGGTGCACGCGCATAGTCGGAAAAGGCGTTGACCATGGCTTTCATGGCCTCCACCTGCTGGACGATCGTGCGAGTCAGTCGATCGAAGGCGTCGCTGTCCTCAACTTGCATTTTGCCGAGATACTTGTGGCGCAGGCGTTCGGCGGAGAGCTGAATAGGTGTGAGCGGATTCTTGATCTCGTGGGCCAGGCGCCTCGCTACCTCACTCCAGGCGGCATTGCGTTGCGCTTGAATCAAATCGGTAACATCATCGAAGACAATGACGCGGCCGGCAAAAAAACCACCGGAAGCCGATAATGGCGTGCTGCTGCACATGAGGATCTGGCGCCCGCTCGGGCCAAGAAGAATGATCTCCTCGCGCCAGTCGTCATCGGGCGTGCTGGTCGGACTGGTTTTCACGACGCGTGCCCGCAGGGCGTGCTCGAGGGGATGCAGGTGCGGATGCCGCTGGCTGATTTCCCCCAGCGTTTTTCCCGACTCGTCGTCGAGCGCTACACGCAGAATCTGACTCGCCGCCTTGTTGCCGGTGAACAGTCGTCCGTTCTCATCCAGGGTCAGCACGCCCGTGGACAGCTGTGACAGCACTGTTTCCAGATAACGCCGCTGGTCCTCCACCTGCTGTTGGCTACGGCGGGTCTCGTCTCGGGCCCTGGCAAGCCGCCGTGTCATGTCGTTGAAGGATTCCACCAGAAACCCGACTTCGTCCTCGCCGGATTCGGGCAACTGGGTCTCGTAATCGCCGTCGGCTACCGCTCGGGTGCCCTGGGCGAGGTCCTGCAGGGGCGCCACCATGCGCCGCGCCGAGTAGAAGGCTGCCCACACCGCGGCGAACAGACTCAGAAGAAGCACCAGCGACAGCGTCAATGTGAAGCTGGTTTTCAAAGGCTTTCTAAGGTAGGCGAGCTCGCGGTACTTCGCGTAGGTCGCCTGCACCGTCTCGGCCAGCGCGCTGGTTCGCTCCGCGACGGGGTACAGAGCTTGCAGGATGCGCGGTTCCGTCGTGGACAGGCTCGCCGGCAGCCTGACGGCTACGCGAATGTTGAGCCCCGCATCGCCGACGGAGTCCAGCCCGATGTAGCTGCCCGATTGGCGCAGCTGCATGAGGATAGCGTCACTGGGCCGGTGGGGAACGATGGTGGTCGGGTCACGGCTGCTGGAGGCGATGATGTGTCCGTTGGCGCCAATCAACGTGAACTCCGAGGCGCCGCTCAAGCGACGATTGTCGTCGAGGGCCATCGCGATCTGGTCATCGGGTATGTCCACGAGATCATCCGCCACCACTTCCGTGTGACGCAAGAGCTCTCTCATGCGAATGCCGAGAGCAGAGCGACTGAGCTCGAGGGCGTCGTCCAGCGCCCGCTCGATACGCACGTCGAACCAGCTGTCGATGCCCCGATGCAGGAATTGCAGTGAAAAGTAGTAAACCACCAGCACCGGCGTAACGGACAGGATGACGAATACCGCCACCATGCGCACCGTGAGCCTGGCGCCGGCCTGGCCCCGGCGCACCTGGCGCAGCAACGTGAACAGGTTCCAGGCGATCAGCCCCCCGAGTGCGATGAGTCCCAGGGCATTGATCACGAGCAACACCGAATACATCCGACCGAATCGCGCCGACTCTTGGGTGGCATTGCTCATCAATACCAGCGACACGAGCAGCAGCAGCACGAAGGCGAGGATCGGGCCGAGGCCGGTGAAAAAGCGTTTCAGCGCTCGATTGGCCATTGGTACCAGTCGCTCTCGAGGCGCCATAAAGCGCTGAGATAGGCCCATGGGCGCAACGGCGAGGGCAGTGACTCGATGTCCAGCAGCGCGCGCAGGCGAAGGTAGTAGCGGCCTTCGTCGCCCAGCAGATGCGCGTCGAGCAATGGGAAGTTGCGGATCTTGCCCAGTCCCACGAGGAGTTCGCTGAAGGATGCGAAAACCTGCAGCTCACCGGAGTTCAAATTCCGAACCAGGTAGGTTTTGCTCAGAGGCCGCGTTTCGATCCGTAATTTCCCCTCCAGCTGCGCGATCTCCTTATCCCACCACAGGTTGTCCCAGATGAGCCGGCGCTGGCGCAGTACTTGCATCTCCAGAATGATGGTGACGGGAACGCCGTTCTCGATGGCTTCCAGGGCCTCTTCGCTGAACACGAAGCGGATATCCGCGTCGAGGAGATAGACACCGTCCACCAGTCTGGTTCTGGCGTTGCGAATGTCGAAGCCCGCCTCCAAAGCGCCCGGGGCGGAGGTGCTCGACTCGGTAATCACCAGCAACAGCGAGCACATGGCCAGCCACACAACTGGCCATGTGCGAAGTCGAATCCGCTCAATGCTTGCCAAGCAATGCATAGTAGAACCCGTCCATCGTGTCCTCGCCCGGGAGCACCTGGCGTCCGTGCTCGGTGGCTCGACCCCATGCATACTGCATGAGATCGTCTGTGGCATCCGGGTGTTTCGCGAGGAATTCGGCCAGTACGTGGTCATTCTCCCGCGGCAGGTACGAGCAAGTAGCGTACAACAGCCGTCCCCGGGGAGCCAACAGCGGCCAAAGCGCAACCAGCAGCCGGTTCTGGGTGGTGGCCAGCTGTTCGATATCCTCAGGCCGGCGGTGCAGCTTGATGTCCGGATGCCGGCGAATGACCCCGGAACCGCTGCACGGGGCATCGATGAGGATGCGCTGGAACAACTCGCCGTTCCACCAGTCGTCTGGCTCGCGCGCATCGGCACACACGGCCGTGGCCTCCAGCGCGAGCCGTTGCAGGTTCTGCTCCACGCGCAGCAACCGGTCAGGATCGCGATCCACCG
>SMUX01097382.1_pt1 | contig 24879 bp, 23 predicted proteins | sample 2456431 | NCBI WGS metagenome assembly SMUX01 (sample SAMN11095930, study PRJNA526329) | marine sediment metagenome | biome: Marine sediment; feature: Surficial sediment; material: Deep marine sediment; isolation source: Hadal surficial sediment | place: Pacific Ocean | collected 2014-11 | depth... | reverse complement strand
GCGGCCGGCATGCGGCTCGACGCGGTAATCGAGCCGAAGCTCAACGAGTTCAACGGCAAGGTCACGGTCGAAGGCGTGGTGCGGGACGTACGCATCTGTCCGGCCTAAGTGTCATTCTTCAGCCAGCAGTCCCGCGGCCCGCAGGACCTTGCGCAGGCCGATCTCGTCCGAGTCGTCGAAGCCGGCGAGCTGCCATGAGTCGAGATCGAGCACGCCCCAGCACACGATCCGCTCGTCGATCAGGGGAATGGCGATCTCGGAGCGGTCGCGGGGATCGCAGGGGATGTACTCGTCGCCAAGCTCGCGGACGTCGTCGACGATCCGCGCGGTCCGGAACCGAAGCGCCTGACCGCACACCCCGTGCAGCCCGATCGGCGAGCAGGCCGGCTTGTCGCGGCACGGCCCCAGAACGAGCCGCCGATCCTGCGGTTCGTCGGGCCGATCGAGATAAAACCCCACCCAGGAGACGCCCTTTGCCCCCAGGCTCGACCACAGGCCGTCGACGACGGCCTGCGTGCGTTGCTCTCGCGAGCCGCCGGGGCTCAGCGCGCCGGCGATCAGATCGTAATCCCTCATCGCTGTTCCCCGCGTACGGGGTCCTCGCCACCAGAGTCTACGCGATCGCCGGTGACGCAGCCAGGGAGGTTAGGGATCAGGGGTTCGGGGTTCGGGTCGCCACGGGCGACTCGCAAGGCGAGGTTGGCGGTTGGCCGCCCGCCACGAAATCACTTCGTGCCTCCGTGCCTTCGTGCCTTTCTCTTCTCACCCGCCGCTCAGGACGCTGCTCATGCTGAAGATCGGCAGCAGCAGGGCGATTGCCACGCCGCCGATCACCAGGCCCATGATCAGGATCATCACCGGCTCGATGAACGCGGTGACCTGCTTGACCGCGGTCTCGAGCTCCTCCTCGCTGTGGGTGGCGATCTTGTCCATCACCCCCTCCAGGTGCCCGGTGCGCTCGCCGGCGGCGATCATGGCCGCGACGTTGGGGGGAATGAACGGCGCCGAGAGCACCGCCTCGCTGAGCCGGCGCCCCTCGCGGACGCCGCGGGCCATGTCATCCCACATGTCGTCGTAGTAGACGTTGTTGGTCACCCCGCGGCAGATGTCGATGATGTCCAGCAGGTTGACGCCGGCCGAGAGCAGCGTGGCCATCGTGCGGCAGGACCGGCTGAGATAGAAGTGGGCGAACATCGCCCGCAAGCCGGGACAGCGCAGGCGGAACCAGTCGCGGGCCCGCCGCCCGGAGGGGCGCCGCGCCCACACGAAGACCACCAACCCGACGGTCACCAGCGCGGGACCGTAGATGACGTACTGCGTGCTCACAAAGTCGCTGATGGCCATGAGCACCTTGGTCGGGGCGGGCAGCGAGGCGGATCGCTGGGCGTAAATGCCGGCGAAGCGGGGCAAGACGAAGGCCATGAGGAAACCGGTGACCACCAGCCCGGTGACGATCATGAAGCTCGGATAGGCCAGGGCGCCCTTGATCTGCCGGATGGTGCGTCGCTCCCGGGCGAGGTACTGGCCGATCCGGCCCAGCATCATGGCCATGGTGCCGGACGCCTCCGACGCCTTCATCAGACTGATCATCATGCCCGGGAAGACCCGGGGCCACCTCGCCATGGCCGTGGAGAACGGCTCGCCGTTGTGGAGGTCGTCGTTGAGGGCCTGCAGGACCCGGCGAAAGTCCTTGTTCGGGCACTGCTTGCACAGCACGCTGAGCGATTCCGAGAGCGGGACGCCGGTCTCGAGCATGACCGAGATCTGCTGGCAGAAGGCGATGACGTCCTCGGTGCGGACGCGCTTGGCGGACTCGCGGCGCTGGATCTGCGCGACGTCCAGCGCCTCGGCCGGTCGCATGGCGTGCTCTCGAACGGAGAGGACGATCTTGCCTTCGGCCCGGAGGCGAGCGCCAACCTCGTCGGCGCTCTCGGCCACGATCGAGCCGGAGACCACCGCGCCGCCGGTGTCGCGGGCCTTGTAGTTGTAGGTGCTCTGGGCGGACATGGTCTCGCTTCACATGCTCGTCACGAAAAAGACTTCCTCGGCGGTGGTCAGGCCGCCGCGGACCTTGGCCATGCCGTCGGCCCGCAGGGTGGCGAACCCGCTCTTGGTGAGGATCTCACGGAGCCGCTGCAGGTTGGCGCCCTCGGCGATCGACGTCAGCAGATACTCGTCGGGCACGAACAGCTCGAAGATGCCGATCCGTCCGGCGAACCCGCTGCCCCGACAGCGGCTGCACCCCGGCCCGCGATAGAGCGACTCGACCGGCCCGGCGTGCTCCTCGATCGCCTCGCGGATCACGGGGTCCGGCTGGAACGGCTCCTTGCAGTGCGGGCAGATCTTGCGGACGAGGCGCTGGGCCAGCACGCCCCGGAGCGTGGCCGCCACGAGGTAGGGCTCGATGCCGATGTTCACGAGCCGGGTCACGGCGCTCGGCGCGTCGTTCGTGTGCAGCGTGGACAAGACGAGGTGCCCGGTGAGGGCCGCCTGGATGACGATCGACGCCGTCTCCGCATCGCGCACCTCGCCGACCATCATGATGTCGGGGTCCTGCCGCAACAGCGACCGCAGGGCCACCGCGAAGGTGAAGCCGGCCTTGTCGTTCACCTGTGACTGGTTGATTCGCGGGAGATTGGCCTCAATCGGATCCTCGACCGTCGAGATGTTCAGCTCGTTGGAGTTGATCAGGCTGAGCACGCTGTAGAGGGTGGTCGACTTGCCCGATCCGGTCGGTCCCGTGACGAGCACCACGCCGTTGGGCTGGCTGACGACCGACTTCCAGGCTTCGCACATCTGCTCGGCCATGCCGAGCTTGTCGAGCGAGAGCACCGTGTTGCGGGCGTCGATGATCCGGATGACCACCTTCTCGCCGAATTTCCCCGGCATGGTCGAGACACGGAGGTCGATGGGTCGGCCGTCCATCATCACGTGGATGTCGCCGTCCTGCGGCATCCGGCGCTCCGAGATGTCGAGGTTGCTCATGATCTTGATGCGGCTGGTCAACGCCGCCTGCATGCGGTACGGGGGCGAGAGCTTCTCGAAGAGCCGCCCGTCGACGCGGTACCGCACCCGGAGCTGGTGATCGTCGGGCTCGATGTGGATGTCCGACGCCCCGTCCTGCACCGCCGAGTAGATCATGTAGTTCACGAGCTTGACGACGGGACTGTGACCGGCCGCCTGCTCGAGGTCCGAGAGCTCGGTCACCTGCTTCTCGATGATGCTGAAGTCCTGGTCGTCGATGTCCTCGTAGATGTCGTCGATGACGAAGACGTTGGCCGCGGGTACATAAGCCCGCAACGACGTTTCGATCTCCGTCGCGGTGGCGGCGACGATCTGAACCTTGTGGCCGGTCAGCCGCTGGATCTCCTCCACGAGGTACAGGTTGGCGGGCTCCGACACCGCCACGGTCAGCACGCCCTGCACGAGGAAGAGCGGCAGCACCTTGTGCTCCTCGACGAACTCCTTCGGCAGCAGCTCAACGACCTTCGGGTCGGCGATCGCGGCGGGTTGCGTGAGGAACGGCACCCCATAGCCCTCGGCAAGGAGCTCGAGAACCTGCTCCTCGGTCACGAAGTTGAGCTCAACCACCACCTCGCCGAGCAGCTTCTTGTGGCCTCGTTGAGCCTGAAACTCGAGCGCCTGCTCGAGGTGCTGCTTGGTAAGCAGCCCCTTCTCCACCAGCAGCCGGCCGAGCTGGGCTCCCACGGAGCCATCGAAAGTCGTCGTGGTTTGGGCAGATCGGGTCATCGGTTCGGTTCTCAATCACCGCAGGCTTTTCGCCGCGGCCTCAACGCTGTGGTGAAAGTCGAAGCGGCGGTCGAGCCGCGTAATCTCGAAAACCTTGCGCACGGTCGCATCGGGATTGACCAAGCGAAGCTGACCGTCGTGCTGCGACGCCTCCTCGACGAGCCAGAGCAGCAGCTCCAGGCCGGCGGAGTCGATGATCGTCACGTACTCCAGGTCGAGCACGAAGTCCCGCACCCCCGTGGTCATGCGGTCCTGACAGGCCCGGCGGAACGTGTCGACATGGTCGGCGGTCAGCTCGCCGCTGACCGTCAGTACGGTCACGACGTCGAAGTCTTCATAGCTGAGCTTCATGCGGCTTCTCCCGGTGATTGCGACGTGCCGTCGAGGGTGGCTCGGTGCTCGGCGGCGAGCTGGTCATACTTGCCAAAATCGAGCGCGGCGAAGACCGGAGCCAGCTCGCCGTCGAACTGCGTTCCGCTGCAGACCGCGATCTCCTCCAGCACGGCCCGGCGGGAGAGGTCTCGCCGGTACGCTCGGTTGGAGCTCATGGCGTCGAAGGCGTCGGCGAGGGCGATGAGCCGGGCCACGAGCGGGATCGCGTGACCGGCCAGGCCCTCCGGGTAGCCGGTGCCGTCCCAGTGCTCATGGTGATGGAGCACGCCCGGCAGGATGTCCTGCAGCTGCGGGATATCCTTGAGAATGCGGTAGCCGATCTCGGGATGCTTGCGAATCCAGTCGAACTCCTCCTCCGTGAGCTTGCCCGACTTCAGGAGCACGGCCTCGGGCACCCCGATCTTGCCCACGTCGTGGACGAGTCCCGCGATCCGCATCCGGGCGGCGGTGTGCTCGTCGAAACCGATCGCTTCGGCGAGCTGCTGCGTGAGCAGCGCCACCCGTTGCGAGTGACCGCAGGTGTACCGGTCCTTGGCGTCGATCGACGCGGTAAGCGCCTCGAGCGTCCCCAGGAACATCGCGTTGAGGTCGTCGTACAGGTCCGCGTTCTCGAGGAAGATCGCCATGTGCGTGGCGATCGCCCCGAGCAGCTTCATGTCCACCGACGACGCCGCGGTGTCGGGTCCCTCCTTGTCGCCCGCGATGAGCAGGCCGATCACCTGCCCGTCGCTGATGACGGGGTGAACGAGGACCGTCTTCCCGAGGCTGGCATGCTTCGCGTGCATCGGGTTGACCGCCGGTTCGAGGACGACCGGCGAATCCGCCCGCGTTTGGGCGAGGAGCCCCAGCGCCGCCGCGCTGAGCGCGTCGATCGGCTCGGCCGGGCGCCCCGCCACGATCAATCGTCCGGCGAGCTTCTTGAGCCGCTCAGGGTCTTCGGCGAATTGGGCGCCGATCCAGGCATAGGGCAGCGTGGCGAGCAGCTCCTGGCAGGCGATGGTGACGAACCGCTCCGGCCGCTCCACCACCTTCATGCTCTGGATGATGACGTAGAGCAGGTTCATCTCCTCGTACGACTCGGCGAGCTGCTGGCCCACGCTCTCCACGGCCACGCGGTCGGTGGCAAGCTGAACGTGGTCGTCGTGGGCGCCTCGGGCCAGCGCGGCCAGCCGCCCGACTTCCGAGGGTGCCGCGAGAGGAAGCTGCGCCAGGCGTCCCTGGCAGAGCGAGCGGTCCATCTGTGACGCCTGGCACATGGCCGCCAGATGCTCCGCCGCCAGGAACTGCTCCGTAAGGATCACCACCACCGAGTACCCCGACCGGCGGCGGCGGCTGACGAGCGGGATCGGGGCCAGCCACAGACCGGTGACCGCTTCGGTTGCGGCCGGCTGGGCCTGGACGGACCACTGGTCGGCGGCGCTGCGAAGGATGGACCGGAAGATCGGCGACTCGCAGAAGAGGTCCGCCAGCCAGTCTTCGCCGCGCCCAGGACGGGCAGTGAGCTCCCCGGAGCACGTGCACCCGACCAGCAGCAACCCCACGTCGCGCAGCCTTCGGTGCAACGTCGAGTGGGCGGTTGGCGCCTCGGGATGGGTCGCCGTGCGGCTCACGCGGCCTCCGGTCTCGGTTGAGGTTGCGCCTCGCCGTTGGCCTCCGCCAGGAGCTCGCGCACGAGCTGCACGATCGCCCGCGGGCTGAAAGGCTTGCTGATCACATCCTTGATGTTGCCGAGCGCCAGATCGGCGTCGTCGAGCGCGTACCCGCGGGCGGTCAGGATCACGATCGGAATCTTCGCGGTGACCTCGTCCTCCGCCAGCGCCTGGCAGAGCTCGAGCCCGGTGAGGTACGGCATCTGGAAATCGGTGATGATCAGGTCCGGCCGCTGCTCGCGGGCGAGATCGACGCCCTCCTCGCCGTCGACCGCGGTGATGATCTCGTAGCCCGCGTTGCGAAGCTTCAGCGACAGCACCTGCACGATATGCGCTTCATCATCGACCACGAGTATCCGTTGGGCCATCGCCGTCCTCCTCAGGCCGCCACTCCGGAACCGGCATAGCGCATGGGAACTGAGAACCAGAACTTCGAGCCCATGCCCAACTTCGATTCGACCCCGATCTGCCCGTGGTGAAGCGTCTCCACGATGTGCTTGCAGAGGCTCAGCCCCAGACCGGTGCCCTTGGCTACCCGTTTGTAGTTCTCCACGCGGTAGAACTTGTCGAAGAGCTTGGGGACCGCATCGGGAGGCACGCCGAGGCCAGTGTCCGAAACGCTCACGTGCACGCTTCGGGTCAGGTTGTCGGAATCGGCGGCCACGGTGACCCGGCCGCCCTTCGGTGTGTACTTGACCGCGTTGGACACGAGGTTGAGCACGACCTGGTAGAGCATGTCGGAGTCGCCCTCGATGCCGAGGTCGACGCCGGCGAGCTTCGTGTGCAGCGAGATGTCCTGGTCGCGGGCCTGCGGCTCCAAGGTGCTCATGGCGCGTTTGATAAGGGCCTTGATGTCCACCGACTCTCGCTCGATCTGGACGATGCCGGCTTCGATCCGGCTGATGTTCAGCATGTTGTCGATCAAGCGGCCCAGCCGCTCGGTCTCGTCCTGGATGGTGTTGTAGAACTCCTGGCGCGACACCTCGTCGCTCGCCTCGCCGTCGATGAGCATCTCCACGCCGGCCCGGATGGCTGACAAGGGCGTCCGCAACTCGTGGCTCGCGTTGGAGACGAAGTCCGACTTCATCTGGGAGATCTCGCGCTCGCGGGTGAGGTCGCGGAGGATCGTCACCACGCCGCCGACCTCGTGCTTGTGGCTCTCGATGCACGTGAGGGTGACGTCGAAGACGGTCTTGTCGGCCTCATCGGCGCCGTCGTCGGAGGTACCCACGCTCAACTCGTGATCGACGTGCCGGCGCTCCGAGAAGTTCGCGGTTTCCCGCGTGTCGCAGATGAGCTGGCACAGCCGGCGATCGGAGATGACCCGGTCGATCGGCTGGTGGATCGCGTCGCTCAGCTCGAACCCGAGGACGGCGGCCGCGGCCTCGTTGGCCATGACGATCTCGTTGAAGGCGTCCGTGACCACCACCGGCTCGCGCAGGGCGTGAAGCACGGCCTCGATCTGCCGCCGCTGGGCCTCCGCGACCCGATGACGGACCTCGAGGTCGCGAATATGGTTACGCAGGTCGCGCTCGCGCTGCTGGAACTGATCGACCGCGCCGGTCAGGGCCCGCGTGATCGGCCGAAGCCAGTTCGGTCCGCCGAAGTCGGCCGTCGCGTCCTTCGACCCAGCACTCTCGATGGAGCAGCGCAGGCTGGCGATCGATCGGTCAAGCAGGAGCCCGAACGGCATCAGCAGGGCCGCGAAGCACACGCCGACCGCCCCCCAGAGCAGGAGGACCTGCGCGAAGGGGGACATGCCCGCCACCCAGGGCACCGCCGGCATGCCAAGCCACACCGCGCCCGAGAGCGCCGCCATGGCCAGTGCCAGGCTCAGGCTCGATATCTTCCCCGCCTTCACCGCCGCTCCTTCGCGTCAGCTCGCCCGGTCCTCCCTCGTCCCGTTCCGCCGTGAATCGCTACCGGACATTCGAGGATTCCTCGACCGTCAACAGCCGAGGGACCGGGGCGACCTCCTCGAGCAGGAACCGGGCCTCCGGGCTGTCCGGCTCGGCGCGGACGGCGGCGGCATAGGCAGCGAGGGCGGCCTGGTGATCACCCTTCTCCTGGAGGGTCTTGCCCAGCAGGAGGTGGGGCACCGCGGTGTCCGAAGCGAGCTCGGTCGCCCGGCCCAGGAGGGTGACCGCTTCCTGCAGATCGCCCTCGTGCCGGGCGGCGAGCGCCTTGAGCATGTAGCCTTCGAACCGCTCGGGGGCCAGCACGGCCACCCGGTTCCCCGATTCGGCCACCCGCCTGAAATCGCCAAGCTCCCACGCCACCATGCCGAGCTCGACCCAGTAATGCGGGTCGGTGGACCTGAGCCGGGTCAGCTCCAGGTAGAGATTGCGAGCCTCGATGGTGCGGTCCAGGAAGACCAGACAGCGGGCTTCAATGTGAATGAGGTCGGCCCGCTTCTCCTCGGAGCTGAGCTGAAACTGCCGGACCGAGTGGTAGCACTTGCCGTAGAGACCAGCGGCGAACTGGGCCCGGGCCAGCTCCTCGAGCAGTATCTGATCGTCCGGGTTGAGCAGCCGCGCCTGAGCGAGGTGCCGCGCCGCCTCCAGGGGCTCGTCCTGTAGCAGGGCGATCTGCCCGAGCAGATGCCGAAGGGCGGCGTTGTGCTCGAAGTAGGCCAGCTTCTCCTCGGTCAGCTGCCGGGCCCGCTCGAACTCGCGCATGGCGACGAGCGACTCCGCCGCGGCCAGGAGGTACTGCACCTTGCTCGGCTCCAGCTCATAGGCGCTGCGATATTGGTCATAGGCGAGCTGGTCGTCGGACCAGCGCTGGTAGACGATGCCGGCGTAGTAATGGGCGTCGGCCAGCTGGGCGTGCAGCTCCAGGGCCGCCTCGAACGACTCGATGGCCAGATCCAGGCGGTGGGTCTCCAGGTAGATCCGCCCCTGCAGCAGGACGTAGGATGCCTCCTGGGGCGACCGCTCGATGGCGATCTTGATCGCCCGCACGGCCGCCTCGAACTGACCGACCTCGAACGACTGCTTCGCCAGCTTGTAGCTGATCTGGGCGTTGATGACGTTGACGCGTGCCCGGGCATTCACCCGCGCTTCGAGCCCGCTCTTGGTCGGGCCCATGCAGCCGGCGAGCGTCACCACCAGCAGCGGCACCAGGATGTACGAGACCGATCGCCTTGACACGTCGAGAGTCTCCGGGCCCGGGCCGCGTCGCGACCTGGGCCGACGTCCGCTCAATCCTCGATGATCATCTCGGGGTCGACCACCTCGGTGATGATCCTGTCGTCCCAGTCCGGGGCCAGCTCCGGCTCCGGGCCCACTTCCGGACCGATGAAGGCCGGGGCGTAGGGCACGAGGTTCTCTGAGCCCGGCAGGTACAGCAGGCGCGGCAGGCTCATCGCTTCATGGTTGTCGGTCGGCGACTTGAGGGTCGCGGGCCGCTCCATGATCAGCGGGCCGAGGGTATTGCGGAAGACCCGCTCCATCACGCTGCGGTCATGCGTTGCCGCCTTGACGCCGCTCACCTGCTCGCGGAGGCCGATCATTTCCGGCTGGTTGGGGTTCACCGCCAGCGAGATGTTCGTGTAGTACGCCGCCATCTTCGTGTCACCCGCGGTGAAGGCGTCCATGGCGTCCTGGTTGTAGTTGGCGGTGACGTACCCGCGGCCGAAGGGCAGCAGCCCTTTGCGGGCGCCGACCCGGATCGCGTCCGCGTAGGCGAGCCCCTCGTTGCCGATGTCCCACAGGACGTCGTCGTGCACGATCGTGGGCGTGATCAGGAAGATGATCTCGTCACGCACGATAATGTCGTCCTGCCCGCGGAAGGCGAGTCCCAGGATCGGGATATCGCCCAAGAAGGGGACCTGCCGGCGGGTGGTCTGGGTGGATTCCTTGAACAGACCGCCGAGAACCAGGGTGTGCCCGTCCTGCACGCGGACGTTGGTCGTCACCTCGTTGGTGACCTCGTCTGGAATGGAGACCCCCTCCACAGTGCGAATGAAGGCCTCCGAGACGCTCGGGGCCAGCTCCAGGCGGATCATGCCGTTCTTGGAGATGAAGGGACGGAAGACCAGATGGATACCGGTGTCGAGGAATTGGACCGTCTGGGTGGTGGAGGTCTGCGTCGCGGTGGTGGAGAGGAATCCCTTCCTTTCGCCGACGAGCACCTCAGCCCGTTGGCGGTTGAGGCACATGATCTTCGGCCGGGCGAGGACCGTGGTGTCAGCCACCTCATCGAGCACGCGGATGAAAACGGCAACCGAGTCCCTGATCAAGCCCAGCTTGAGGCCGCCGGCGCCTTTGGCGGTGTTCCCGATGGCCGAGCCGACCGCGAGTGCGCTGTTGTCGGGAGGCTGGAAGCCCTCGTCTTCCGAGCTGCCGGCGATGAGGTTGCTCACTGCGCTGAGCGGGTTCGTCAGGTCCGTGAAATCGAGGCTCGCCAGGAACGTGAAGTCGATGCCGAACTCGTTGGTTTCCGTCAGGGCGGTCTGGAGGACGGTGCATTCGACCAGCACCTGCTGGGGAGGGGTATCGAGCTCTTCCAGGAGGCGCGAGATCTCGTCGAGGTTCTCCGGATAGTCATTGACCACCAGCTTGGCCGAGTAGGCGTAGCTGTCGGCACCGCCGTCGCTGATGTCCGGCATGAACCCGGTCTGTACGTCGCCGCGGCCCGAGCTCTTGCCGGCCTCGCTGAGCAGCGGGACGATGAACTCCATGGCGTCGGTGGCCGAGAGGTAATCCAGCTCATAGGTGCGGCTGGTCGTCTGGCGCATCGCCGCCTCGATCTCCGCCAGCTCCTCGAGGGTGTAGATGTAGATGAAGTTCCCCTCTTCGGTGTAGCCGTAGCCGTTGACGCGGAGGATGGCGTCCAGGGCCTCGTGGAAGGTCACGTCGTAGAGGTTGGCGGTCACCGTCGCAGACACCTGCTTGCTGGTGATGATGTTCTTGCGGCTCTGGATGGAAAGCATCTGGAGCACTTGCGAGAGATCGGTGTCCTGCACGGCCAGATCCACGGTGCCGTAATCGGTCACGTTGACGTCGTTGCGGCGTTCGCCGCGCTGGCCGAGGGCGGGGGACGCCAGGAAGGCGCCGACTGCGCAAACGAGTCCCCAGCGACCCAGCGCCGAACGCCCTGTACGTGTATTGCTCGAGTTCATGATCGCGAGTCCTCCTGTCTTTTCTTGTCCTAGCCGGCCGGTTCAAGGGCTCCGCGGCGACGCCATGTCCAGTTCGATCCGCCGACCCTCGCATTCGAGGATCACTGACCGTTCCTCCACCGCGACGAGCTTGAACCAAATCTCCTCGTTGCCGATTCCTGGAACCGATTCCCCCAGCCGATAAGTCTCACCGCTGATCACCGCCAGGGCAGGATCTCGCATGAGTGCCTCCAGGGTGAATCGCTCCACCAAGGCCCGGAGCTGGGCAGTGAGCCGGGCCTCCGCTTGTTCTGGATATTCGGTTGGCTGCGCCTTTGACTTGCCTCCTTCTCCGGCTAACTCGGCAACGTGGGTGGGTTTGGGAAAGACTTCGGGGCTGATGACGAACGGATCGCGATCGGGCGAGCGCGCCAGCACCACCGTCAGCCGCCGTCGGGCCGCGCTATCGGACCCGCCGCGGTTTGTCGTCGCGGTCGCAGAGGACCCAGGCCGGTCTGGGTCGGCCACGGCCGTGCGCGGCATGTTGGAGATCACGATGATCCGCGCCCACAGCAGGAGGCCCAGGACCAGCAGCACGCTGAGGGCCCCGAACCGCTTCCGGTCGGCGGTCAGCTGAATCCACAGCCGTCGCAGCTTGACCATCATCTGGACGTAGTCTCCTTCACCTGGAGTGGCTCGAAAACGACCTCCAGGCGGATGGTGGCCGCCACCAGCGGCCCGTCCTCGGTGTCGTCGGCCTCCCGGGGCCGGTGGAACCGGACCAATGCCACCCGCACGAGGCGGTCCATCGTCTCCACCGCGCGGATCAGGGCGAAGACCGAATCGAACCTCGCCACCATGTCGATGGTCAGGGGCGCCGCCCGGACGGTGGATCCGAGGCCGATCGTGGCGTCGTAGGGCTCCCCGGCGGTGAACCGCTGGTCCCGGACGGTGACGCCGTCGACTTCCTGCGAGAGCCGGCCGATCAGGTCGGCGATCCGAGGCGATGTGGGGATCCTCTTGCATTGGGCATCCCGGCGGCGGGCGGCCTCCTTCACCTCCCGATCGAGCTGGGCAACCTGCTTGTTGCGGATGGAGAGCGCGGTGATCTTCTTCTGGAGCCGGGCGATCTGCTCGGTCACGACCCCGGCCTCGCGGTTGTTCGGCCACACGAGCACCGCCCCGCCGAGCAGCACGATGACCACCAGGCCGGCGACGGCAATGAGCAGGTGGCGGCTAGTCGACATGGACCACCTCCGCCTCCACCACCGCGGTCGGGGGCGCCGGCCCGTCGATGACGTCGTAGGCGAGCTCGAGATCGATGCGGAAGCTCAGGCCGAACTCGCGCGCGGCCCGGCCGCGCACCACCCGGGTGCGGGTGAAGTCCAGGCTCACCTCGGAAAACGGCGGGATGTCCCGCAGGCGCGCGACCAGCGCCGCTATCTCCCCGTCGCTAACGGCGAACCCCGACAGCGTTCCGGTCAGGATCCGCGGCGGGGCCTCCTCGCCATCGCGGCCCCGGCTGCGCGCGGACCGCGCCGACCGCCGGGCGCCGGCGTTAATCTCGATCCGATCGAGCGTGACGCTGGCGGGCAGCTCGCGGATGGCCGTCGCGAGCACCCGGCTGGTTTCCAGCGGCAGCGCGATCTGACCGTAACGATCGATGAACTCATGAATCTTGCGGAGATCGGCCCGCAACCCCGCCGCCTGCTCGTCGGCGGCCATCACCATGTTGGCCTGGTCCCGGACCGCCTCCAAGCGGTGCTGCACCCGATCGAGCCGGACCCGCGAGGCGGTGGCCACCGCGATCACGATGATCAGCCCCAGCACGCAAGCGGCGATGTAGCGGCCGGTGCGCAGGCCCGCCAGGCTGCGGGCCCGGATGGAACTCGGCAGCAGGTCGACCGGGTGCTGCCGGGGTCCAGCGTGCCAGCCCATCGCCCGCCTCGGCCGCGCCAGGCTCCGCAGGCTCAGGCCGGCTGCCACCCCCCACCACGCGGGGGGTCCGGGAGAACGGTTGAGCGTGGAGCGAATCTGCTCGATCAACCCGCCCAGCGTCTCAGTTTCGTCGTCGAAGCCGACCGGGAGGTTGCAGGTCTCGGCCAGCAGCGCGTCGAGCCTCGGCTCCAGCCCGTCGCCGCCGGTCAGCAGGAGCTTGCGGGGCGGATGGCCGCGGAAGGTGACCCCGTAGTACCGCAGGCAGAGCATCACCTCCTTGACGAGGTCGCCCATGAGGGGGCGAACCGCCTCGAAGACGGCCCGGTCGGTCGCCGGGTCGGTGCCGGACCCCGCGTCCGCCGGCGCCTTGGCGGCGGAGATTCGCGCCGCCCGCAGCTCGCCGGCGGCGTGCTCGTCCAGCTGCAGGTGCTCGGCCACCGCCTTGTTGAAGTGATCGCCGCCGACGGCGATCGGCTTGCAGAAGGCGATCTGATCGCCTCGTAGGATCATGATCATGGACGCCGAGGCCCCGACGTCCACCACGGCGAGCACCCCCTCGCGATCCCCCCCGCGCCGGCGCTGCCGGCCGAAGGTCCGCGCCAGCGCCGTGAAGTGGGTGTCGACCGCGATCGGGCGCAGCCCGGCCTGGAGCACCGGCTCCAGGATCGCGGTCAGGGTTTCGTGGGAGGCGGCGGCCAGGAGAATCTCCTCGCGGCTCTCGCCGTTCTCCAGGGAGGCCCCGGTGCGGAGGAAGTCGACCTCCATCGCCTCGCGCGGGAAGCCGAACCGATCCGCCGACTCCCAGAGGACGGCCTGGCGCAGCTCGTCGTCGGGCATCTTCGGCAACCGGATCGACTGTACGCAGACGTCGGTTCGCGGCAGGCTGATGACGCAACGCCGTCCGGTGAATCCGCCGGAGGTGAAAGCCGCCCGCAGTTGCTGGATGAGCAGATCGGGCGCGTGGGCGCCCCACCCTCCGGCCGGCTTGCTGAACCGGGCCGCGCCCACGACCTGGAGCTTGCCGTTGCGCTCTGAGACCTGCAGCAGCTTGACGCCGCGCGCACCGAAGTCGATCCCGAGCAACCCGATCGACGACGAGAAACGGCCCGCAAACACGTCTGTCTCCTGTTCGGAGTTTCGCCCCCGGGGGCCTCTTAGGACAGCTTCAAAACCGTCAGCTTGCCGGTGAACGCAGAGATGGTGATCTGGTAGCTGGCGGTATCGAAGGAGAACACGATCTGGCCACCGGTGCCCGGGAGATTGCCGGTCATCACCGTCCCGCCAATCTGGTCATAGGTGACGTCCGTGCCCAACGGCGTCTGGTCCACCCCATCGATGGTCACGGAGGTGATCGAGACACCCTCGAACCGATCGTCGGTGGTGAAGTCGACGATGTAGGCCCCGAAGCCACCCGCCCTAACCAGCGGATCGTTGATGTAGTCGGCGGTCATCGGGTTGAAGGGCAGGTCGAAGTCCGCCTCCGTCACCCGGACGATGCAGTAGCCTCGGCCGTCCTCGTAGAAGTGCACCCGCCGGAACTCCTGGTGGGCGAGCGCATCGGATTGGGCAAAGCTGAGGTCGGCGATGAGCGTGCGCACCGCCGCCTGCACCGTCATGCTGTCCTGATGGACCAGGTGGGGCACGAGCAAGGCGGCTGCGAGCCCGAGCAGGGCGATGACGAAGATGAGCTCGATGAGCGTGTAGGCCCCCGCCCGGACTCCGTGTGGACGCAGCTTGGCGATCATGGGCGGCCCTTCCTCGGCGCTAGTGCGGGCGGCGCGGGCCGCGGCCCGGTCGCCGGATGGATGACTTGATGGTCGCCTCCATCGTTTGCTCGAGATCCCGCCGCCGCCGGGTGAGCATGAGGTTGCGGTAGGACATCTGCCGCACGGTGATTCACTCCTGACCGCCGTGGCCGTAGGCGGCATCAACCAGCACTGACGCCTCATCCGGACCATCGGTCGAATCCGGGCCCCAGGTAAGGGAGATACGCAGCAGCGCCGGGCCGGTCGGGCCGCCCTCAACCGGCTCCACCCGCATGTCCGATACCCCGGCCCCGATCATCCGCGCCATCACATCGGGCTCGGCCCGCCACTGAGTGCAGAAGGCCGGGCCGAGCTGATCGACCCCCCTGCGGTAGCGGGCGGCGTCCCCGCCCTCGGCCAGCGTGTAGTAGGTGATGGTTTGCAGCACCCGGCTGTGACTCAGCAGGGCCAGTTCGTCGCCGTCGATGGTGCCGGGGTTCTTCGCGTCGTCCACCCACAGGAGGACCTCCATGTAGGGGGTGGGTCCCCGGTCATGGATGGCCAGCACCTTGGGGCTCCGGCCGATCAGCGCTCCCAGCGCGTCGATCAGCGCCTGGTGGTCCGGTGACCGCGCCGCCAGCCCCGTCGGCGCAAGCGTGCCGGAGCCGTGGAGGAAGCCCGGCGTCACCATCGCCGCGGTGACGCCGAAGGCGCTGAGGATCGACAAGGTGAGCAACCAGCTGACGAGCGTCCCGCCCCGCCGCGCCCCGGTGAAGGCCCCACAATCCGCGCGAGATCGATTCACGACGAATACCCTCCGGACGATGGTCCGACGGCAGAGCCGACCCGCGACCGGCCTTCGATCGATCCTGGGGCATCGTGCGGTTGTCGTCGGTACGGTCACAATCAGTCCCAGCCTTAACCAAAAGACGCCGGCGCGTTTCCACGCCGGCGTCTGAGCATTCGATGGTTGAGTCAGCTCACCAAGGATCGCCGCTCACGGGATCCGTGAACAGGGCGCCCACGAGATCAACCGCATAGACGTTCAGGGTCCAGGGGTCTCCGGCGGAAGCCTCCATCCACACCCAGCCGACGCCCGCGCCGGCAGCAGCGGCCACGGTGTTGGAGTTGTTCTGAAGTGGGTTCTTGGGAGGCGTCTGGAGATATTCCATGGGGATCAGCCCATCGTCGCCGTTCGGACCCATCCAGAACGTAGCCACGGCGGTGAGGTCGTCGTAGGCCGTGGCCGGGTTTTGCACGTTGAAAAGCTCGATCTGGCTGCGGATCGTCTGCAGCTGGGTTCTGACACTTGCTTCCATCGCTTCCTGAGAAGCGTCTGTGAACTGTGGGATCACGATCGCGGCGAGAATCCCGAGGATGACCACCACGATCAGGATCTCGATGAGCGTGAACGCTCGCCGAGTCCGGCTCAGGTGACGCTTTTGCATGAGAAACACTCCTTAAACGGGCAGAGCTTTCAAAGAAACGGGTGAGCGGTGGCCCGTCCGGGCCGGCTCCCCTCCGATAAATGAAGGCGAGCTCAACGAGAGCCCGACTTTGGCCCGCAGCCGGTCGTGGTCCCTAGTCGCCGTCCCCTCCTACCGCGGCTCGCCAAGGACCCGGCACGTGCGGGCATACAAATCAATTGCACGATTCGTATCGACCGACGGCAAGTCGATGTAGAGCAGGAGGATGGAGAACTCCCCACCCCCGGACGCGTAGGTGGAACATCTTCTCTGCCCTCGCGCCGCGGGCCCCGCGACGACCGCCGATACCCGCCCGGCCGAGCGCAGGATCGGGTCTATCGGACCCCGCCGGCTTTGATCCGGACGCTAGAGCAGGTTCAGTTAGGGTGTAGCGGTTGGCGCCCGCTCAGGCCCGCCGGACACTCCGGCGCGGCCGTACCAGGCCGCTACGGAGCGCTTCAGGGAAGGCGTCCGATCAGCGGCGGCGGATGTATTCGCCGCCGCGTACCAGAGCGAGTGTGCGGCCGGAGGCCGCTACGGAGCGCTCAAAATAGCTATAGCGGTTGGCACCCGCTCAGGCCCGCCGGCACTCCGGCGCGGCCGTACCAGAGCGAGTGTCGGCCCGGAGGGCCGTACGGAGCGCTATAGGGAATAGCCCGCTACGGAGCGCTCGAAACAGCGCTACGCCGCGCGCCTCAGCTCGAAACGGATGGCCACCCGATAACCGTTGCCGCACGGCAGGCACCGCAGCACCACGCCCCGGAGGGCCGGCTGTTCGCCCGCCTGGAACTCGACGGACACCATGGCGCCAGGCTCGAGCACCGTCGGGCTGATGGCCCCGAGCCCGTCGGGGGAGTAATCGAGCATCTTCAAGTCATGCCTCTCTCCGAACCTCTCGCCGTCGATCCGGATCGCGGTGACCTCGCCCGGCACCGTGAAGCGCTCGTGGCGGCGCCGCTCGAAGCGGAGCGGCCGATCGGGCTCGGTCTCGGGGGTCGTGCAGGCGGCATTGGTGACCGTGGCCATGCGCTCGCTCCGTGGGGGGCAGACCGGTGTTCTCGGACAAATCCAACGCCGCCTTGAAGTGGAGTCAGAGACTCGAACGAAAGCCGGCCGGGGCTCTAGAGCTGTTTCGAGCGCTCCGTACGCCCGTCCGGGCCAACCTCGCCACAGCGAGTCGCCTGCGGAGACCTCGCTCTGGTACGGCCGCGCCGCAGTGTCGGCGGGCCTGAGCGGGCGCAAACCGCTACACCTTGAAGGAACCTGCGCCAGCGCCCCGGGACCGGCGGGGGCGAGCACGATGACCATCGCGACCGAGGTCATCACGTGGCCGAGTCGTCGCATGGGCCCCAGTGTACCCGATCGGTACCGGTTGGATGCGTCTGGGGTTACGTCTGCGTGGGGGCCCGCAGAATCGCGTGCTTGAGCTGATCGACCAGCTCACGGAGGTCCAGCGGCGCCTCGCCGGTCCCCACGTCGATCCTCTCGTCGTTGCCGATTTGCCGGCCCAGCCGCTTCGCCGCGGTGTGCATGGTCGAGTGGTGAGACCGGTCCAGGGCCTGGGCCAGCTCGGGATAGCTGAGGGTGGTGAGCTCCCGCCCGAGGTAGGCGATCAACCCCCGCCCCAGCACGACCCGCCGGTGCCGCCCCGATCCGAGCAGGTCACGGCGGGCGATCCCGAGCCGCTGGCAGACGATGTTTGCGATGGTCCCGATCCGCACCGGGGTGGAGGGCCGCCAGCTGGGATCCTTGACGAGCTGCTCGACGAGGGCCATGCCCACCTCGCCGTTGTCGCCCCGCGGCGGGGTCACCTCGCGCAAGGCTGCGAGCTTGGTGACCGCGCCCTCGAGCTCCCGGACCGATCCGACGTACCGCCCGACGATGGCCTCGACCGCGGCCTGGTTGAGCCGCAGGCCCCGGGCGGCGGCGAGTCGCCCGACCAGCTCGATCCGCATCTCGCGGTCAGGCCGCTCGATCTTGACCACCATGCCCGAGAGGAAACGGCTGATAAGCGCCTGGCTGAATCGCTTGATTTGCCGGGGGTGCTCGTCCGAGGCGAGGACGATCCGGGCCCCGGTGTGGTCGATGGCGTCGAGCGTGTGCAGGAACTCGCTCTGCGTCGCCACCTTGTTGGACAGGAAATGGACGTCGTCGATGGCCAGCAGCTCCCGCGTGCGGCTCCGCTTGCGGAAGGCGTCCATGGTGTGCGTGCGGATGGCCCTGAGATACTCGTTCGTGAACTGCTCGCCGGTCACGAAGCGAACGGACCGCCAGTGACCCGAGAGCTCGGCGTAGCGCCGGCAGATCCCCTGAAGCAGGTGCGTCTTGCCCACGCCGCAATCGCCGTGGATGAAGAGCGGCGAGATCATCCTCGCGTCGGGGTCCTCGGTGAGCCGGCACGAGGTGGAGTAGGCGAGCCGGTTGGACGTGCCGACCACGAAGTCCTCCAGCCGGCGGTGCGTCCCCGCTCGGCCCCCCGTCCGATGACGGCGGGGATGGCCGTTCGCGTAAGGGGGGCGGTGGTCGTGAGCCGTTCGGCGCCCGGGGTGCTCCTCGGGTTGTGCAGGCCGTGCCGGGGGCACGGAGGGCGACACCCGCACCTCGATGCGGGCCCCCTCGCCGAGCGTCTGCCGGGCGACGCCCTGCAGGGCGGTGGAGAAGTTCGCCTCGATCCACTGGGCCACGAAGGGGCTGTCGGTGGCCACTTCCAGGTGGCCGCCGTCCACCCGCAGCCGGGTCGACTGCCCGAACCACATGTCGTACTTCTGCGGTCCGATGCGACGGTGAAGCTGTTCGGTGATTCGACGGACGCTGGCGCTCGGTTCGTCGCGGTGCTCCACCATGGCTTGTTGCTTGACGGGCACAGGCCACTCCTCCTCGTTGGGGCGTGCTCGATAAGGGTGTTCGGGTGAACGTTCCAGTCGCCGTCGAAGAAAGGTCAAGCCGGGAGGCGGGGCAGCGGGCGACGTCTCGGCGGCCGGCGTGGTTCCGGGCGTGGCGGCGAGTCGTGACGGCGCAAGTCGATCAACTGCCGGCATCACCCCAATGCGACCGCGTCCCACCCTCGTTGGCGATCGAAGTCGGGCGGAAGAGGGCGAAGAGATGCGCGTTGGCCGTGGTTGGAAGCTGGACCGTCGAGATCGTTCGTCCGATGGACAACGGCGGAAGCGTACACCGAGTTGGCGCGCTCACAAGAGGGTCGCGCCGAGGTTTTCCCGCCGGTCGACCGGAAAGGCCGAGGGATCAAGGCAAAGACGCGTGAAGTTTTTTTATCCGCTGCGGTTTGCTCGCCTTGTCTATGCTCGGTGGAAAACTTCAAGACGATGGGCTAAGCCCGGATTATGCATGAACATCTAGTGCGTCCAGCGCCGTACGAAGCGCTCTTTACGTCAAGGCGGAGCGGCCGATCGAATCGGCCGCGGAGCGCGGAGGAGCGAGTGTGGGCCCGGAGGGCCCTACGGAGCGCTATGAATGAATCAACCCTCGGATCAGCGCCAGCCGCCGAAGGACGCGACGGAATCCTTCGCTGCGGTAGATCGCCAGAGCCGGCGCGTTGGATTCGTCGACGGCCAGGGTGATGGTGCGCTCACGTCGCTTCGCCAGAAGCGTCAATCCATGACGCAGCAACTGCCTACCGAGCCCCCGTCCCCGCGCCCAGGGGGCGAGGCCCAGGTACACCAGCTCCACCGTGTCGTGCCCGGGCGACGGGTTGAGCAGGAGCGTGCCGCCGGTTCTCCCGTCGAGGCGCAGCAGCGTCCACAGTGCCGGGTCGAACTGTCCGGTCGAGCGGTGACCTTCCAGGATGTCCTCGGTCCGCCGCAGCCCGCGGAGCCCGGGGCAGTCGAGCGTGCCGTCGTAGCTCTCGGTGAGGACGGCGATCAGCTCGTCGCGCCGGTCCTCGACGTAGGGCTCGACCTGGACCCCCGCCGGCCAGCGGGGAGATGGGCAGTCGGACCCCTGGGGCAGCGGCCGCTCGAGGTAGCTCAGCCGGGCCAGCTCGGTGAAGCCCCCGGCGAGAAAGGTCTCGCGGTCCACGGCGTGCCGGGGTTCGAGCAGGACCTGGGCCAGGTCGATCTCGATCGCCGCCAGCTCCCGGCAGGCGTGATCGATCAGCCCGGCGATCGAGGCCATGCGGGGGCGGGCGGCGGGATGGGTGGCGAAGATCATCGCGGTCCGCCCCGGGCTGGGCACGGCCAGGACCGAGCTCTCGATCCGCCCCGAGTCGTCGAGCCTCGACCAGAGGGCATCCAGCGGGATGGCGTTGGCCGCGGCGAAGTCGATGAACCGCCGGGCGTGGGCCAGATCGGCCGACGAGCCGCCGCCGACCAGCCGGGCCACGGCCTCCACCAGGAGGCGGCTGCCGATACGGACGACCTGTCCAGGGTGATCGTCCGGGCCCCGTCGCAACTGATCGGCGTTGGCGTGCGAACTGGTCATGGCACAAGAACTTTGACCGACCCGGTTCCGGTATTAGAATACCGGCTTGGACCGTTCGGGAGGAAACAGGATGCCACGATCACGCCCAGCCTCGGCCCCCCCGGGGCGTTTCGTCTTCGGCCTGCTCGCCGTGCTGGTGCTCGCCAGCGGGCTGCTGGCTTACCCGAGGCCGGCGCGGGTGCCGTATCGGTGGCAGCTGGAGTTCGAGTCGGGCGACCTGCGGCTCTACGTCGACGACGTCACCGGCGCCGCTTACTGGTATTTTACCTACCAGGTGACGAACCGCACCGGCCGGGACCAGCTCTGGGCGCCGCGGTGCACCCTCTTCACCGACGCGGGCCAGATCATGGTCTCCGGCAACGGCGTGCCGGTTCGGATCACTCGTGACATCATGGATCTGCTCGGCAACGAGCTGCTCCAGAACCAGAACGAGAGTATCGGCGACCTCCTCCAGGGGCCCGAGCACGCCCGGGAGGGCCTGGTGATTTGGCCCGCGCGGGACGTGAGCGTCAACGAGCTGACCCTCTTCATCCGGGGGATCAGCGGCGAGACCGCCCGCGTCAAGAACCCGCTCAGCGGCGAGGTCGTCGTGCTCTACAAGACACTCCACCGCGAGTACCTGATTCCCGGTGATGCCCTCTCCCGCGGGAGCACGCCCATCGACCTGGTGCGGCAGGAGTGGATTCTGCGTTAGCCCGGGGCTACACTGGCCCTCGAACGCCGTCGCGCAGAGTGCCGGTCGGCCACCGAACGTCAGGTTGTTTTCTCGGGAGCGCTCCATGGCTCACAAGAAGGGACAGGGCTCGACCAAGAACGGCCGCGATTCCAATGCCCAGTTTCGCGGGGTCAAGCTCTACGGCGGCCAGTCGGCCAAACCCGGCTCGATCATCGTCCGCCAGTGCGGCACCCACCTCAAGCCCGGCTACCTCGTCCGCCGCGGCCGCGACGACACGCTCTACGCGGTCGCCAACGGCACGGTGAAGTTCCGCGGCCGCTTCGTGGACATCATCCCGAGCGACCCGGCGGTGCCCCGGTATCTGGCAGTGGAAACGGCAGGGGCCTAGCAGCCCGTTGAAGAAGTGCTTCGCAGGCGAGAGCGCGACCAGATTCGTCAGATCAAGGAGCCGGATCGATGGCATATCCCGGAGATACGTCGAGATAGTCTGAGTCAGCCCTTCGGGCTGAAGGGGGCGACGCCGAGCTGGCGGATCTGGGCCGTCAAGGCCCGAATGACTTCTTCAACGGGCTGCCAAGGCACACAAGGCACTGAGGCGCTAAGGGGCCGCGGGGCGCGCCCCTACGATCGTTGCGCCCCTCAGTCCCCGGTCCCTCCATCCCTCAGTGCCTTCCTTCCCCCATGCTCATCGACCAGGCCACCATCTACGTGCGGGGCGGCAAGGGTGGCGACGGGTGCATGAGCTTTCGCCGTGAGAAGTTCGTGCCCAAAGGGGGGCCCGACGGAGGTGACGGCGGCCGGGGCGGCGACGTGGTGCTCGTGGGCGACCCCGGGATCGACACCTTGTGGGGCCTTTGGCGGCGACCGCACCTGCGGGCGGGCAACGGCCAGCCGGGCCGGGGTAGTTCGATGCACGGGGCCGACGGGGAGGACCGGGAGGTGAGCGTCCCGCTGGGGACGTCGGTCTTCGACGCCGGCGACGAGCGCGCCGTGCTGGCCGACATCCGGCGGGCGGGCGAGCGCTGCGTGCTGGCCCGCGGCGGGCGCGGCGGCTTCGGCAACGAGCACTACAAGTCACCGACGAATCAGGCGCCGCGCCAGTCCACCCCGGGGGAGCCCGCCCAGGAGCGGACGCTGCGGCTGGAGCTCAAGCTCATCGCCGACGTGGGGCTGATCGGCCTGCCCAACGCGGGCAAGTCCACGATGCTCCGCGCCATAAGCCGCGCGACGCCCAAGGTGGCCGACTATCCCTTCACCACGGTCTCGCCGAACCTGGGGATCGCCGAGCTTCCGGGAGACGGCCCGGGGGCGGGGGCGGGGGCGAGCCGGGAGCGGCGGCTGGTCTTTGCCGACATCCCGGGCCTGATCGAGGGAGCCGCGGGCGGGGCCGGGCTCGGTCATGACTTCCTGCGTCACATCGAGCGGACACAGCTGCTCGTCCACCTCGTGGACCTCGCCCCCGCCGACGGCTCCGATCCGGTGAGCAACCATCGGGCGATCCGCCGCGAGCTTGCCGAGTACTCCGACGCGCTCGCCCGCAAGCCCGAGATCACCGTGCTCAACAAGATCGACCTGGTGCCCGAGGCCGATCGCGACCTGCAGGTCGACGCGATCGCCGGCCGGCTCGATCTCGGGCCCGGCGCGTTGCACGCCACGAGCGGCGTCACCGGTGAGGGCGTGCGGGCGCTTCTCGAAGCGTGCTGGTCCCGATTGGGCAAGGCCGACCGCCCCGCGTGGAGCACCGGCGAAGCCGAGTGAAGAACTCTTATCTTCCCCCGGGCTGCGCCGCGATACGGGCCGCGGCGACGCGGTCGAAGGCGGCGGCGATCTGGGGGCGGGTGAGGACGACCAGTCCCCAGATCCCCAGCGGCAGGGTCACCGGGATCCAGCAGGGGGAGATCGGCAGGAGCCACGAGATGCAGGCGGCGATGGCCAGTCCCCTGGACTCCAGACGCTTCATCCGCTCGGAACCGGTCATCATGAGGATCGCCGAGCCCGCGGCCATCCCGACGAGGACCAGGTTCCACAGCGGCCTCCAACCGCCCCCGAAGAGGAGTTGCACCGACAAAAAGAGGAAGAACGGGACGGCGAGCACCAGCATGACGATGCTCGTGACGTGGAGCCAGTAGGCGCACCTCTGGACGCGGAAATGGGCCCGTTGCAGCTCGATGTCGCTCTGGGTGCCGGTGGCGAAGCCCGAGTCGGTCGGGGTGGGCACGGGACCCGTCGTCGCCGCCGTCGATTCGAACGCCGCGGGCGGGGCCCCCGAGAGCGCCGCGGCCACCGCCGTCTTGATGTCGCTGGCCCGCTGAAAGCGGCGATCGGGGTCCTTCTGCAGCGCCCGCAGGACGATCCGGTCAAGCCGGGCGTCGCCGCGGCCCATCTCCGAGGGCAGGGGGAATCGCCCCAGCGGAAGCTCGCCGGTGATCATTTCGTAGAGGACGACGCCCAGCGAGTAGATGTCCGCGCGGTGGTCGACCTCCGACGGCCGCTCGGTCTGCTCCGGGGCCATGTAGTGCGGCGTGCCCATCACCAGGTGGGGCGCGGTCAGCGTGAGCTGCGATCCGCCGGCGTCGCCGCCCAGGAGCTTGGCGAGGCCGAAGTCGGCGATCTTCACCCGGCCCTTCTTGTCGAGCAGGATGTTCTCCGGCTTGATGTCGCGATGGATGACGCCCTCGTCGTGCGCGTAGTCCAGGGCGTCGCACACCGAGCCCACGATGCGCAGGGCCTTGTCGGCATCGATCGGCTCGTCGCCGCTCAGAAGCTGCCGCAGGTTGAGCCCGTCGATGTACTCCATCACGAAGTAGTAGAGCCCGCCGACCTCGCCCGAATCGTGGATGGTCACGATGCCGGCGTGGCTGAGCCGCGCCAGCGCCCGGGCCTCGCGGGCGAAGCGCTCGGCGAAGGTGCGGTCGCCGCCGACGTGGGGGGGCAGGAGCTTCAACGCCACGAGCCGGTCAAGACCGACTTGCCGCGCCTTGTAGACATAGCCCATCCCGCCCTGGCCGAGCAGCTCGATGATCTCCAGCTGCGGGAAGTGCTCGGCCAGCTCGGCCGGAGAGGGGGCGACGGGCCGGCCGTCGGACTTGATGGTGGCGCGGATCGACTCGGGCTTGGGGGGCTCGCCGGGGTCCGCGCCGGCGGCCGCGCACGCCCCGCAGAGCCCCTCCGGGGCGCCGGGGGGCAGGGTCGATTGACAGCCGGGGCAACGCCGCGTGTCGGCCATGGGAGCCTACAGGGTACACTTCGATCATGGACAAAGTCGAAAGGACCGACGAGCAATGGCAGGCCACCCTGACCCGGGAGCAGTACCGCGTGACCCGGCAGGGGGACACCGAGCCCGCCTTCAGCGGCGAGTACTGCGACACCAAGACCGACGGCACCTACATTTGCGTCTGCTGCGGCCAGCCGCTCTTTTGCTCCGACACCAAGTACGACTCCGGCAGCGGGTGGCCGAGCTTCCATACGCCCGTCGACGAGACCAACGTCGCGGCGAAGCTCGACCGCAGCCACGGCATGGAGCGGACGGAGGTGGTCTGCCGGCGGTGCAACGCCCACCTTGGTCACATCTTCCCCGACGGCCCCGAGCCCACCGGTCAGCGCTACTGCATCAACTCGGCGGCGCTGAAGCTGGAGGAAGAGGAGGGGGTAAGTGACCCAGTGACGGAGTGACGGAGTGACGGAGTGCTCTCTTACCCGGGGCCGCTCTTGCGGTCCAGCT
>SMUX01048369.1_pt1 | contig 24889 bp, 36 predicted proteins | sample 2456431 | NCBI WGS metagenome assembly SMUX01 (sample SAMN11095930, study PRJNA526329) | marine sediment metagenome | biome: Marine sediment; feature: Surficial sediment; material: Deep marine sediment; isolation source: Hadal surficial sediment | place: Pacific Ocean | collected 2014-11 | depth... | reverse complement strand
CGATCCGGTCAAGGTCTTTCATGAGGCGCTGGAGAACGTCAAGCCCGCCATCGAGGTGCGCTCGCGGCGGGTCGGCGGTGCCACCTACCAGATTCCCGTCGAGGTCCGCAACGTCCGGCGACAGACCCTGGCCATCCGCTGGATCATCGAGGCGGTCAGGGCGCGCAACGAAAACACCACGGTGGAGCGGCTCTCCAACGAGCTGCTTGACGCCGCCAACAACCGCGGTAACGCGGTCAAGAAACGGGAAGACACACACCGCATGGCGGAGGCCAACAAGGCCTTCTCCCATTACCGCTGGTAATTTTGGGGCGCGTCGGTCAGGCACGAAAAATATTAGGAAATCGTCGACATGGCACGCACCCATCCACTCGAATCCTACCGCAATATCGGTATCATGGCGCATATCGATGCCGGTAAGACGACGACCACCGAACGCATCCTGTTTTACACCGGCCGCTCATACAAGATCGGCGAGGTCCATGACGGCACCGCCACCATGGATTGGATGGAACAGGAGCAGGAACGCGGCATCACCATCACCTCGGCGGCCACCACCACCTATTGGGACGGTCACCGGATCAATATCATCGACACCCCGGGCCATGTGGATTTCACTATCGAAGTGGAACGTTCGCTCAGGGTGCTGGACGGCGCCGTGGCGGTGTTCGATTCCGTTGCCGGGGTCGAGCCCCAGTCGGAAACCGTTTGGCGCCAGGCCGACAAATACGACGTGCCGCGCATCTGTTTCATCAACAAGATGGACCGAGTCGGCGCCGATTATTTCCGTTGCATCGACATGATCATCGATCGCCTGGGGGCGACCCCCCTGGTGACCCAGCTGCCGATCGGCGAGGAAGCCGATTTCGTCGGCGTCGTGGACCTGCTGACGCGCCAGGGGATCATCTGGAAGGAAGAGACGCTCGGCGCCGAATTCGAATACACCGAGATCCCCGAGCCCATGGCGACCGAGGCCGAGGAATACCGCGCCAAGTTGGTGGAATCGGCGGTTGAGTTCGATGACCAGGTGTTGGAAGCCTACCTCGAGGGGAACGAGCCGGATATCGACACCCTGAAGGCCTGTATCCGCAAGGCGACCTGTGCCGGCGCCGTGGTGCCGGTGCTGTGCGGGGCCGCCTTCAAGAACAAGGGTGTGCAGCCGCTTCTCGACGCCATCGTCGATTATCTGCCGGCGCCCACCGATGTGACCGCCATCTTGGGGGTCAAGCCCGGCACCGATGAACAGCTGAGCCGCAACAGTTCCGATGACGAACCGTTCGCGGCTCTCGCTTTTAAGGTGATGACCGATTCCTTCGTCGGCTCGCTCACTTTCGTGCGCGTCTATTCCGGCGTGGTGCGAACCGGCGACAGCGTCTTGAACGCCGTCAAGGGCAAGCGCGAGCGGGTCGGCCGCATGCTGCTGATGCATGCCAATACCCGCGAAGACATCAAGGAGGCCCGCGCCGGCGACATCGTCGCCATCGCCGGCCTTAAGGACGTGACCACCGGCGACACCCTGTGCGACGCTAACAACGCGGTGGTGCTGGAGCGGATGGAGTTCCCCGAACCGGTGATCGAGGTCGCCGTCGAGCCGATGACCAAGGGCGACCAAGAAAAGATGGGTGAGGCCTTGAGGCGCCTGGCCCAGGAGGATCCCTCCTTTCAGGTCACCATCGACGATGAAAGCGGCCAGACCTTGATCAGGGGGATGGGGGAGCTCCACCTCGACATCATCGTCGACCGCATGAGACGAGAATTCAAGGTGCAGGCCAATGTCGGCCCCCCCCAGGTGGCCTACCGCGAAACCATCACCAAGTCGGTGGAAGTGGACTACATCCACAAGAAACAGACCGGTGGTTCCGGCCAGTTCGCCCGGGTTAAGATCTCCTTCGAGCCCGCCAAGGGAGAAGGCTGTGTGTTCGAAAGCAAGGTGGTCGGCGGCAGGGTACCCAAGGAATACATTCCCGGCGTAAAAAAGGGCTTGATGAGCGCCAAGGAGACCGGCGTATTGGTCGGATTCCCGGTGATCGATTTCAAGGCGGAACTGTTGGACGGCGCCTACCATGACGTCGATTCTTCCGTTTTGGCATTCGAGATCGCCGCCCGGGGCGCCTTCCGCGAAGGCATGCAAAGGGCCGGCCCGGCCCTGCTGGAGCCGGTGATGCGGGTCGAGGTGGTTACCCCCGAGGAGTACATGGGCGAAATCATCGGCGATCTCAGATCGCGCCGGGGCAATGTTTCCGGCATGGATCAGCGGGGCAACTCCCGGGTCATTGCAGCCCTGGTGCCGTTGGCCAACATGTTCGGTTATATCAACACGCTACGGTCCATGAGCCAGGGCCGGGCGCAATTCACCATGCATTTCGAGCAGTACGAGCAGGTCCCCCAGGCGGTGGCCGATGAAGTTCGTGCCAAGCTCGCCTAAATCAACGGAGAGGCGTCATGGCGAAGAAGAAGTTTGAGCGGACGAAGCCCCATTGCAACGTTGGCACGATCGGCCATGTTGACCACGGCAAGACGACCCTGACGGCGGCGATCACGAAGGTTCTTGCGGAGACAGGGGGGACCGAGTTCGTGTCTTTTGACGAGATCGACAAGGCGCCGGAGGAGAAGGCGCGGGGGATCACCATCGCCACGGCGCACGTCGAATACATAACTGAAAACCGCCATTACGCCCATGTGGACTGCCCCGGTCACGCCGATTACGTGAAGAACATGATCACCGGGGCGGCGCAGATGGACGGTGCGATATTGGTTGTCTCGGCGGCCGACGGGCCGATGCCGCAGACCCGCGAGCACATTCTGTTGGCGCGCCAGGTTGGGGTTCCGGCGATGGTCGTGTATCTCAACAAGGTGGATATGGTTGACGATCCGGAACTTTTGGAGCTGGTCGAGTTGGAGATGCGGGAGCTTCTGTCGAGCTACGACTTCCCCGGCGACGACATCCCGATCATCCCGGGCTCGGCGCTGGCGGCCCTTGAGGACGGCGACGAAGAGACCGGCAAGAACTCGGTCCTGAAGCTGATGGCGGCGGTTGACGACTACATTCCGCAGCCGGACCGCGCCGTTGACCTGCCGTTCCTGATGCCCATCGAGGACGTATTCTCGATATCGGGCCGGGGGACGGTGGTGACCGGCCGTGTCGACCGTGGGGTGGTCAAGGTGGGCGAGAATATCGAGATCGTCGGCATCAAGGAGACCACCAAGACGGTGTGCACGGGCGTCGAGATGTTCCGCAAGCTTTTGGACCAGGGCGAGGCGGGGGACAACATCGGCGTCCTTCTGCGCGGCACCAAGCGCGAGGAGGTCGAGCGCGGCCAGGTTTTGGCGGCGCCGGGCTCGATCACGCCGCACACCAAGTTCGAGGCCGAGGCCTATATCCTGACCAAGGACGAGGGCGGGCGTCACACGCCGTTTTTCACCAAGTACCGTCCGCAGTTCTATTTCCGGACGACCGACGTGACCGGGGAGGTCGAGCTTCCCAGCGGGACCGAGATGGTGATGCCGGGGGACAACGTGTCCATGAGCGTGGAGCTGATCCAGCCCATCGCCATGGACGAGGGCTTGCGCTTTGCCATCCGCGAGGGCGGGCGCACGGTGGGCGCCGGCGTCGTCGCCAAGATCATCGAATAGGTTTGGCCCCCACTTAGGGCGCGCGGGTGGGCGAAGAGAAAGTACGGGACAAGGAACAATGGAAAACCAAAACATACGTATCCGGTTGAAGGCCTTCGATCATCGCCTGCTGGACCAGTCCACCAGTGAGATCGTCGGCACCGCGAAGCGGACCGGTGCCCAAATCCGCGGCCCCATTCCGCTGCCGACCCGGATCGAGAAATTCACCGTCCTACGGTCGCCTCACGTCGATAAGAAGTCCCGCGAACAGTTCGAGGTCCGTACCCATAAGCGGCTCTTGGACATCATCGATCCGACACCCCAGACCGTGGACGCGTTGATGAAGCTCGACCTTGCCGCCGGCGTCGACGTCGAGATCAAGCTCTAAGCGGGGGAGCGTTGGAAAGATCGTGGAAGCTGCCATGCGCACTGGAATGATCGCACAAAAGATGGGCATGACCCGGCTGTTTGCCGAGGACGGCCGGCACGTGCCGGTGACCGTGCTCAGGGTGGATAATTGCCAGGTGGTGGCCCAGAAAACCCCGGAAAGGGACGGCTATTGTGCGCTGCAGCTGGGCATCGGCACCGCCAAGGTCAAGAACGTCGCCAAGCCCCAGCGGGGCCATTTCGCCAAGGCCAAGGTCGAGCCCAAGCGCCGCCTGGCCGAGTTCCGCGTGGCCGAGGATGCCCTGGTCGAAGTGGGAACCGAGATCAAGCCCAGCCATTTCGTCGCCGGGCAGATGGTCGACGTGGTCGGCATCTCCATCGGCAAGGGTTTCGCCGGCGCAATGAAGCGTCATAATTTCGCCGGCCTTGAGGCCAGCCACGGTGTTTCCGTCTCCCATCGCGCGCACGGCTCCACGGGCAACAGCCAGGATCCGGGCCGCGTCTTCAAGGGCAAGAAGATGGCCGGGCACATGGGCGACCGGCAGGTGACGGTACAGAACCTCCAAGTGTTCTCCACCGATGACCAGGAGGGATTGATCCTGATCCGCGGCGCGGTACCCGGCGCCAAGGGCGGGTTCGTGCTGGTTTCCGACGCGGTCAAGCGGGTGCGCCCGGTTGATGCCCCTTATCCGGCGGGTACCGGGGCGGCGCCGGCAAGCGAAGAGGCCGCGGCCGAGGAGGTCCCCGCAGAGGACGCGCCCAGTGATGACGCGGCCACTGGCGAGGACGCTGAGGACAAGAAGGACTGAGCCCGATGAAGGTCGATGTCATAAATCTGGACGCCAAGAACGTCGGCTCCATCGATCTCGCCGATGAGGTCTTCGGCGCCGAGGTCCGGCGCGACCTGTTGCAGCGTTGCGTGGAATGGCAGCGGGCCAAGCGGCGCGCCGGCACCCACAAGGTCAAGGTGGTTTCGGAAATCCGCGGCACCACAGCCAAACCCCACCGCCAGAAGGGCACCGGCCGGGCGCGCGCGGGGTCCCTGCGGTCGACCCAATTCCGGGGCGGCGCCACCATGTTCGGTCCGGTGGTGCGCTCCCATGCCCACAAGCTGCCCAAGAAGGTCCGCAAGGCGGCCCTGCGATCGGCCCTTTCGGCCAAGCAGGCGGCGGGCGAGTTGGTGGTGCTGGACCAAGCCAAGGCCACGGACTCCAAGACCAAGGCCTTGGCACAAAGGCTCGGCAAGCTCGGCTGGGGTAAGGTGCTGATCATCGACGGGGGCGAGGTCGACGCGGGCTTTTCCAGGGCGGCGCGGAACATCCCGGGCATCGACGTGCTGCCCAGTGCCGGCGCCAATGTGTACGACATCCTGCAGAGCCAGACCCTGGTCCTGACCAAGCAGGCGGTGAGCGCGTTGGAGGCGCGGTTGAAATGACCAAGCGGCTGAGCGCAAAGGACGTCCGCGTCGGCGAGGGCGGGAAGTTCGATCTTATCCTGGCGCCGGTGATCACGGAAAAATCCACCCAGGGTTCGGAGCACAACCAGGTGACCTTCCGGGTGCCGATGACCGCCACCAAACCCGAGATCCGCGTGGCCGTGGAGAAACTGTTCAATGTCAAGGTGTTGGCCGTCAACACCCTGCGCCAGGCCGGAAAAGTCAAGCGGTTCCGTGGACGGCTGGGCAAACGCATCGACACCAAGAAGGCGATCGTGACCTTGGCGGAGGGTGATTCCATCGACGTCACCTCCGGTCTTTAAGAAGGCGCGGCGGGGGGCGAGACATGGCACTGAAGACCTTCAATCCGACCACGCCGTCCCTGCGTCAGTTGGTGCTGGTGGATCGCTCGGAGCTGCACAAGGGCAAGCCCATTAAGGCCCTGACCGAGGGCAAGACGCGATCCGGCGGCCGCAACAATGCCGGGCGGATCACCAATAGGCATCGCGGCGGCGGCCACAAGCGGCGTTATCGGTTGGTCGATTTCAAGCGCCGGAAATTCGATGTGGAGGCCACCGTGGAACGGCTGGAATACGATCCCAACCGCACCGCGTTCATCGCCCTGATCAAGTACGACGATGGCGAACTCGCCTATATTCTGGCGCCCCAGCGCCTGGGCCCGGGCGACAAGGTCATCTCCGGCGAACGGGTCGACGTGCAGCCCGGCAACGCCATGCCGTTGGGCAACATTCCCGTCGGCACCATCGTCCATAACGTGGAAATGAAGCCGGGCCGGGGCGGACAGATCGCGCGTTCGGCGGGGACCTACGTGCAGTTGATCGGCAAGGATTCCGGTTACGCCCAGTTGCGGCTGGGTTCCGGCGAGGTGCGCATGGTACCCGAACAATGCATGGCGTCGATCGGCGCCGTGTCCAACCCCGACCAACAGAATATCAATCTCGGCAAGGCCGGCCGCAAGCGTTGGCTGGGCCGCCGTCCGGTGGTGCGTGGCGTCGCCATGAACCCGGTCGACCATCCCCATGGCGGCGGCGAGGGCCGCACCTCGGGGGGACGCCACCCGGTGACGCCCTGGGGCAAGCCCACCAAGGGCGCGCGCACGCGGGGCAAGAAGAAGTCGTCCAACCGGCTGATCATCCGTAGCCGCCACCGGGCACGGAAGAGAAGGTAAGGAACGCATCATGGCACGATCGGTTTGGAAGGGTCCGTTTGTGGACGGCTATCTGCTCAAGAAGGCGGAGGCGGCGCGCGGTTCGGGCAGGGGCGAGGTCATCAAGACATGGTCGCGGCGGTCGACGGTTCTGCCCCAGTTCGTGGGCTTGACCTTCGGTGTTCATAACGGCCATAAGTTCATCCCCGTTCTCGTCACCGAAGACATGATCGGCCACAAGTTCGGCGAATTCTCGCCGACCCGAACCTTTTACGGCCACGCCGCCGACCGGCGCGCGCGGAGGGGCTAGGAGAACGCCATGGGCAAGAAAAAAAATCCCCGCCGGGTCACCGAGGACGAGGCCATGGCCTACGGCCACTTGATCCGCGTGAGCCCCCAGAAATTGGGCCTCCTCGCCGGCATGATCCGGGGCAAACCCGCCGAGGCGGCGTTGGCCGATCTCTCCTTTTCGTCCAAACGCATCGCCCAGGACGTGAAAAAAGTCCTGCAATCGGCGATCGCCAATGCGGAAAACAATCATCAGCTCGACGTCGACCGGCTCTACGTGGCCGAAGCGTCGGTGGGCAAGGCAATGGTCATGAAGCGTTTTCGTGCCCGCGCCCGGGGCCGGGCGGGCCCCATCCAAAAGCCGTTTTCCAACCTCAAGGTGGTGGTCCGGGAACGCGAGGAGAATTCGTAATGGGTCAGAAGGTCAATCCGATCGGGTTTCGGCTCGGCATCAACCGCACCTGGGATTCACGTTGGTACGCCGACAAAGAATACGGCGATCTCCTGCACGAGGATATCCGTATCCGCAATTATCTGCTCAAGACCCTGTCCCAGGCCGGCGTGTCCAAGGTCGTCATCGAGCGGCCGGCGAAGAAGGCACGCATCACCATCCACACGGCCCGGCCGGGCGTGGTGATCGGCAAGAAGGGCGCCGATATCGAGAAATTGCGGACCGAGGTTGCCAAACTGACCGATGCGGAGGTTCATCTCAACATCGTCGAAATCCGCAAGCCGGAGATCGATGCCCAGCTGGTGGCCGAGAATATCGCCCAGCAGCTGGAGCGCCGGATCGCCTTCCGCCGCGCCATGAAGCGGGCGGTGCAGTCGGCCATTCGTCTGGGCGCGGAAGGCATTCGCATCAACTGCGCGGGCCGGCTCGGCGGCGCCGAGATCGCCAGGACCGAATGGTACCGCGAGGGCCGGGTGCCGCTTCACACCTTGCGGGCGGACATCGATTACGGATCGATCACCGCGCGGACCACCTACGGCGCGTGCGGCGTCAAGGTCTGGATTTTCAAGGGTGAAATCATGGCCCATGATCCCATGGCCCAGGACAAGAAAGCCATGGAACAGCAGGTTGGACGGACCGGAACCGGGGCGCCGCGCGGGCCCAACATGCCGATATCGTAGCTCAAGGGCCGAGAAGAGATGCTGCAACCGAAACGAACCAAATACCGCAAGGCCCATAAGGGCCGGATTCACGGCGCCGCCAAGGGCGGCACGCGGCTCAATTTCGGGTCCTACGGCCTCAAGGCGATGGAGCCGGAGCGCATCACGGCGCGCCAGATCGAGGCGGCGCGGCGCGCCATCACGCGGCACATGAAGCGGGCCGGCCGCGTCTGGGTCCTGCTGTTCCCCGACCTGCCGGTCAGTCAGAAACCGGCCGAGGTCCGCCAAGGCAAGGGCAAGGGCACGACCGAATTTTGGGCCTGCCGGGTCCATCCCGGGCGCATCATGTTCGAAATCGATGGCGTCGATCCGAAGGTCGCCAGGCAAGCCCTGGAACTGGCATCGGCCAAGCTGCCGATCCGCACCAAATTCGTGGCCCGCCTGGGTGGGGAGGGTTAGGGATGAAAGCCGCCGACGTCCGGGCCAAGAGCCACGACGAATTGACCACCGAACTGGTGGTCCTCAAGAAGGAGGCCTTCAACCTCCGTTTCCAGGCGTCCAGCGGTCAATTGGAGAATACCGCGCGGGTGCGCCAGGTGCGCCGAGATATCGCGCGCATCCAGACGGTATTGAACGCAACCGCCGCCAAGGGCGCGTGAACGCGGCGGGGACGAGGAAGACTATGTCGAAGCGGGTTTTGCAGGGCACGGTGATTTCGGACAAGGGCGATAAGACAGTGGTGGTGCGTGTCGAGCGCCGCTTCATGCATCCCCTGGTCAAGAAGGTGGTGATGCGGTCGAAGAAATTCGCCGCCCATGACGAAGACAACGCCTGCAAGGTGGGCGACCGGGTCCGCATCGAGGAATGCCGCCCCATTTCGAAGCGCAAGCGTTGGCAGGTTTTGACTGGGGACGCTTGAGGCGCGCCGGTTTGTTGGGAAAGGGTTGATCCGATGATCCAGATGCAAACCAACCTGGAGGTGGCCGACAATTCCGGCGCGCGCCGTATCCAGTGCATCAAGGTGCTGGGAGGCTCCAGACGCATGTCGGCGGGGGTCGGCGACGTCATCGTCGTGACCGTCAAGGAGGCGATTCCCAGGGGCCGCGTCAAGAAGGGCGAAATCCAGCGCGCCGTCATCGTGCGCACGGCCAAGGAAATCCGCCGCGCCGACGGCAGCGCCATCCGATTCGACCGCAACGCCGCCGTCCTAATCGACGGCCAGGGCGAGCCCATCGGAACCCGCATCTTCGGTCCGGTCACCCGCGAGCTTCGCGGCAAGGGCTATATGAAGATCATCTCTCTCGCGCCGGAAGTGCTTTAGGCCCCGGGGTTCAAGGAAGTTATGGATTGGTGCCATGAAGAAGATCAGGAAGGGCGATACGGTGATGGTTCTCACCGGCCGGGACAAGGGCAAGGAGGGCGCCGTGCTCAAGGTCGTCACCGCCAAGGACCGCGTCATCGTGCAAGGGGTGAACATGGTCAAGCGCCACTTCCGCGGCGGCCAGGGCCAGCTGCCCGGCATCGTCGACAAGGAAGCGGCGATCCACGTGTCCAATGTGGCTTTGATCGACCCCAAGGAGGGAAAACCCACCAGGGTCACCTTCAAGGTGCTCGACGGTGGGCGCAAGGTTCGGGTCGCCAAGCGGTCCGGCGAAGTGATCGACGATTGAACGGGCTCGAGAGCGGGTTGGGGAAGTTTGTGAGGAAGCACTGATGGCCGATGCCAGCGAACACTACGTGCCCAAGCTGAAGCGGCATTACGACTCCGTCGTCAGGCAGCAGCTTCAGGAGGAGTTCGCCTACCCCAACCGCATGGGCGTGCCGAAGCTCACCAAGATCGTCGTCAATATGGGCGTCGGCGAGGCCATTGCCGATTCCAAGAAGCTCGATTCGGCGGCCGGCGAGCTCGCCGCCATCACCGGCCAGAAACCGATCATCGTGCGGGCCAAGAGATCCGTCGCCAACTTCAAACTGCGCGAAGGTATGCCCATCGGCTGCAAGGTGACGCTGCGGCGCACCAGGATGTATGAATTCCTCGACCGCCTTGTCACCATTGCCCTGCCGCGGGTGCGCGATTTCCGGGGGCTTTCGACGCGGAGTTTCGACGGCCGGGGGAATTATTCCCTTGGTCTCAAGGAACAGATCGTGTTCCCGGAGATCGATTACGACAAGATTGACGAGATCCGTGGGATGGACGTCACCATCGTCACCACGGCCACTTCCGACGAGGAAGCCAAGGTTCTCCTCAAAGGATTCGATTTTCCGTTCGGCGACTGACCGGCGGGAAGAGTGCAAGACGGAGGTTTCTTTTTATGGCGAATATCGCTGCCATCGAGAAGAACAAAAGGCGCCAGAGACTGGTGCGCAAATTCAGCGCGCGCCGCGCCAAACTCAAGGCGATCGCGTGCGACAAATCACTGCCCGCCGAGGAGCGGTTTGCCGCGCGGCTCAAGCTCGCCGAGCTGCCAAGGAATTCGGCCGCCGTGCGCGTCCAGCGCCGGTGCGAAATTACCGGCCGGCCGCGTGGGGTTTACCGAAAATTCCGCATGAGCCGCATCGCGCTCCGTGAATTGGCCTCCCACGGCCAGATTCCGGGCATGGTCAAGTCGAGTTGGTAGGGTAAGGAGATCTAGGGTATGGCAATAAACGACCCCGTTGGGGATATGCTGACACGTATCCGGAACGCCCAGAACCGGAAACTCGCCAGCGTTGTTACGCCGGCCTCCAACCTGCGGGCCAACGTGTTGGAGGTGCTGCAGAAGGAAGGATATATCCGTGGTTTCGAGCGCCACGAGGTCTCGCCGGGTTTGGCCGAGATCAAGATCGAACTCAAGTATCATGAGGGCGAGCCCGTGATCCGGACCATTAAGCGCGTCTCCAAGCCGGGCCGCCGGGTCTATTCGAAGATCAAGGATCTGCCCCGGCCGTTCAATGGCCTCGGGATCGCCGTGTTGTCGACGCCCCGGGGCGTCATGTCCGACAACGAGGCCCGGGAGGCCAATGTCGGCGGCGAGGTTCTTTGCCAGGTGTTCTAGGGCCAGATGTTCTAGGGAACGTCTGAGCCACGAGGTTCGAAGGAGTTCAACATGTCGCGTGTCGGCAAGCATCCGGTTCCGATTCCCGACGGCGTCACCGTCAACATCGCCGGTCAGGAGGTTTCCGCCAAGGGCAAGCTTGGGGAGCTGAAGGTGGTCCTGGTGGACGAGGTCGAGGTCGCGCTGGCCGACGACGCCATCACCGTTCTGCCGCGGGACGACAGCAGGCGGGCACAGATCATGTGGGGCATGAGCCGGACTCTGGTCAGCAATGTCGTGACCGGCGTCGCCAACGGTTTCACCAAGAAACTGGAGATTCAGGGCGTCGGTTACCGCGCCCAAGTGGACGGCAAGACCCTGGTGTTGCAACTGGGCTATTCCCACGACATCAAGTTTCCGATCCCCGAGGGGATCACCATCAAGTGCGAGCGGCCGACCGCCATCGAAATCAGCGGCGCCGACCGCCAGAGGGTCGGCCAGGCGGCCGCGGAGATCAGGGCCTTCCGGCCGCCCGAGCCTTTCAAGGGCAAGGGCGTGCGCTATGAGGGCGAATTCGTCCGCCGCAAGGAAGGCAAGAAGAAGTAGGACTGAGGGATCATGTTGACCAGAAAAGATCTGTTCCAACGTCGCCAACGCAGGGTGCGGGCGAGGCTCAACCGCAAGACCAAGTGGCCGCGCCTGAGCGTGTTCCGTTCGTCGAAGCACATTTATGCCCAGGTCATCGATGACGCCAAGGGCGTGACCCTTGCCGCGGCCTCGACACTGGACAAGGATATCAAGGGTAAGGCCAAGACCGGTGCCGACCGTGACGCCGCGGCGGAGGTCGGCAAGCTGATCGCCGCCCGCGCCAAGGCGAGCGGCGTCGGGGCCGTGGTCTTCGACCGTGGCGGATATATGTTCCACGGCAGGGTCAAGGCGCTGGCCGACGCCGCCCGCGAAGCTGGATTGAAATTTTAAAGGGGCCGGGTATGGCACGCAGACCGAGCAGGCATGCACAGGACAACTCCGATAGCGAGCTGGTCGATAAGCTGGTGAGCATCAATCGCGTCGCCAAGGTGGTGAAGGGCGGGCGCCGCTTCGGTTTCGCGGCCCTGGTGGTGGTGGGCGACACCAAGGGACGGGTCGGCTACGGCGCCGGTAAGGCCCGTGAGGTGCCCGAGGCCATCCGCAAGGCGACCGAGCAGGCCAAACGCCGCATGATCCGCGTGCCCATCCGAGACGGCCGTACCCTGCACCATGACGTGGAAGGGCGTTTCGGCGCCGGCCGAGTGCTCCTGAGGGCGGCGCCGGCGGGGACCGGCATCATCGCCGGCGGCCCCATGCGTGCGGTCTTCGAGACCGTCGGCATCCACGACATCGTCACCAAGTCCCTGGGCTCGTCCAATCCCTACAACATGGTCAAGGCCACTTTCGAAGCGCTCAAGAACCTCAACTCTCCCCGCATGGTCGCCGTCAGGCGTTCGAAAAAAGTGAGCGAGTTATTCGGTTCCGCCCCCAAAGCCGAGGTCGAGGCCGACGCCGACGCCGACGCCGCGGGCGCGACGAAAGCCGAGGAGCCCGCCAATGGTTGACAAGACGGTCCGCGTGACCCAAATCAAAAGTGCCATTCGCAGGCCCAAGGACCAGCGGGCGACCCTGATCGGGCTCGGGCTCAACAAGATAAACCGCAGCCGGGAGCTCCCCGATACCCCGTCCGTGCGCGGCATGATCAACAAGGTCGCCCACCTCGTTCGGGTCGAGGACGACGATTAACGGGCCTGGGGCCCATCAGGACATACCGCCATGAGACTGAATGAACTCAGCGATAAGCCAGGTGCCCGCAAGGCCCGCACCCGTGTCGGGCGCGGCATCGGGTCGGGCCACGGCAAGACCGCCGGGCGCGGCATGAACGGGCAGAAGTCGCGTTCGGGCGTTGCCTTAAAGGGCTTCGAAGGCGGCCAGATGCCGATCCATCGGCGTCTGCCCAAGCGTGGATTCACCAATATCCATGGCTCCCGGTTCTCGGAAATCGGCCTGAACACCTTGCAGCAGGCGATCGACAATAAGGTGCTCGATGCTTCGAAGCCGGTCACCGAGGCGGTTCTCAAGGATTCCGGGTTGATCACCCATTTGCGCGACGGCGTGCGGGTGCTGGGCAACGGCGAAATCCAGGCCAAACTAACCCTTGAGGTTGCCGGCGCGACGGCTTCGGCGGTGGCCGCGATAGAGGCTGCGGGCGGCACCCTAGCGCTGACCCGGGCCAAGCGCGAAATGCCCCGGGCCAAGGATAAGCGCAACAAAAATGCGGCATCCGACGACCAAGGAGCCGCCGGTAAAGGCGAGGCGGCCAAGCCCGGGACCGAAGTTTCGGGGGATTGACGCCCGGTGCCGTCCGCGCCGCGCATATGAACAGGTGATGCCATGGCCTCTGCCGCTGAACAACTAGCCGCCAATATCAATTTCGGCGCCTTCGCCAAGGCGACGGAACTGAAAAAGCGCATCTGGTTCACGCTGGGAATTCTCATCGTCTACCGGATCGGCACCTACGTGCCGCTGCCCGGCATCAATCCCCAGGTGCTCGCCGATATCTTCGCCCAGCAGCAGAGTGGCCTGCTCGGCATGTTCAATATGTTCGCGGGCGGTGCGGTCGAACGCATGGCGATCTTCGCCCTCTCGATCATGCCCTACATTTCGTCGGCCATCATCATGCAGTTGATGACGGCGGTTTCGCCCAAGCTCGAGGCGCTCAAGAAAGAGGGCGAACAGGGCCAGAAGAAGATCAATCAATACACCCGCTACGGGACCGTCATTCTCGCCACCGTGCAAGGCTACGGGATCGCCATGGGCCTCGAGGGCATGACGTCCTCGGCCGGCTCAGCGGTAGCGGATCCCGGGTATTTCTTCCGCCTGACGACGGTGATCACGCTGGTCGGCGGCACCATTTTCCTGATGTGGCTGGGCGAGCAGATCACCGCCCGCGGCGTGGGCAACGGCATCTCCCTGATCATCTTCGGAGGGATCGTCGCAGAGCTTCCCTCGGCCCTCGCCGCGACCCTCGAATTGGGCCGCACCGGGGCCTTGTCCGCCCTGGTCATCGTCTCGGTTTTTATCCTGGCGGTGGTGGTCATCACCTTCATCGTTTTCATCGAGCGGGCCCAGCGGCGAATCATCGTGCAATACCCCAAACGGCAGGTGGGCAACCAGATGTACGGCGGTGAAAGCTCTCACCTGCCGCTGAAGATCAACACCCCGGGGGTGATCCCGCCGATCTTCGCGTCCGCGCTGCTGTTGATGCCGGTGACCATCGCCGGGTTCAGCGCCGGCCAGGGCCCGGAATTCCTGAACATCGTCACCGCTTATTTGGGGCGCGGCCAGCCCTTGTTCATGATCGTCTATGCTTCGCTGATCATCTTCTTCGCGTTTTTCTATACCGCGGTGGTGTTCAACCCGGCCGATACCGCCGATAACCTGAAGAAGCACGGCGGCTTCATCCCGGGCATCCGGCCCGGCAAGAACACCGCCGAATACCTCGACTACGTGCTGACCCGCCTCACCGTGGTCGGCGCCGGCTATCTGACCCTGATCAGCCTGCTGCCGGAATTCCTGATCTCCAAGCTGGCGGTGCCGTTCTTTTTCGGGGGCACCAGCCTGCTGATTGTCGTGACCGTGACCATGGACACGGTGTCCCAGATCCAGTCCCATCTGTTGGCCCATCAATATGAAGGGCTGATCAAGAAATCGCGGCTGCGGGGACGCCGCCGATGAACCTCATCCTTGTCGGCCCGCCGGGGTCCGGCAAGGGGACCCAGGCGCAGAGGCTGGAAGAGATGCATGGCCTCAAGCAGTTGTCGACCGGCGACATGCTGCGCGCGGCGGTGGCCTCGGGCAGCAAATTGGGGCTTCAAGTCAAGGCCGTCATGGACCGCGGCGAATTGGTTTCCGATGAGATTATCGTCGCTATGATCGCCGCGCGCATCGAGGAGCCCGACTGCGCCGATGGATTCATCCTCGATGGCTTCCCCCGCACCGTGCCCCAGGCCGAAGCGCTGGATAAGATGCTGGCCGGCAGCGGGCTCGAACTCGACCGGGTGATCGAAATTCGTGTCGACGACGATGCCCTGGTGGCCCGCATTTCCGGCCGCTTCACCTGTGCGACTTGCGGCACCGGTTATCACGATACCAACAAGCCCACCAAGGTCGAGGGCGTGTGCGAAACCTGTGGCGGCACGACCTTCAACCGGCGCGACGACGACAACGCGGAGACCGTGGCGGCGCGGCTCGAGGCCTATCATCGCCAGACGGCGCCGTTGCTGCCCTATTACCGGGCGCGGGGCACGCTTGCGTCGGTCGACGGCATGGGTGGAATCGATGAGGTGGCGACGGCCATCGACGGTATTTTGGAAATCCAGGAAATTGGGAGCTAAGCTATTGACTTAGCGCTCTGTTTTCCTATAATCGCTGGCCTTTTCGAAGGTCTGCGGGCTATTCCGAAATCAATTTTTCCTTGGGAGTCAAAGGTTTGGCACGTATTTCTGGCGTCAATATTCCAACCGATAAGCGGGTCGAAGTAAGCCTGACCTATATCCATGGCATCGGCACCACCTTTGCCAAGAGAATTTGCCAAAAGGCGGGCATCGACGAGGCCCAGCGGGTGCATCAGTTGACCGATGACGAGGTCATCCGGATCCGCGAAATTATCGACAGCGACTACCGGGTCGAGGGCGACCTCCGGCGCGTGGTGGCGATGAACATCAAGCGTCTCATGGATCTCGGCTGTTATCGCGGTCTGCGCCACCGCAAGGGCTTGCCGGTCAATGGCCAACGCACCCATACCAACGCGCGCACCCGCAAGGGCAAGGCGCGGCCCATCGCCGGCAGGAAAATGGCCTAAACAGTAATTTTGTCTATTTGGGATTAGAAAATGGCGACACCTCCAGCGCGTACGCGGCGCCGCGACCGCAAAAACATCGCGTCGGGCGTGGCTCACGTGAGCGCGACCTTCAACAACACCATGATCACCATCACCGATGCCCAGGGAAACACGATTGCCTGGTCTTCGGCGGGTTCACAAGGCTTCAAGGGGTCCCGCAAATCGACGCCCTATGCCGCCCAGATGGCGGCCGAGGACGCGGGCCGCAAGGCGATGGAGCATGGCATGAAGACTTTGGAGGTCGAGGTCAAGGGGCCGGGATCGGGACGTGAATCGGCCCTTCGTGCCCTCCAGGCCGTGGGATTCACCATCACCTCCATTCGTGACGTGACGTCGATCCCCCACAACGGTTGTCGCCCCCCCAAGCGCCGCCGGGTGTAGCCGGCGGATAAGGCGCGGCGCTGCGCGTGGGGCCGCCCATGGATCCGACCGCCGCGCCCAGGCCTATCGGTGGCTGGCGACGGATCGCTCGATTGGCAAGCGCGATGCCGCGCAAGGATGAGGATGCATTCGTGATTCAGAAAAACTGGACAGAACTGACCAAACCCAACAGGCTCAACGTGGAACCGGGGCCCGAGCCGGAGCGGACCGCGACGGTGTTCGCCGAACCGCTGGAACGCGGCTTCGGCCTGACCCTGGGCAATGCCCTGCGCCGTGTGCTGCTGTCTTCGCTCCAGGGCGCGGCGGTGACGTCGATCCAGGTCGACGGCATTCTCCACGAGTTTTCCTCGATCCCCGGCGTGCGCGAGGATGTCACCGACATCGTGCTCAACGTCAAGGAGCTCTCCATCAGGACCTTGAATGAGGGCGCCGCCCGTCTCGAGCTCAAGGCGTCGGGCCCGGGCGAGGTGACCGCCGCCCAGATCGAATGCCCCGGCGGCGTCGAGATCCTCAACCCCGACCTGATAATCTGCACCCTGGACAAGGGCGCGTCCATTTCAATGGAATTGATGATCGACACCGGCAAGGGCTATGTGCCCGCGGTCCAGAATCGCCCCGAGGACGCACCCATCGGGCTGATCCCCGTGGACGCGCTCTATTCGCCGGTACGCAAGGTCGCCTACCGGGTGGAGAACAGCCGCGTCGGGCAATTCACCGACTACGACAAGCTCAGCCTGGATGTCGAAACCGACGGCACCGTGACACCGGAAGACGCGGTGGCGCTTGCCGCGCGCATCCTTCAGGACCAGTTGCAGCTGTTCATCAATTTCGAGGAGCCCCAGTTGCTTACCGAGGAAGCCGATACCGCGGAACCCGCCTTCAACAAGAATCTGCTGCGCAAGGTGGAGGAGCTGGAGCTTTCGGTTCGTTCCGCCAATTGCCTCAAGAACGACAACATCATCTATATCGGTGACCTGGTCCAGAAATCCGAGTCCGAGATGCTGCGCACCCCCAATTTCGGGCGCAAATCCCTCAACGAGATTAAAGAGGTGTTGGCCCAGATGGGGCTGCATCTGGGGATGGAAATTCCCGACTGGCCGCCGGAAAACATCGAGGAACTGGCCAAGCGTCTGGAAGAGCCCTATTGAGGCGCCGCCGTTCGGCTTGAAGGAGAACAGTGATGCGTCATCGGATGAGCGGCCGGAAACTGAACCGTACCTCGGCCCATCGTAAGGCGATGCTGCGCAACATGGCGGCGGCGTTGGTCAAGCACGAACAGATCAAGACCACCCTGCCCAAGGCGAAGGAGCTGAAGCCCTATCTGGATAAGCTGATCACCCTGGGCAAGCGCGGCGGTCTACATGCCCGGCGTCAGGCCCTGAGCGTGCTCGGCGATCGCGCGTTGACGGCGAAGTTGTTCGATACCCTGGCTCCCCGCTACGCCGAACGGAACGGCGGCTATACGCGGGTTCTCAAATTGGGCCCGCGGTACGGTGATGCCGCGCCGATGGCGTTTATCGAACTGGTCGACCGGGACGAGGACGCCAAGGGCCAGGATTCCGGTCCCGTGCAGGACGAGGGCGAGGCCGCTGAGGCTTAGGGCACACTCCGGCCAAATGGGTCACTTAGGCCGGATAATGCTCTAAAGTGCGTTGATGACGAAACGATCCACGGGGTTCCGCCTTGCGGCCCTCGCCCTGGCGGTGGGGGGTGTGCTGGTTGCGGCCAGCGCCAGGCTGGCCGCCCAGGGCGTGCCGGCGGGCTCGGACCTGCGGCGGGTTCCTGCATCGAGGGTCCAGATCCTGCAATCCTTCGCCCCGGTGGTGCGCAAGGTGGCGCCGGCGGTGATCAATGTCTATGCCCTGAAGGTAGAACGGAGCCGCGCCCGCTCTCGCTTGTTCGACGACCCCTTCTTCAGGCGATTCTTCGGCGAGGATTTTGGCTTAGGCGGCCTGGTGCGCAAGCGGGTGCGCACGTCGCTCGGCTCCGGCGTGATCGTCGACCCCCGCGGCATCATCGTCACCAACGTCCACGTGATCCAGGGCGCGGATTCAATCCGGGCCGTTCTTTCGGACCAGCGCGTGTTCGATGCCAAGGTTTTGCTCACCGATAAACGGACGGACCTGGCGGTGTTGAAAATCGACACCAAGGGGGAACGATTGCCCTATCTCACCCTCCGCGATTCCGACGCGCTGGAAGTGGGCGACTTGGTGCTGGCCATCGGTAATCCCTTCGGAGTCGGCCAGACGGTGACCAGCGGCATCGTTTCCGCCCTCGCCCGCACCACCGTCGGGGTGACCGACTTTTCCTTCTTCATTCAAACCGACGCGGCCATCAATCCCGGCAATTCGGGGGGCGCGCTGGTGACCATGGATGGCGGCCTGGTGGGGATTAATACGGCGATCTATTCCAGGACCGGCGGTTCTATCGGCATCGGCTTCGCGGTACCCTCGGCCATGGTGCGCGCGGTATTGGCCGGTGTGTCGGCGGGCCGTGTGGTGCGGCCGTGGTTGGGCGTCGCCAGCCAGCCCGTGACCGCCGGGCTCGCCAAATCGCTGTCCATAGATCCGCCCCGAGGCGTTTTGGTCAACAAGGTCCATCCCCAAGGGCAGGCCGCCGCCGCCGGCCTTCGGGTGGGCGACGTGATCACCGCCGTCAACGGCCGTGCGGTCAACGACCCCAAGGCGCTGGGTTTCCGCATCGCCACCCTGGCGGTAGGAGGGACGGCGCGGCTCGATATCCTTCGCGCCGGCAAGCCAGGGCAGATCTCCATAACCCTGAGCGCCCCCCCGGAAACCCCGCCGCGCCATACCACCCGCATATCGGGGGCCAATCCGCTCAGCGGCGTGCGCGTCGCCAACATGTCACCGGCCGTGGCCGATGAACTGTCCATGGACCACGGCCTCGCCGGCGTGGTGATCCTCGGCATCGCGCGGAAAAGCTTCGCGCGCCGCGCCGGGATAAAGCCCAAGGATATCATTCGCGGCGTCAATGGGCGCGCCGTCAAGAACGTCGCCGCGCTCCGGCGGATCTTCGAAAACCTGGAGGGCTCCACACGCTGGCGCCTGATCCTGGAGCGCAAGGGGCAGACCTTCACCCTGGCGCTCGGAGGCTGAGCCGGTGTCGAGCTTGTTCGAGGCCAATGCACCCCGCCCCTTGGCCGACCGGCTTCGGCCCAAGACCATGGCAGAGGTGTTGGGTCAGGACCACCTTTTAGGCCGCGACGGTCCCCTTGGGCGCATGGTTGCCGACAAAAGGCTCGTCAGCATGATCCTGTGGGGGCCGCCGGGCAGCGGCAAGACCACCGTCGCCCGGCTCCTGGCCGATGCGACGGAATTCGCCTTCGAGCCCATTTCGGCGGTGTTTTCCGGCGTCGCGGATCTCAGGAAGATATTCGCCGCCGCCCGCGAGCGCCGCGCCATGGGCGCCGGCACGCTCCTGTTCGTCGATGAAATCCATCGCTTCAACCGGGCCCAACAGGATGGATTCCTGCCGGTGGTGGAAGACGGCACCGTGGTGCTGATCGGCGCGACCACGGAAAACCCGTCGTTCGAGCTCATCGGCGCGCTCCTGTCGCGCTGTCAGGTGTTCGTGCTGGCAAGCCTCGACGGCGCGGCGTTGGACGTCCTTCTCGATCGGGCCGAAGCGGAAATGGGGCGCCCCCTGCCGGTGAGCGCCGATGGGCGCGAGGCCCTGAAAGCCATGGCCGACGGCGACGGGCGCTATGTCCTGAACCTGGCCGAGGAGCTGTTCACGCTCACCCCCGAACAGCGGCTCGATGCCGCGGGGGTCGCCGAGGCCGTCCAGAAGCGCGCGCCGCTATACGACAAGTCCCAGGACGGCCATTACAACCTTATTTCGGCCCTGCACAAAAGCCTGCGCGGCTCCGACGCCGATGGCGCGCTCTATTGGCTGGCCCGCATGTTGGTGGCCGGCGAGGAGCCGCTATATATCGTCCGTCGCCTGGTTCGCTTCGCTTCGGAGGACGTAGGCTTGGCCGATCCCGGTGCGCTGACCCAGGCCCTTGCCGCCAAGGATGCCTACGATTTCCTGGGCTCGCCCGAGGGCGAACTGGCGATCGTCCAGGCGGTGCTCTATCTGGCGACGGCGCCGAAATCCAATGCCGCCTACACGGCCGAGAAGAAGGCGATGGGCCTGGCCCGGGAAACCGGCGCGCTGATGCCGCCCAAACACATTCTCAACGCGCCGACGCGGCTGATGTCCGAACTCGGCTATGGCGCCGGTTACACCTACGATCACGGCACCGCGGACGCGTTTTCCGGACAGAATTATTTTCCCGACGGCATGGCGCGCCCCACTTTCTACCAGCCGTCCGCCCGGGGTTTCGAGAAAGAGCTGGCCAAGCGCTTGGAGACCTGGGCGCGGCTTAGGGCCGAGGGGGCCCAACAGGGGGATCGCGTGGGGCCCGCGCAAGAGGGACCCGAGGGGGAGGACGGGGGGTGATGTCGATCTTGGTGGTGGCCGCGGTGGGGGCGGTAGCCCGGACCATGCCCCAGTGCACTATCCGGTCAAATGGTTCCATTTAACCGGATAATGCACTAGTCGTGCCCCCCCTGAAAAACATCATCGTCGCCCCCGGGGATGCCGGGCTGCGCCTCGACCGATGGTTCAAGGCCCATTACCCGGGCATCGGACACGGCGAACTGCAGAAGCTCTTGCGCACCGGCCAGGTGCGGGTCGACGGCAAGCGCGCCAAGGCCAGCCTGCGGCTTGCCGAGGGCATGGAGGTGCGGGTACCGCCCCGGGCGCGCGCGGCCGAAGGGGAGCGGCCCCGGTCCGCCCCCAAGGCGCTGGCGGTGAGCACGGAGGAGGCCCAGGACCTGCGCCGCCGCGTCCTTTACCGGGATGACGAATTGATCGTGCTGGACAAGCCCGCGGGGCTGGCCGTGCAGGGCGGAACCGCGACCCGTCGCCATCTCGACGGAATGCTCGACGCCCTCAAGTTCGGGGCGGCCGAGCGCCCGCGCTTGGTTCATCGCCTGGACAAGGACACTTCGGGCGCAATCGTGCTGGCGCGCAACCGCGCGGCGGCCGGTTTCCTGACGGCGGCCTTTCGCGGGCGCGACGTGCGGAAGCTCTACCTGGCGGTGACCGTGGGGGCGCCCAGGCCGCGGCGTGGCCGGATCTCTCTCGCCCTTGCCAAGGGGGGCGCGCCCGGCCATCAGCGCATGGCCGCCGCCGGCACTTACGGGCGCGGCGCGGCGCGGGGCGCGGTCACCCTCTACGACACGCTGGACTCCGCGGGCACCCGGGCGGCCCTGGTGGCCTTGATGCCGCTGACCGGCCGCACCCATCAGCTGCGCGCCCATCTGGCGGCGATCGGCAGGCCGATCCTGGGCGACGGCAAATATGGCGGCCGCGCGGCCTTCATCGAGGGGCATGGGCTTGAAAAACGGCTTTACCTTCACGCCCGCGCCATCGAAATTGCCAAGCCGGGGGGCGGCATTTTGCGCGCCTGCGCGCCGCTTCCGGCCCACCTGGAGGCGGCGCTGGACGCCTTCGGCTTCGCGGCCTTGGGCCCCGAGGATCCGTTTCCCAGGGACTGATTCCCTGGTCGCAGCCGTTCCCTGCGGCGCCCGGCGCCTGGCTATGCCATGGGGTCCCCATGGGTTCTTCCAATCTTTCGGCTTTGTTGCCACATTAGGGTCATGGCAAATCAGTCCCTCCGCCGCCAGCGCGCCCCGCGCCTCGCCGTTTTCGATTTGGACGGCACCCTGGTGGACAGCCAGCACATGATCGTCGCCGCCATGGGCGAGGCCTTCCAGGCCTCGAACCTGGCCGTGCCGCCGACCGAGGCCGTCCGCCGCGTGGTGGGGCTTTCGCTTGGACCGGCCATCGCCCATTTGGCGCCCGGGCTCGACGCCGCCGGGCTTGGCGCCCTCGAAGGGCGCTACAAGGATGCGTTTTTCGCCCTGCGTGAGGCCGGCGAGGCGGAGTTGCTTTTCGACGGTGCCATCCAAGCGCTCGACGCGTTGGCTGTCGCCGGTTGGGATTTGGGCATCGCCACCGGCCAATCCGCCCGCGGCCTCAAGGCAACGCTCAAGCAGCTCGACCTCGCCGGCCGCTTCAAAACCTTGCAGACGGCGGACCGGGGCCCGGGCAAACCGGCGCCCGACATGCTGCACCGGGCCATGGCCGAGGCCGGGGCGGAGGCCGGCGCCACGGTGATGATCGGCGACACCAGCTTCGATATGGCGATGGCTAAGGCCGCGCGGGTCGCCGCCCTTGGCGTCACCTGGGGCTATCATCAGGAATACGAATTGGTGGCGGCCGGTGCCGCCCGCGTCATCGCCACATTCGACGACCTTCACCAGGCGGTGGATGCCATGGTCCCGCGAGGCAAAGCCGGGACGGGCGGTCCATGACGCCGCCGCCGGGGCCTTCGACGCCCAGAATCCGGGTCGAGGTCGCCGCCGTCGCCGGCGGTTACGCGGTGACGCTGGACGGGCCTCCGGTCAAGACGCCCGGGAAGCGGCCAATGGTGGTCCCCGGCGCGGCATTGGCCCGGGAAATCGCACACGAGATCGAACGATTGGTGGCCGAGGACCCCGCCGCGCTCGCCGGCTTGGGGCTCGGCGACCCGGCCCAGGCGCCGAATTTCCGCATCGCCGCGGCGGCCATCGACGTGATCGCGGGCGAGGCCGGCGCCCGGGTTAGGGTCGTCGCCGACCTTGCGGCCTATAGCGAGACCGACCTGGTTTGTTTCCGCGCCGAGCGCCCGGAAGGGCTGGTCGCCGCCCAGCAAGCCGCCTGGGCGCCGTTGGTCGACTGGTTCGCGGGAGAATTCGGTGTCCGGCTCGAGCTCACCACCGGGCTTCGCGCGGTGCCCCAGGAGCCCGCGGCGCTTGCCGCCATCATCGCCGCCATCGAAGGGTTCGACGACTTCGCCCTGGCGGCACTGTCTTTGGCGACCCGTGCCGCAGGCTCCATGGTCATCGGCCTCGCCCTTTTACGGGGGCGGCTGGACGCCGATACCGCTTTGACGGCGTCCACGGTGGACGAAATCTATCAGGCGGAACGCTGGGGCGCCGATGAGGATTCGGGCCTGGCCCTTGAGGCCAAGGCCCTTGACCTTGCCCAGACGGCGCGGTTTCTTGATTTATTGGCGAAAGGGTGAGGCGCAATGGCAGATGAACCGGACGTGATGGCCCTGCATTTGCGGATCCGTGGCCGGGTGCAAGGCATCTTCTTCCGCCGCTGGGTGATGGAAGAGGCGACGCGGCGGGGCATCCGGGGATGGGTCAGGAACCGTACCGACGGCAGCGTCGAAGCGGTTCTTGCGGGAGAGATGGACGCGGTGCGGGCCATGGTCAAGGCTTGCCGCCAGGGACCGCCCGGGGCCCAGGTCGCCGATATCGTTCAATATCCGGGCGAAGTCCCTCCCACCGACGAGGATTTCGGCGAAACCTTCCGTCTATTGCCGGACGTTTAGGGTTTGCCGATGACCGAGGCCGTTTTATATCCCCGGCTCGGCCAGGCCCTTGTGCTGGCCCTGGCGGTCATCGTATTTCAGGTCATGATCGGCGTGGTGATCGGTGTCGTGATCCCCCTCATGGGCATCGCCTTGCCCTTGGCCGCATCGGTCGGCATCGCCAATGTTCTGTCCTTTGGGCCGGTCATTTGGTGGGCCGTGTTCAGGACCGGGCTGCCGCTCGGTGAAGCGCTGCCGTTCCCTGCGGTCCCGGCGAGTGTCTATTTGGCGATGACGGTGATGGTCGTGGGCCTCGGCATCGTATCGTCCGAGGTCGACAATCTGTTCAGATCCGTCGTCCCGGTGCCGCCAATGATCGCCGGTATCTTCCACGAAATCGGCAGCGCCGGAATGATATCGCTCATCACCCTTGTCGTGATCGCCCCGGTGACCGAAGAGCTCCTTTTCAGGGGCACCATTCTCAGGGGGTTCCTTGGCCGCTACGGCGCTCGAAAGGCCATCGTCCTCTCCGCCCTGATTTTCTGTTTTATTCACCTCAACCCCTATCAGTTCTTTTCGGCCTTCGTCCTCGGATTGGCCCTGGGGTGGATATTCGTCCGCACCGGCTCGCTTTGGCCGTGCCTGGTCGGCCATGCCCTCTACAATGCCCATGGATTCCTCATCGCCGCGCTGTTGCCGGTGACGATCCCGGGCTACAACCCCGAGACCATCGACCTTGCCGTGGTCGAATTTCAGCCGCTGTGGTTCGACGCGCTGGGTTTGGCGGCCCTCGCCGCCGGCTTTTTCGGCCTCGCCCGCATCTTCCAAAGGGCGCGCCCGGCCGGTTGATCGGACGCCGCGACCGTGGGCATGGCTGCCCCGCATCCTAGCCCCGTGTCAGGACTGATCGGTGGTCAAGCTTGCGAAGACATCCTCGAAAGACCGGCGCAACGCCGCGTCCACGTCGGCCATGGAGGCCTTGATGCCGAGCGCGTCCAACGAGGTCACGCCGAACTCCGATATGCCGCAGGGGACGATGCCGTCATAGTGTGAAAGGTCCGGCGCCACGTTGACGGATATCCCGTGATAGCTGACCCAGCGGCGCACCCGTACGCCGATGGCGGCGATTTTT
>SMUX01143734.1_pt1 | contig 24966 bp, 20 predicted proteins | sample 2456431 | NCBI WGS metagenome assembly SMUX01 (sample SAMN11095930, study PRJNA526329) | marine sediment metagenome | biome: Marine sediment; feature: Surficial sediment; material: Deep marine sediment; isolation source: Hadal surficial sediment | place: Pacific Ocean | collected 2014-11 | depth... | reverse complement strand
TCAGTCCTGAACACGCTCTGCCCATTGCTCCTCCCGACCCCGCTTACGACCACGGCTTTTCCCCCTATTGCACTACAGACTTGGGGGTCGCCTCGAGGCGTGTGACGACCATTGCGGAGCGGTCGTTCCATTCGTTACTATAAGGGACAATCTCTTTCTGCCAGTACTCGCTTTCCGCCACCTGCTTGGAATACCACTTCTGCTGTTCTTCGCTCTCGAATCTGCGGATCCAGACGTACGTATCCTTTTGCTCAGGGCAGGTAAAGCTTCCCACCACGACGATCCCCTTGGAAAAATGGAACGGGATGATTTTTTCTTCCATGAACTTGACCCAGTTTTCACGTTGGCCGGGTTTGATCTTGTATTGCCGAAGTTCGAAATACATATGGCTCTCCTTTCTGTCCTTGTGGTACAGGCTTGCTACCCTATAGGGCACAAAGGATCAATGCCAGACGACACGGCACATCAATTCCGTGTTTCGCAAATTCCCGCAAGGCCGAAGGGTGGGTGTGGCCAATTGACTCTCCGGAGTGCCGTGCTAGACTACCCGTCGAGTAGCGGACTTTTTTAGAAAGGTGGTGGGCTATGTCTATCGACACTGGACTTTACGAGCGAACCTATCGTACCGGCACGGCGGGGAGCACCGAGAACCTTCTCTTCTCTTCGGACTCCCATGTAATCGAGCCTGCAGACACTGTGGCAACCAGGGTGCCGAAGGCCTTTCGTGACCAAGCCCCCCGTTTTCCGGAGCTCAAGGTGGGAGAAGGGTTCCAGACCCATCCCGGAGGATCCGACCCCCATCGACGTATTAAGGAGATGGCGAGCGACGGTGTCAGCGCTGAAGTCCTCTACCCCACGCATGCGTTGAGTCTGTTTGCCATGGATGAAGCCGCGCTCCAGGAGGCCTGCTGCCGGGCGTACAACGACTGGCTGATCGAGTACTGCCAGGTTTCCTTGGACCGCTTGGTGGGTGTCCCCATGATCGCCACCTATAACACCGAGCGCGCTGTCCAGGAACTGGAACGGTGTGCCAAGGCCGGATTGCGCGGTGCGCTGATCTGGCAAGCCCCGCACAAGGACCTTCCCTTTACCTCGGACCACTACGATCGCTTCTGGGCAGCGGCCCAGGATTTAAACATGCCTGTGAGTCTCCATATCCTGACCGGGCATGGCTACTCAAAGAATAGGGAAGGGCTAAAGGGTATCGAGCGGTACAGGGGTAGTGTGAATCTGAAGCTGGCGGAGATCATTGACGCCCTGATGTACATTATCTTCTCCGGCGTGCTGGAACGCTACCCGCGTCTAAAGGTGGTCCTTGTCGAAAACGAGATTGGTTGGTTGCCCTATGTCCTGGAGCAATGGGACTACTATTTCGGCCGCCATCGTCCAATCGCGCCTTTGACCATCGACAAGAAACCCAGTGAGTACTTCAACCGTCAGGTTTACGCCACCTTTTTCAATGATGCCGTCGGAGCCCACAATTTGGCATGGTGGGGTGTGGACAACTGCATGTGGTCCAACGACTACCCCCACGCCAATTCCACATGGCCTCACTCGCGCGAGTTGGTGGCGCGGGATCTGGGGCACCTCCCGCCCGAGACACGGGCAAAGCTGGTCCGTGAAAACGTGGCGCGGCTTTACGATATGGCCATCCCCGAGTGCCTTGAGGTGTCAGACAAGTAAACCACCGTCTAGCGTTACGAACCTCGAACGCGATCTCTCTCAGTTGACGCTTTGCGCTCTGCTCTCTGGTCGTCCGTAGTCCTGTTGGCAGTGGTCCCTGGATTGCTGCCAACTGCTGACTGCCCCCTGCCCACTGTCTTTCTCTATGCTCCCTTTGTCTCATAGTCCTGTTGTCCGTAGTCAGTGGTCTCTCAGTCCTGATTAGCTGATGGCTGATAGCTGTTCTTGTCCTTCTTCGCTTTGCGCCATGCGCTTTGCGCTTCGCTTCCCTTTGACAGGCCAGGTCAGGCCGAATAGAATCTCAACCGAATAACGACAGCATGTGAGAAAGGAGTAAACCCATGAGCACCCAGGAAAAAGAGTTGCAAGAAAAACACGCGCAGGTGCCTACTCCGTACGGTTTCAGTCACATCGCCATTCCCGCGCGAGACCTCGCCCAGTCGAAACAGTTTTTCGTCGAATTATTGGGCGGGGACCTGACTGAAGACAAGCCCGATACCGTTCGCGTCGAGTTCGACACCTTCAAAATCGTCCTCGGCCCACAGTCAGGTGGAGCCACCCCTCACGACGCCGAGTACCCCCATTACGGCTTCACGGTTCAAGCCCAGGACTTCATGGGCATCAAGCAGCGGTTGGAGGCCTACGGCGTTCCCACCCATGATCCCTGGGGGCGTAAGGGGCGGCCCACTGCGCTCATGTATTTCCGTGACCCGTCGGGTAATCAGTTCGAGATGTACTGTCCTCAGGGCTTCAATGCGGTGCCGCTCAGGTTGGGGGCCCGCGCCGGCGGCGACTACGTGATCAATTTTGCCGCATTAAATTACCGTTCGCTCCAACCGCCCGCCAACAAAGCCAGGCTCCCCAAAGTCCGACCTGGGGGGTTCAATCACATGACCCTCCCTGTGCGCGACATGCACGAGGGAAAGCGCTTCTGGGTTGCGGCCGTTGGAGGCTCGGTGTTGTTTGAGCTCCCCGATCATATCACCGTTCGGGTGGGCGGTGCGGATATAGGTCAGTCACCCACCAACCGTGGGTGGACGGAGCCCGATGCGGGATATCCCCATTACACCTTACTTGTGAAACCCGAGGATCTGATACCCCTGAAAGAGCGTCTCGAGAGTTACGCTATCCCAACCCACGACATTTGGACGCGAAACGGGACTGACGCGGCCATGTACTTTCGCAGTCCATCGGGCAACCTTTGGGAGTTCTACTGTGTGAGTGGCTTCAAGGGAGCCGTGCGCCGGGGAGTTTCCGCCGGCGGAGACTTCACCCCGGACGTCAAGGCGCTCAATTACGACTCGTGGAAGGATCCGGGGCCATAGCAAGGCTCCTCTTTATTTTAGTTATTCGCCGAGATACGGTGGCTGACAGCTGACCGCTGTTTGCGAACCAGTGTTTAGTGTTGAGTTTTTTGTCTTGGCTTAACACTGACTTCCGATTCTTACTTTTGCCTTTTTACTTTAAACTTTTTACTTGTTGCAGCTTTGCGCTCTGCTCTCTGGTCGTCCGTAGTCCTGTTGGCAGTGGTCCCTGGATTGCTGCCAACTGCTGACTGCCCTCTGCCCACTGTCTTTCTCTATGCCCCCTTTGTCTCGTAGTCCTGTTGTCCGTAGTCAGTGGTCTCTCAGTCCTGATTAGCTGATAGCTGACGGCTGGTAGCCATCTTCTCTCAGTTCTTCTCCCGTCAATTCTCAATCCTCTGTCCTCAATTCTCATTCTTCGTGCCTTAGTCCTCTGACTCAGCACGCAGTCCTAATCTCGCTCTGCGCTATGCGCTTTGCTATATTGCCCCCTTGACGTCTTCCGGTGATTAGCGGTAAGCCTGTGTGGAAAAGCTGGTGCAGTTCCAATTTCAGGGGAGGTAAAAAATGAGCTTACAAAAACCCGAATACGTATCCGACCTGATCATTTATCTGCTCAACGGACTGGGAGTCGACTATATTCCGCTCAATCCGGGTGCCACGACCCGTGCCATCCATGAGTCCACTGTCAACTACGGAGGGAACAAGGCTCCGGAACTCATTACCTGCTGTCACGAAGAGATAGCCGTGGCCATGGCAGAGGGTTACTACCTCGCCACGGGCAAGCCGCAGGTGGCGTTGCTCCACGACATTGTTGGCCTGCAACACGGCACCAAGACCATTTATGAGGCTTATCTGCGTAACATCCCGACCATTATCATGGGGGGCACAGGCCCTGTGGACGTCACTTACAGGAGACCCTGGATCGATTGGGTTCACACCGCCCATTTACAGGGGCAGGTGGTCAGGGATTACGTGAAATGGGACGACCAACCGGAAGGCCCTCAGAGTGTCGTTGAATCCGTTCTCCGGGCTTATCAGATCGCCATGACCGAGCCGAGGGGCCCGGTTTACCTCTGCTTCGATGTGGAGTTGCAGGAGAGTCGGTTACCCGACGGCTTTACACTACCCGATCTCAGTCGCTATCGTGCACCAGCGCCTCCTGCGGGGAACGCCGCAGAGGTGGCCGCGGCGGCAAAAGCGCTCCTTCAGGCCGAACGACCCGTTCTTATGGTTCAGGACTTGGGGAGGACTCCGGGCGGGGCGGAGGCCGTGCAGTCGCTGGCTGAGCTGCTCGGCCTTCCCGTTATCACCCTCGGAGATGCCTTCAGCCTACCCAATCGTCATCCGCTAAATGTCACCGGGGGCAATGCCCAGGTGCTCAAGGATGCGGATCTGGTGCTGGCCGTTGATGTCAAGCAGCTCGAGGCCGCCCTTACGAGGCCTGCGCGTGTGGAGGGGGCCGCCGCCTCAGCAGCACAGTCCGGGGGGGCTGGACACGGTAGATCTTATGAGAGCCTGATCCCACCTCAAGCCAAGATCATTCAAGTGGGTCTCGAGAGTTACAGCACCAGGGCATGGACCAGCAGTTGCGGGAGACTCGTCCCGGCAGACGTGTTTATTCTCGGCAGCGGGGCTCAGGTGTTGGGTGAGCTCAAGCGTCATTGCAAAGAAGGTATGGATGGCAGCATCCAGAAGAGGGCTAGCGAGAGGTCGGCAAAGATCACGGAGACCCATCAATCCATCAGGAAAAGGTTCCAGGAGGACCTGCGAGAGAGACGTTGGGAGCAGAGGCCCAGCTCCACCGGCCGGCTGGCGGCGGAAGTATGGGAAGCGATCAAGGACGAAGACTGGGTATTGGTTCACGGTTCTCTCAGCGGTTGGGAGCGAAGGTTGTGGGACGTAAAAGATCCGGCCAGGTGGATCGCCGGAGGGGGCGGTACCGGCACGGGTATGGGTGTGGCCATGGGTGCGGCCCTGGCCCATAAGAATAGTGGCAAGGTTTGCGTCAACCTCCAGAAAGACGGGGATTTCCTTTACTCGTCCAGTTCCCTGTGGACAGCGGCCCACCATAATATCCCCATGCTCGTGGTGATGTTCAACAACAAGTCCTACTACCAGGATGCCGGACACCAGATGGCGGTGGCCAAACAGAGAAATCGGTCCCTGGATACGGTCAAGATAGGGATCAGTTTGGAAGAGCCGGAGACGGATTTCGCCATGCTGGCGAAGAGCTTTGGCCTTTACGGCGAAGGTCCCATCGAGGACCCGAATCAGGTGGGCGCAGCCTTAAAGAGGGGGATAAAGGTGGTAAAAGAGGAAGGAAGGATGGCCCTTATCAATACGATTACCCAACCCAGGTAATGGCCTCAGGGCCATGGCCGAAACGCGCTACGATTTCGGGAGGAGAACCATGTCAATACTGAGTGGCGGGCAGCTGCAGATGAGTCAGGACGAAGCAAAGGCATTCGTGGACGGGCTCTATGAGCAGGTGACGGGGAGATGGCAGGAGAGAATCACCGACGCACCCTTTATGCAGCAATTGAGATCCGGCAGCCTTCCTCCAAAGGCGCTGCGTCTCTTTTTTAAAAATTGGGGTTCCTTCACCATCGAGATCAACTCCCTCGAGGCGGCCTCCTATCACAAGCACATAGCCTTTTTTAGAAAACACCGTGATTTGATGGCTGCCATGGCCCAGAAACTCGCCGACGAACTCATCCATCCCGAGCCTCCCGGCCATATTCATATTGTGCTAGAAACAGGCAGGGCCCTAGGCATCGCCGAGGACGAGATCTTTCTTTCTCCTATGCTGGCGGAGTTCAGATCCCATCTTGATTACAGGAGATCCCTTCTTTGGGAGGGGACGGTGGCAGAGTCTTACGCTGCAGGAGCAACGGAAGAACAGATCGGTTACTGGTCAGGTGAGTTTTTCAAAGCGTTGACGACTCATTACGGCCTGACACCCAAGCAAGCGGTTTATTTTTCAGCCCACGAAGAGGCCGACCTGAGAGAGCATGCGGGTGGCATCATGGGGCATGGGACCTTCCGGCGAATGGTCCTCCAGAGGCTCCTCGAGGACGGATCGGCGGTGGTGAGACCCGGCTATAGTTTAGAGTATTGCAGCATGACTTCCGTGGATCTTTACGGTACGATCCTGCAGGCCTGCCTGGACAGAGCGGAAAAAGAAGGCTAGTAATAGGTCGAATCCAAAATTTGAAATTTAGATTACGGAATCAGGAAAAAGATGACTCGCCCTGTGGAATAATGCCGTGAATAAAAAGATAACGCTGCTGTGGATAGAATATTCCACAGGGCGAGCCGCGAAGACGCAAAGGGCGCCAAGGGAAATGCGCTAAGCGCATAGCGTAAAGCGTTAGGAGCTATTAACCGCAGACAGATGGAGATAGAACCGGATATTTAACCGCAGATTTACGCAGAATATCGCAGATAAAGAATGATTCACCGCAGAGGCGCAGAGGGCGCAGAGAATTAACTTTTTTGTTTGTCGGGAGACGACGGCAAACAAAAACATTCCTCAAATTAGAGCTAAAAGTTTTTGCCCAATCGTCGTCTCCCGATTGGGCAAAAGGGATTTCCTCAGCGTACTCTGCATCTCTGCGGTGAATTGTCCGAATCCTTGTCTGCGAGAATCGGGGAAAAATTGCGGTTAAAAATTCTTTGCACCTTGCGTCTTGGCACGAAACACTTTGCTGAAGTTGTTCTGTTGAACATTCTATCGGTAAAAATCTAAAATGTACGATTTCATTGGGAGAAACGATCATGGATTATTTTGAACCCAAAACCATCAGCGAGGCACTTACCCTGCTGGATAAATTTGGTGATGAAGCCAAAGTCATCGCTGGCGGCACCGATATCATGGTGGACATGAAGTACAGAGACGAGCCCGGTTGCCTGGTCAACATCAAACGGATCCCCGGCCTGGCCGAGATCCAGGAAAACGGCGCGGGCCTCAGTATCGGTCCGCTGGTTACCATCCGTGAGATTGAGATGAACTCGATTGTGCGCGAGCGATTACCACTCCTCTGGGAGGCTGCGCACCAGTTCGCGTCGTTGCAGATCCGCAACACGGCTACCATCGGTGGCAACATCTGCCGGGCATCACCCTCCGGCGAGACATTGGCGCCACTCCTGGTGCTGGAGGCCAAGGCCAAACTTGTATTTTCCGGTGGCGAAAAGACAGAAGGCTTCGACACTTTCTTCCAGGGGCCGGGCAAGTCCAGCTTGGGTTCCACCGGATTGCTAGCCGGAATCGAGGTACCTTATCCGGCCCAAGGCAGCCGCAGCGCCTATCTCAAACATGCGGTGCGCGGCCCCATGGACATCGCGATGGTTGGCGTCGCCGTCTTGGTCACGCCGGATGCGACAAATTCCCAATTGCAAGACGCCCGCATCGGCCTGGGCGCCGTGGCGCCGACGCCCATACGCGCCACCAGGACCGAGGCTTTGTTGCGCGGCAAGTCCTTGAACGCCGCGTTGGTGAAAGAAGCGGCCCAGATGGCCGCATCTGAGTCGAGTCCCATCAGCGATCAACGCAGCAGCGCGGAATATCGAAGTTGGATCGTCGAGGCCCTAACCCGCCGGGGCTTGGAACAGTGTTGGAAGGCGGCCACGGGCAAGGAGGTGGTCTGATGAGTGTCGAAGTGATCCTTACAGTCAACGGAAAAACCCATGCGGCAGCGCTGGAGCCATCCATGTCTCTACTGGACTTTCTGCGCGATACCCTGGGTTATAAAGGCGCCAAACTCTGTTGCAACACCGGCGAATGCGGCGCCTGCACGATTCTATTCAACGGCAATCCTGTCAATTCCTGTGTGGTGCTGGGCGCTGACGCGGCGGGCGCGAAGATCGTCACGGTGGAAGGATTAGCGGAAGACCACAGGCTCCATCCGGTTCAACAGGCGTTCATCGATACCGGCGCGGTCCAGTGCGGCTATTGCACACCGGGATTCATCATTTCTGTCAAGGCGCTGCTCGACCGCTCGAAGAAGCCGACACCGGAGGAGATCGAAGAGGCGATCTCTGGGAACATTTGCCGCTGCACTGGCTATGCGAAGATCGTTGATGCCATCGAGGTCGCCGCCCAACGGCTGGAAGGAAGGAGTTGAGAATTATGGCAAAGCCTGAATACACCGTCCTGGGTACGAATATGCCGCGAATGGGTGGCGCAGAACGGGTCACCGGAGCGGGGATTTTCGGCATCGATCTGGTCCTGCCCAACGCCTTACACGGCGGGATACTCCGGAGTCAGCATGCCCACGCCAGGATCGTCAGCATCGATACCAACGAGGCGAGGGCCCTGCCTGGCGTGCATAGCGTGGTGACCGCAGCGGATGCGCCGGACGTCAAGTACGGGCGTACCACCATGGACCGATACATACTCGCGAAAGACAAGGTCCGCTACATGGGCGATCCCGTGGCGGCGGTTGCGGCCGAGAGCCAAGCCATCGTCAAGCAGGCGCTCAAAAAGATCAAGGTGGTATACGAGCCTCTACCCGTGGTGGTCGACCCCGAAGAGGCCATGAAGCCCTCCGCACCGACGCTACACGAGGATGTACCGTTGCCGGCAAATTTGCCGCAGGACGCTCAGGTCAAGAACGTTTTCAGCTATACGGGGGTCCATATCGGCGACCCGGACAAGGCCATGGCTGAAGCCGACGTGGTGGTGGAAGAATCCTTTGAGACAAAGATGATCCATCCCCAATACCTCGAGCCGCGCATCGCAGCGGCCCGGCAGGAAGCGGATGGGCGACTGACGGTCTGGGTGAACGCCCAGGCCCCTTTCCCTATTCGGACTGAGGTGGCAAAGACGCTCGGGATTCCCCTGAATAGCGTCAGGGTGTTGGTGACGGACATCGGCGGCGGCTTCGGTGGGAAGGGAAGCGGGATCACCTCAGGTGCGGCCATAGAACCCATCTGCGGATTGCTTGCGATGAAGGCCAAGCGGCCGGTCATGATCGTCCTCGACAAGGCCGAGGAGACAATCTCCACCTCAATACGATCCGGCGCCAAGATGTGGATTCAGAGCGGGGTCAAAAAAGACGGGACGCTGGTAGCGCGAAAAGCGAAGGTCATTTATGACGCGGGCGCCTATTCCGGGTTCGGGGCCATGGCTGGGGCCAGGGCAACGAACATGTTGGGTGGCTGGTATCTGGTGCCCAACGTGCATAGTGACGGCTACATCGTATACACCAACAAGCAGGTCTGCGGACCAGTGCGGGGACCCGGCGGGCCTCAGGCAGCCTTCGCCGTGGAATCCCACATGGATTCCATTGCTACCAAGCTGGGTATGGATCCGGTGGAGTTCCGTCTCAAGAATGTTCCCAAGCCGGGCGACAAGATTGTCGGCGTACCGAAGCTGCGGGACGTCTCCCTCGGCGAGACTATTCGCACCGCTGCGGAAAAAATCGGTTGGGGTAAAGTAAAGCTGGAAAAAAACCAGGGCATCGGCTTCGCCACCGGTTCGTGGATCGAAGGCGCGGGTCCCGGCGGTGGGGCTATCGTTAAGGTCAACGAAGACGGATCGGCAACGGTCATCATCGGTAAAGTGGACTATGGCACAGCTGCCCGATTCGGCATTCCCATGATCGTTGCCGAAGAGCTGGGGATTCCCACCGAGGATATCACGGTCATGAACGTGGATACGGATGCCGCGCCATGGGACGCCGGAACCGTGGGGAGTCGTTCGATGTTGGTCTCAGGCAACGCCACTAGGCTCGCGGCCATTGATGCGCGAAACCAGCTCCTGCGCATCGCCTCAGGACGACTCGAAGCGAGCCCGGAAGACCTGGAGATCAAAGATAGGCAGATCAGGGTCAAGGGTACACCCAGTAAATCCCTTTCTCTTGCCTCGGTGGCCACCGCGGCCCACACCGAGATCGGTGAGGTCATCGGCAGAGGCTTTTTCGACTCCAAGGCCTCCCAGGCAGAGGAGAAGGAACGCGGCAGCTCGCAGCCCTTTACAACCCACGCGGCCCTCGTGGAAGTGGACACGGATACCGGCAATATCAAAGTTTTGCGGTACGTGGCGGTTCATGATGTTGGCTTTGTGGTTCACCCCAAGGCAGTGGACGGGCAGATCGAAGGCGCGGTCGCCATGAGTCTTGGCCAGGCGCTGTGCGAGCAGGTGGTGGTGGACGACCAGGGAAAGACGCTGAATCCGACCTTTGTGGATTACCTCATGCCGACCATTAACATGTTGCCGCGGATCGAACCCGTAATCGTCGAGGGCTATCCGGGTGCGGGACCCTACGGTACCAAAGGTGCCGGCGAGATCGGCAGTGTTCCGCCTCTGGCGGCCATCGCCAATGCCGTGTACAACGCTACGGGAGTCCGGATCAGAAAACTGCCGTTGAGCCCGGAAAACGTCCTGCGCGCGCTGAGAGAGTCGCGGACGTCGTAAGACGCGCGCTTATTCGAGGGCTTTGCATTAGTAAGTGCTAAAATTTCAAAGCTCGACTCCGGAAACGCTTTGCACCTTGCGCTATGCGCTATTCCCCCTGAGGAGTGACCGATGCCTTTGGCCAATGTGCGTGGTGTCCACATCAATTATAAGGTAGTGGGCGAACAGGGCCCCTGGGTGGCGCTTTCGCCCGGCGGCCGGAGCGACCTCGAACGCGTGGCGCCGCTAGCGGGACGATTGGCCGGCGCTGGCCACCGCGTCCTGATTCACGACCGGCGCAATTGCGGGCTATCCGATGTGGTCATTGAGGGAGAGGAATCGGAGTACGAGATCTGGGCTGATGATCTTCACGAGCTGCTCACCCAACTGGATGCCCTACCCGCCGTCGTCGGCGGGAGTTCTTCCGGTTGTCGCCTTTCGCTGCTCTTTGCCCTCCGGCACCCCGAGGCCGTCCGGGCTCTGCTGCTATGGCGCGTTACGGGGGGCCGCTTTGCTGCGGAGAATCTGGCGCAGAAGTATTACGGCCAGCACATCACGGCTGCGAAGCGACATGGGATGGCCGCTGTATGTGACGGGGAAGACTTCAAGGAGCGGATCGAAGTGAGGCCAGAGCACCGAGACACGCTAATGAAAATGGCTCCCGAACACTTCATAGCGGTCATGTCGCACTGGCGCGAATACTTCATCCGGGGCGCCGACCTACCCGTGATCGGTGCCACCGATGAGAGCCTGAAGTCTGTTACGGTGCCGGCCTGCGTCGTTCCGGGCAACGACCTGATCCATCCGCGTCATGTAGGCGAGAACTTGAGCCGCCTGCTGCCCAGAGGCGAGCTCTATCAGTTGATGGAGAAGCAGTATGATGTGGACCTCAGCCCGAGAGAGGAGTGGGATGAGAAGGCGGGGGAGATGGCCGCGGCCTTCGCCAATTTTTTAAAGCGTGTGTTCGATTCCGGAGCACGAGCACGTAATTAAACGATTACGATTCCCTCACTTTCGCCTGTTTCCGGCATCGCCTTGCGCTCTGCTCTCTGGTTGTCCGTAGTCCTGTAGTCAGTGGTCCGTTATTTGCTGCTTTCTGCCTACTGCTCACTGCTTGCTTCATCCTGCTTACGCTTTGCTCTTTGCTGCTATGCTCAGTCCTAGGTCCTCGTTACTCAGTACTGCCGGCCCTTCCCATTGCGCTTTGCGCTTTGCGCTATGCGCTTTTCTTGTTTACGGCTGTTCTCAACCAGTCAACAAGGCTTTGGAGGGGACAGGCCTTTCCTTCGCCTGTGCCGTTGGAGACGTCACAGACGATAGGGCCATCGTATGGCTTCGTGCTGAGGGAGAGAGCAGCGTGTCAGTTCATTACGGCAGGGAACCGGGCCTGACCTATTATCGTTCCTCCCGAAAAAGGCAGGCTACTGGGGAAACCAATTTCACAGTCCAGATCCTGATCGGCGGGCTCCAGCCCAAAACCATTTATTATTATCGTGCGACCGTAGCGGGGAGAACTCCGGGACCCATTTGTAAATTCGTGACGGCGCCCAGGAGGGATGATTCGGCAGATGTCCTGTTCGCCTTCGGCGGCGACACGAAGGAGAGTCACCAGCCGTTTCGGATTATGGACGCGATCCGGGCAAAGGGCCCAGACTTTTTCCTTCATCTCGGTGATACCATCTATGCCGATGCGCAAGGCGCTGCCTATCAACTCCCTCAGTTCTGGGCCAAATACCGGCGTAACCGAAATGACCTGCCCACCCAGAGACTCTTTTCAGAGACCAGTCTCTACGTGACCTGGGACGACCATGAGGTTTCAGACAACTACCACCCAGATGATCCATTGGCCCCTATCGGTCGAAGGGCTTTTTTTGATTATTGGCCAATTCGTCGAGATCCGCAGCATCCCAACCGACTCTACCGCTCTTTTCGCTGGGGGAAGGCAGTGGAGCTATTTATCCTCGATACCCGACAGTATCGCGACATCAGCCAGGGAACAATTCTTGGCAGCGAACAAAAGCAGTGGCTACTGAACGGCCTCTCTTCTTCCGCAGCCTTGTTTAAGTTTGTCGCCACATCCGTCCCCATATCGAGTCGCCGTAATGCCGATAAGTGGGGCGGGTTTCCAGTAGATCGAAAAGAAGTCTTGAGGACCATTCGGAGAGAACAGATCAGTGGTGTCATTTTTTTAGCTGCCGATGTTCATTACGCTGCCGTTGCGAGGATTCCAGGCTCGCGTCGCGTATTAAGGGAGATCATAGTGGGACCCTTAGCGGCGCCTAGGAACAGACGGAACAAGGGAACGGCCAAGAGGTTTGAGTTTTTCTCCAAGGATTCTCTCAATTACGGGCTGATAAAAGTCCACGCCCAGGCGAACCCGCCATATGCTGAGATAGAGATCCTAGACGAGGACAATAATCTCATTCACAGAACGAGAATGGAACCACCAACTTGGGATCGTTAGGAATAGTTCGGGTGATGCTAGGCGGTGGACTGAACGAAGGTCGGTCTTTAGTTGCATTCAAGTACAAAGACAGACCGTATTCGCATTTGTTTAGGGGAGGGAAGACTCCCGACCCCTTTGCGCTTGGCGCTATGCTCTTTGCGCCCTGCGTCGCTTTGCACCGTGCGCTCTGCTCTATGCGCCATTTGGGCTATGCTCTTTGCGCGCTGCTAATTATTTGTCAGGGTTGTGCCAGTACCCTGCTCGTGGATTACCGCGTTGGCCACGAGACGGGCAAAGCGCTTGTCTGTCGGCCAGAGGGGGATGGTCCTTTCCCCGCGGTGATCTACAATCATGGGCTCATCGTGGACCGCGCAGGTTATCAGCATGCTAGCGCGCGAGGCTACGATTTGGATGGGTTCTGTCATGCCCTGGCCAAGGATGGTTTCTTGGCATTTGTTCCCATCCGAGGCACCGGTGTTAGCAACATTCCACGTCACGCGCAAGAGGTTTCACGAGCAATCGATTACGTAAAGACATTAGCTGAGGTAAATCCTTCACGGATTGCCCTCATGGGTTTCTCGCGAGGCGGCCTTTTAACACTGGTGGTTGGCGTGGAGCGGGAGGATCTGAAATCCCTGGTGATACTGGCACCGGCGCCGGGCCGTGGCCATTTTGCCGAGGCTGTTGAGCGCGTGCCCGCTTTAAACGTCCCTGTCTTGCTTCTGGTTGAAGGGAGCGATGAGGAAATGATTTTAGAGGATTTTGCGCTATTGAAGGATGCCTTGCAAGCTCACAGAAAAGAGGCACTCATTATCCGCTATAATCAAGGCGGCGGCCATCGGCTTTTCTGGGGTGTGGATTATTACTGGCAAGACGTCAGGTCTTTTCTGCGCGAGACCTTGGGCGAGGCCGCTCCCCGCTAGAACGCGCAATGGGGTCGACTTGTTTTCCCTATCCGAAAACGCTTTGCCTTCTCCGGTGAAAAAATAATTGTCTGCGATAATCTGCGTAAATCTGCGGTTAATGGTCGTTTCTTCGTAATCTAACTAGCTGACAGCTGATAGCTCTCTTTACTCAATCTTTAGCGCGCTTTGCGCTCTGCGCCATGCGCTATGCACTATGTGCCGTGGTTGCAACTCACCTCGAATCCGGCATAAACTTTTTATCCAAACATGCCTTTTGATCTGACAACCTTGCTTGTCGCAGCGGCTCTTCTCTTAGCTGCCTTCACCAAAGGGACCACCGGCATGGGATTCCCATTGATTGCAACTCCCATGGTGGCCCTCCTGCTGGATATCCGAACTGCCATTGTCATTCTGATTTTTCCCAACATCGTCATGGATATCACACAGATATTTAGGGGCAGCCTACCGCGGGAAATCTTGCGGCGCTTTTCCTGGTTGTTTTTCTTCACCGTTGGGGGCGTTTTTCTGGGGACAAAGTTTTTGGTGAGCTTGCCCATCTGGGTGCTCAACCTCTCTCTAGGAATCATGGTCTTGCTTTTCGTAATAACCAATTTCTTTCAATTAACCTTTCGGATGTCGCCCTCGGTTGAAGCCATGGTTTCGCCTGTGGTGGGTTTTGTGGGTGGCTTCTTAAACGGTATGACCAATGCTGCAGGACCTGTGCTGGCCATGTATCTCTATGGTCTTGGCCTTCCAAAGAGAGAATTCATCAAGTCTATATCTACCATCTTCATGATCACCAAAGTGAGCCAGCTGGTGGCCATTTCCACCTGGAATCTCTTCACCCCCTCGAGACTCATTTTGTCTCTGGGGGTCACATTGTTTGTCCTGGTGGGTTTTTACGCAGGCCTTAAAACCCAGGACCGGGTCAGCCAGAAAAGCTTTAACCGCGTACTGATGGCCCTGTTGCTCGTGATCGGGCTGGCCCTGATCTACCGGGCACTACGCTAGGGACTCAATCGGTTGATGGTAGGCCGTTCTTTGAAGGACGCTAACCTAACCTGAGGTTGACAGTTTGCCCCGTGATCAGTTATTTAACCTTAAAATTATCGGAAGATTTCTTTGGTTCTTAATGATTGAGTCTCGACTTTGGCTTGCGCTGCGATTGGGGCGAGAAACGCTTTTAGCGCAGGGAGGGGTTATATGAAGATCTTGAAGCTTGCTATTACCGCATTATCGGTTTTGTTACTTGTGGCAGCAGCCGACAGCCAGACCATTGGTATCGGCACCACCAAAGGCGGTGCCACCGCCCAAGTGACGGCGGCAATATCCAAGGTTGTTACGATCAAGGGCCAACTAAAAATGCGCCCACAACCTATGGGCGGTACTCAACAATACATCCCGATTGTCAACGCCGGGGAACTCGATTTTGGAGTTTCGAACCTGCCCCAGTACTGGATGGCGAAGACCGGCACCGGCATGGCGAAACGCAAGTACGACAACCTGATCCTCGTCGCCAAGATGATGACCTTTCGCACCGGGTTGTTGGTGGCCAACAAGTCGAACATCCACAAGGTTACCGACTTCAGAGGAAAGCGGACCCCTCACGGTTTCAAAGCGGCGCCTCTGTTTCATTTTCTCTTCTCTGCGTTCCTCGCCAACGGTGGGCTGAGTTATGACGACGTGACCAAGGTGCCGGTCGTCGCGTTGCGGCAGCATTGGAATCTGTTCAAGCAGGGCAAGATCGACGGAGTCGTTGCCGCCATCGGCTCGGCTTCGGTCAAGGACATGAACGCGTCCATCAAAGGCGGTGTACGCTACATATCTCTAGAGGATTCGTCGGAAGCGGTTAAGCGGACGCTTGCCATCTATCCAAAGTCGAAATTGCGGCAGGTCAAACCCGACCCCAAGCTGACCGGTGTTTTGAGCCCTGTCAACGTGCTCCACTTCGATTACACATTGTGGACCCACAAGGGCCAGAAGGACGAGACCGTCTACACGGTGGTCAAGGCCATGTACGAGAGCGAACAGGTCCTGAGGGCAACGAGTCCATTGTGGCGCACTCATGCATCCAAGACAATGGCGAAGCAGCAAGGGACGCCGTATCATCCCGGCGCCATCAAGTTTTACAGGGAAGTGGGTATCTGGAAACAGTAGCCGCATGGTCTGAACGATGCTGAGTGCACCCGTGACACCGCCCCGGCGTTGCGGGCACCGGTTTTTTGCCCCACAATTTCCGACTGCCCAATTACCACCAGTTAGCGGTCAGAGCCGGCAGGGAGTCTGGATCGTTGCCAGACGTTCAAACTGAATTCACAGGGGGTCGGAACCAGCCGCTGGGCCAACGTGGTTGGGTGAACGTGGTGACCATGGTGCTGGGCGCAGTGATCGTCCTGATTGCACTTGCCTTCGCCTACGACCTGGAAATCCTGCGCACGCTTGAAATTCCTAAGGAACAGGCGCTTCCGATCGTTCTGGGGTCCGCCTTCGTTATCATTTTTCTGTGCACTTCGGCCGGTGGAAAGAGCCCCCGTACTAACCCGCCATGGTACGACATCGCCCTTGCGGCCGTGGGGATGGGAGTCTGCCTCTATTTCGCATACGCGTACAACGATCTAATCGAGGACTTCTATTTCAACCGCCACAAGGCATTCCTCGTCGGCATCGTCATCATTCCCTTGATCATCGAGGGATTGCGCAGAACTGCAGGTTGGATCCTGGTGGCCGTGGTCTGCCTGTTCTTCGTTTATGCATTTTTGGGACATCTCGTACCAGGCGACCTGCAGGCCCAGCAGAAGCAATTCTATCCTCTGGTGGCCTATCTCGCCGCGGACAACGTTGCGCTCTTCGGTCTGCCAATGCAGATCGTCACCTATGTCGTCGTTCTGTTCATCTTCATGGGGCGGCTCTTCCTCACGACAGGAGCGTCCGAGTGGTTCACCGAACTCGCCTCAGCCCTCGTCGGCAGGTTCCGTGGCGGATCTGCGAAGATTGCGGTTTTTGCTTCCGCCCTGTTCGGCTCCATCTCGGGCAGTGCAGTCTCCAACGTCGCATCTACGGGAGTCATTACGATTCCCCTGATGCGCCGGGGCGGCTACAGCGCAGAAATGGCCGGTGCGCTCGAGGCAGTGGCCTCCACGGGCGGCCAGATCATGCCTCCCGTCATGGGCGCAGCGGCGTTTCTGATGGCAGAGTTCCTCGAGATCGAATACACCAAAGTCATCATTGCCGCGCTGATTCCTGCTATCCTTTACTACTCCGCAGTATTCATACAAGCGGACCTCGAGGCCGCGCGTATGAACATTGCCCCTGTTCCCCTAGATCAAATCCCGCCGTTGCTCCGCGTGCTCAAGGAAGGATGGTTTTTTGTCCTGCCATACGTCGTTCTGGCGCTGGCGCTGTTCTCGTACAACAGGCCGGCAGACACCGCCGCGCTCTATGCCTGCGTCACCCTGCCCATCGTCAGCGTGATCTTTGGTTTTAAGGGCAAACGCTTCAGCCTCGTGGATCTGCTCATTGGGCCGATCGTCCAGCGCAACGCTCGGATTCCGCAGAGGGTCTCCCGGTTCGCCACGACGTTATGGAAGGAGTTCAGGGATATATGCGCAAGCGTGGCCGAGGCCGGACGTTCCTCAGTGGACATCATTATCATCGGCGCAATGGCAGGTCTCATCATCGGTATTGTCGAGACCACTGGTCTTGGACACGCCCTATCAATCTTGCTCCTCAAGGTGGGTGAGGACAGTCTATTGCTCCTTCTTGTGCTTACGGCGGCGATCTCCATCGTCCTGGGCATGGGAATGCCAACTACGGCGATCTATGTGCTACTCGCACTGATGGTGGCGCCGCCCTTGATCGAGCTGGGAGTCGATCCGTTGGGGGCGCACCTGTTCGTCCTGTACTTCGGCTTAATGTCGATGATCACGCCGCCGGTAGCGCTCGCGGCGTTTACCGGTGCAAAACTGGCCAAAGCGAACCCCATGAGCACGGCGGTCACGGCGTGCCGGATCGGGTGGGTGGCGTATGTCATTCCGTTTGTGTTTGTGTTCTCGCCACCTCTGATCATGAATGGCGGCCCTGTAGAGGTGATCGTGACCTTCTTTGCTGCCGTGTTGGGCGTATGGATCGCCTCTGCGGGATTTCTCGGATACCTCTTCCAGCGCCTGGGCACCCTCTCCCGTGTCATCTTCATCACGGTCGGCTTGGCCCTTTTGGTGCCCTTAGGGTTTGTCGAGGGCGGTTTCATGATCCGCCTCGCCGTGGCCGTCATCGCGGTCGCCCTGCTAGTGAAGGAATTCTTGACCAGAGCTAGCGTCAAAGAAAAGGGTCAATTGGCCGGGAGGGTGTAATGATTGGCCTTGGCGTATTCATTTTCCTCCTTGCCGGTTGTACGGCGACGTCAACGGAGCCTGCAGCCCCCATGGAGTGTGAAACGCCACGAACCTTTTACGTTGTAAGCCATGGTTGGCACACCGGGCTTGTTGTTGACCGCCGGGATTTCGTTGAACGGGTGCCCGAGCTGAAAAACGACTTCGGTCACGTAAAATATCTGGAGATCGGTTGGGGGGACCAGCGCTTCTATCGGGCACAGACTGTTACGTTTGGCCTGGCGCTTCGCGCAGTGCTTTTCCCCACATCGAGTGTTCTCCACATTGTCGAGGTTCCGGTTTCGCCCCGACATTACTTTTCGGGGAGTGAGGTGGTGGAAGTCTCGGTGCCGCAAACAGGCTATGGAAAACTGTTGGACTTTGTGGCCGGCAGCATCAGTCGTAATTCCAGTAACGACGTGATGAAACTTGGCCGCGGTCTTTATGGGAGAAGCCGGTTCTACCGTGCCGAAGGACGGTTCCACGCATTTAACACCTGTAATACCTGGGTTGCCAAGGCCATTGGGGCAACCGGATATCCCATTTCCACGGGGACCATCACGGTAAGAGGTTTGATGTCTCAGCTTGGCCCGAGTAGCAATGTTGAAACAAAGTGTTATTCTGTTCGCTAGCGCCTATGGTGGTATCAAATGTGGGAAAAGGGAGGGCCGTAATGAGGGGACTTAGAACGATCGTCCTCCTATCCTCGGTTTTTTCCCTGCCCGGTCTCATTGGCGGTTGCGCTACCATCCTGACCGATCCAATCGGACCTGACAGTTCTCTTGTGATTGGAAGAGTTGTCATAAATAACAAATATCCGGGCAGGCTCGGTCTTATGCCTATGACAACCATCGAGCGCGGGATTACGCTGGAGATTAAAAACGAAAATCAGACCCTGCTCATCAAGGCCATTACCGGACGCGGTGGCTACTTTGTGATTCCTAATATACCCCTAAACACTTATTTTCTAAACCGGGTGATCTTCAAGGGAGGGGATCCGGGCGATGAAGAAACCATGTACCTCGGGACAAATAGCGGGACCTTTTTTGTCCCAGTCCGCGGGCAAATTGTAGACCTTGGAACGTTACTTTTAGACATCTCAGACAATGCAGTGGTAACCCTCAAGTACCACAGGCCAGACCCTAAGGCTACTAAAGCCTACCTCGCAAGAATGCATGGGGGAACACCGTGGTTAAAACGAAATTTTAATCCTTAGGTCTCCATGGCGTTTTGTGCGATGCCTCTTATGCATCTTACCGCTTTGCGCCATGCGCTTTGCTCTTTGCAGCCTGCCTCAATCCTCGTTACTCAGCACTGCCAGCTCTGTGCGCTCAGGTCTCTGTTTGTCTGTAGTCCTGTAGTCAGTGGTCCACGGTTGCTGCCTGCTGCTGACTGCCCGGTGTCTTTCTTTCTCTCCCCTTTGCCCCCCGATCTTGCCCCGCGATGCCCTCTGCGCTATGGTTTTTGCCTTCTTCGTCGCTCTGCGCGATGCGGTATTGTTGGAGGAGGATTTTAACCATGGTAATGCTAGGCACCGATATGAAAGTTGCAGAGACCCCTAAAGAGGGCCTCGAAGAATTCAAAAAAGCCGACCCCTACGAGGATTGGCTCAAGAAGGAAGGTGTCAAAGTCTACGAGGAGTTCTACTTCCCGAGCCTGGCGAAGATTGAGCTGGGACCATGGGAGCGTAAGGGAGGGTCCGGTGCGGTTATCCACATCGCCAACCGCCATATGCCCAATGACTGTCACATCATCGAGATCAAGCCTGGGGGCAAGTCCGAGCCGGAGCACCATATGTATGAGGAGATGGTTTACGTGGTCTCAGGCCGCGGTGCAACGACCATCTGGCAGGATAAAAGGCATAAGCAGACCTTCGAATGGCAAGCCGGTAGTCTCTTCGCCATTCCGCTCAACACCCGGTACCAGAATTTCAACGGCAGCGGCACCGAGCTCGTCCGCTACATCGCGGTGACCAACGCCCCGCCCATGATGCGTCTCTTCAAGGACGACAAATTCATATTCAACACCGATTACAAATTCGAATCCCGCTACTCGGGCGAGGACGACTACTTCAGCGGCAACGGCAAGCTCTTCAAGCGCCGGGTGTGGCAGTCCAACTTCATCGCCAACGCTCCGGACATGCTGCTCTATTCGCGGGACAATCGAGGCGCCGGCGGGATCCACGCGGCCCTGGAGATGGCAAACAACAACACCAAGTGCCACATCTCCGAATTCCCCGTAGGCACCTACAAGAAGGCCCACCGCCATGGTCCGGGCGCTCACCTGGTGCTGCTCAGCGGCTCCGGCGGTTATTCCCTGGTCTGGACCAAGGAAGACCGATCCGACATGATCAAGTGCGACTGGCAGCTCGGTTCCATGGTCACCGTCCCCAACGACAACTGTTTCCACCAGCACTTCAACACCGGAAACAATCGGGCCCGCTACCTGGCCCTAAGGACGGGCGATATGGGCGTAAATGCGCCCGGGACGCCGCGCATTTTGGCTACCGAGGTGAGTGTCAACGAGGGCGGCGGGCAGATAGAGTACGAGGACGAAGACCGCGAGATCCATGAAATCTTTGAAAAGGATCTCAAGGCCCATGGCGCAACTTGCAGAATGAAGGCATTCATCCCTTGGTGCACCGGCGAGGTGGGCGCCATGAGCGAGCGAGATACGTAAGCAGCGGTCCCCTTTTTCGAGTTCGCTTTGCGCCTTGCGCTACGCTCTTTGCGCTTCCTGGTCGCTTTGCACTCTGTCTTTTGTTACCTGGTTGTCCGTAGTCCTGTAGTCAGTGGTCCCGCATTTGCTGCGTGCTGCTCACTGCCCGCTGTCTTTCTCTTTGCTCCCTTTGTCTCGTAGTCCTGTTGTCCGTAGTCAGTGGTTTCTCAGTCCTGATTAGCTGAAAGCTGAGAGCTGACGGCTGATAGCTATTGGCGCTATTGAGACCAAAAATAGATAACCCATGCGACCAAATCCTGTGGCCCCATGGAAGCTTCGCATTGGGAACTTGAGGGTATTATGATATAGAGGAGGAGCTGGACGTACGGTATTTGTCCTGGCAGGTGGAATTAAAGAAAGAAATCGGGTTCGGATTGGGAGACAAATAACCAAGTTATGAAAAAGATCGAAATCAAGAAAGCCTTGGGATCGCTGGCAGACGTCTAGGGCTAGGCAAATAGGCCCCTCTATCCAGGATGCCCGGAAAAGTAGCATGTCCCCTGTTTCTTTGATCCGTACGCCTCATGATACAATCCTACACCTGACCCGAGACATAGGGAACCCCTTTGTGGCAAAGAAGCGTAAATTTTAGAACGTTAGGAATTTACCATGGAGCAGGAAACCAAGCCGGATAAGCTAGCGGTGCTGATAGACGCGGATAACGCGTCGCCAAGCATTGTAACGGGCCTAATCTCGGAAATATCAAAGTACGGGGTTCCAGTGGTTAGTCGCGTCTACGGTGATTGGACACAGCCTCAACTGAACTCGTGGAAACAAGTATTACTTGAACATGCTATACAACCCATCCAGCAGTTTCGATATACAACGGGTAAGAACTCTACCGACAGCGCAATGATTATTGACGCCATGGACCTTCTCTATTCGCGGCGATTCCAGGGGTTCTGCCTTGTATCCAGCGATAGCGATTTTACTAGACTCGCATCTCGAATTCGGGAAGAAGGACTTCGTGTTTACGGATTTGGTGAGAAAAAAACGCCGCGCGCCTTCGTGTCCGCCTGTGACAAGTTCATATTCACAGAAATTCTCCGGCAACCCGATAAGTCGCATCCTGAGGCCCGCCGAAAGACCACAGACGAGCTAAAAGCCGATTCGACGCTAATTGAATTACTCAGCTCTGTTGTTGAATCGGCCACGGACGAATCAGGCTGGGCCGATCATGGAACGGTTGGCAATCGAATTGCACAGCAGGTTCCCGACTTCGATTCTCGTAATTACGGCTATGGCAAGCTGAGCGGACTTATTGAAGCCACACAGCTGTTTGACTTGGATAAACGTGCAACGGGCGAAGAGGGTCATGTGCGAGTCTTAGTTCGAAAAAAGTCTGAAGAATGAGAATTTTTTATTTTTGGTAGGCTGGAAATTCAAGAACCAAGACCTGACCTGTTGACCGATAAGTAAAAAAAAGTCGCGCCTCCTACGAAACGCGGCCAAGCCCGCCTAGGATCACCTCAAGATAAGTACTCGTGTTCCTTATAATATCTTTCGGCGCCCGCATGGAGGGGAATACATTGAGGCCCTCCGTCGGTGTCTCTGCAAATCTCAGTCATCTCCAGCCGCTCCGCGTCAACTTGTATGGTATCCTTTCTCTGATCGATAGCTTTCACAATGGTGTAAGCATCCTCCTCCGGTAAGTCTGCCCTGCAGAATAGTGGCCAACCGGAGAAGTCTAGAGTAGAGACATCCTTTTCCAACCCTTTGAATTTGGCTCTAGGAATAGGTTTACGCTGAAAACCGATGGCTTCCATCTGCTTTAAAACACTATCCTCCAAGGGGAGAAATGTCATATCTTGGTCCAGCACGATATCAGCCCAGTGCCTGATGCCTTCGTCAAACACCGCATCATACGCCCGCCGTTTTAATCCGTCTGTTCTCCTAGAATGTTCAGGGAATGGAACCCCTTCCACCTTTCCACCCCAACTGACCAACTCTTCCAAGCACCAACCGTAAAGGCTAAGCACCTTGCGAAGAGTGAACTCCGTAGTTCCGTAGGGACCTTGGATCCGAGTCGAGAGACGCAATGGAATCCTACGTTCACCAACCTCCTGCAGAGATCTGACGCCGAGGCTCTTCTTTATCGCAAAACCTATTCTGTCCCACGATGGGAAAACTGCGAGGTTCCTTATATCGATCTTACGACGGAATGGCTCAATGCCATTAAGAGCCATGTAGCTCATTGCTGAAGGATTCAAAAATGCCAGGTCAAACTCTCGTTTTTCTAACAACTCTGGGCCCCCGAACCCTCCAAGCCGGCTGTTTCCTGCCCCGAGGGAAACCGTGATTTCCGGCCCATCGGGGGGCCCCATTCTGGACAAGCCCAGGGCTAACTCATAGGCGATTTTGCCCCTAAAACCATAGCTAACTGCGATCTTTAAGTTGGACATCATAAAGGATACACCTCACGTCGCTAGGAAAATTGATGCAAACTGATTATCAGGACCGAGATAGACCCACAAATCGTACCGTGGAGATCGAGGGTGGATTGAGCCAAAATACCTTACGCAAGACCTCGTTTACTGTAGGGTCATTATTCTGCTTAAGGGCGAAATAGAGCGCTATTCTCCTATACTGACGTGAAACCTGTCAAGAAGGTCTAGGTTGCTCTGGGTATTTTCGGTCGAATGGATCGCATAGCTAACGAGCGGGGTCAGAGCGGGTTCAGGCTTTTAAATCTTGACAATCTCTGATCAAAGGGTTCAACTTGATCCCTTTATTCGATCCGAAAAAGGGTAAGGGAAGAACAATAGAAACGAACATGGCTGCCCCGCAATAGCCGAGATGGTGACAAATACGGATAGGCCCCCTATGGGGGCGAGCGGGAAGGGTCCAGCTTGTGTAGCTACAGGGATTGCTAAGTGCTGTTGAAGGCCGACACGCCGCGTCCAAAATTGGGATCCGGGCTCGCCCCGGATTTCGTGTTCATTCGCGAGGGCTTTTTTCTCATGGGAAGCGATGATGGACCGGATAATGAAAAACCGTTGCATCGAGTCTGGGTGGACGCCTTTATGATCGGGAGATTTCCGGTTACCAACCGGGAGTATGGAGCCTTCGTGGAGCGAACGGGCTACCCAGAACCACCTTTCTGGTCTCAAGGCATGTTTTCTCATCCCGACAAGCCAGTTGTCGGAATCAATTGGTTCGATACCCTTGCCTATTGTAAATGCTTGACCGAAATCATGGGAAAACCCTGTCGGCTTCCCACAGAAGCGGAGTGGGAAAAATCAGCAAGAGGCGGAAAAGAGGAAAAAAAATATCCTTGGGGGAACGATCTCCCTGCGGAACGTCCCTATGCGGGCTATGACCAGGTGGCGGGAGGTCCAGAGCGAATCGGCTTTGGGGAGCCTAACGGATTTGGCCTCTTTGATATGAGCGAAGGAGTTCACGAATGGTGCAGTGATTTTTATGATCCCGAATACTATTGCCGATCTCCGAATGAAAACCCACAGGGACCAGTTTCAGGAAGGAAACGGGCTTCGCGTGGTGGCTCCTGGCGCCACCATGTAAAATTCAGCCGCTCCGCTGCACGGAGCTCGCTTATTCCATCATTCCACTACAACGACTACGGCCTGCGAGTCGTCATGGGTCTTTAGCCAGAACTACAGTAAAAGTAATAAAGGGGTCAACTTGACCCCTTTACCCTTTGCTCATGACCCCTCTAACGCTTCTACTTACTGCATGACAATTTATAGCGTGGAGCCGTAGTGCAGCATGCCTACGGAATGGTACGCAGTGATGGTGGAGCCCCCGTGCATCGACGGGGTGACCTTCCGGACGCCGTATGGGCGAGATCGTAAGCCTTGAGGTGAAGATGATCGGAAAGCCGTATGTGGGAGAACTGCACGTACGGTTTGATGAGGGGGGACAGGAACGCTTGCTATGGAAGATCCTAAACGGGCACGAAGCTGGAAACAGCGGATACAGCCAAGGTGTGGCCTAAAGCAAGCCGAGCCTGTCATCTACTCTACCCACATACGTTTGTCTTTAATAACTAAAAGTTTCCAGGCTGGCACAAACAGACGCCCTGGCAAAGCTCCTGATTGAGAAAGGCACTTTACCAAATGCGCTCTCCCCTGGTTTTGGTGACGTTAATGTGTATTGCCGAAGTTATCGGCATGGCCGCGTTTGC
>SMUX01287517.1_pt1 | contig 24984 bp, 18 predicted proteins | sample 2456431 | NCBI WGS metagenome assembly SMUX01 (sample SAMN11095930, study PRJNA526329) | marine sediment metagenome | biome: Marine sediment; feature: Surficial sediment; material: Deep marine sediment; isolation source: Hadal surficial sediment | place: Pacific Ocean | collected 2014-11 | depth... | reverse complement strand
GGGCTGGACCCGGCAGCAGGTGCTGGATTACATGTATGCCAATTCGGCAACGAAAGAGGCGAGAGCCGTTTCCGAGGCCGAACGCTATATTGCCATTCCGAGCCAGGCGCTGGCCTATAAGATCGGTCAGCTCAAGATATCCGAGTTGCGTGCGCGGGCTGAATCCGCGCTGGGCGAGCGATTCGATATCAAGGCCTTCCACCGCCAGGTGCTGGAAGACGGCCCGCTGCCGCTGAGCGTACTCGAAGCCAAGATCGATCGCTGGATCGCCGGCCACTGAAGCACCGATGGTTTGACAGGGCGGCGCATGCCGCCCTTTTTTTGCCTCCCGGCCGGTGAAATATGCGGGCTCGCGTGCCTGTGCCGGCGCCTGATCACGGCTGGTGGCCATGCCACTTGCGGCGGTGGGTTCGCTGAATTTATGCTGCTGTCCGGGCTCAGACGGAGAGAGTGATGAAAGTACGTTTTGCTTTGCTGACCGCGTTAGCCTGGCTTGCCTGCGGCGCGGCGATTGCCGGGCCCGCCCTCGAGCAGATCATGGCGAACCCCGACTGGATAGGCAATCGGCCCGAACGAGCTTACTGGAGCGATTCCGGCGAGTCGATTTTCTATAGCCAGAAACGCCGCGGCGAACGAATCCGCGACTGGTACCGTGTTTCGGTGGACGGTGGGGAGATCCAAGAGCCCGACGCCCGGGGTTTGACCGCGAGCTCGAATGCCAGCCGCGTTTACAACGGTGCACGGACCCGGGTGGCCTGGATCCACGAAGGCGATGTCTGGAGTCGCAACCTGCCGGCAGGGGAGTCGCGGCAGCTGACCGTGACCGCGAACCCGGAAAGCGCGCCTGTATTCATGGCGGACGGAAACCGGCTTGCCTGGGTCGGCGATGGCGACTACCGGGTCTACAATTTCGATACCGGGTTGACTCGCCAGCTTGCCGAAATACGGCTGGAGAAAAAACCGGGGGACGATCCGGAGTTTGACGTGCTGCGCGAGCAGCAGATGCGGACTTACGAGACGCTTCGCGAGGACAAGCGTCTGGCCGATTCCCTGGAAAAACACGAGGAGGAAGTGCACCGGGCGGATGCCAGCCGCACGCCGTTGCCGATCTACCTGGGCACCGATCTGCGTGAAGTCGCGCGCAGCCTGTCGCCATCGGGTCGTTACCTGATGCTGGTCGTCGAGAACGAAAAAGACGAGCCGGGGCAAAGCGGGAAAATGCCCAATTATGTGACCATCAGCGGTTACACAGAGATTCGCGATACCCGGCCGATGGTAAACCGCAACCCGCCGGCAGCCCAGGATATTTTGCTGATCGATTTGCAGGACGGGTCATTCGAAAAACTGGACCTGGGCGTATTACCGGGGATCAAAAAGGACCCATTGAGAAAGATCCGTAAAGAAGCGATCGAATGGCATGTCGGGCGCGGGGCCGATAAGGAGCAAGTCGAAGCAAAACTCAAGGCGCCGGATCAACGCACGCTGACGGTTTTCGAGATTAGCTGGAATGCCGACGGTAGCCAGGTCTTGCTGCAATTGGCGGCCAACGACAACAAGGATCGCTGGATGGCGACTGTCGATTTCGAAAATTCCGCCCTGGTGCCGCAGCATCGGCTGACCGACAGCGCCTGGATAAACTGGGACAACAATGAGCATGGCTGGATGCCCGATGGCGAATCCTTCTGGTATTTATCCGAGGAATCCGGCTATTCGCATCTTTACCTCAAATCCGTCGACCAGAAAAAATCCCGGCAATTGACCCGCGGTTCATTCGTGGTGACGGAACCCGAAGTCGACGCCTCAGGAATGAACTTTTATGTTCGAGCCAATCGCACTCACCCCGGTAACTATGAGATCTACAAGGCGCCGGCTGCCGGCGGCGAGTTGGCGCAGATAAGCGCGCTGGGCGGTGTGAACGGTTTTAGTTTGTCGCCTGACGGGCAACGCCTGCTGATCACGCACTCATCCATCGATCGTCATCCCGACCTTTTCGTGCAGGACGCAGAGGCGGGCGCCGATCCGTTGCGGCTGACCGACACGGTTTCTGAAAAATTCAAGGCCATCGACTGGGTCATACCCGAGATCGTCGAGGTGCCATCGAGCCACGTGGACCGGCCTGTCTATTCGAAGCTCTACTTGCCCGCCGATTACGATCCGGCCCGGCAATACCCGGCGGTGATGTTCGTACACGGCGCCGGATACACCCAGAACGCGCACCTGGGCTGGCCTTATTATTTTCGCGAGTTCATGTTCCATACGCTGCTCACGCAAAACGGCTATATCGTCATCGATATGGATTACCGCGCGTCCAAGGGTTATGGGCGCGATTGGCGAACCGCCATCTATCGCAACATGGGGCATCCGGAGCTCGAGGATTTTGTCGATGGCGTGGATTTCCTGGTGGAAAACTACAACGTGGACCGCGACCGGGTCGGTATCTACGGGGGTTCCTATGGCGGATTCATGACCTTCATGGCGCTGTTCCGTGCCCCCGATCTTTTCGCCGCGGGCGCCGCGCTCAGGCCCGTCGTTGACTGGCGGCATTACAACCATGGCTATACGTCGCGAATGCTCAACACGCCCGAGATCGACCCGATGGCTTTCGAGCGCAGTTCGCCGATCGAGTTCGCCGAGGGTTTGCGGAAACCACTGCTGATCGCCGCCGGCATGCAGGACGACAACGTTTTTTTCCAGGATTCGGTAATGCTGGTGCAGCGTTTGATCGAACTGCAAAAAGAAGATTTTGAAATTGCGATTTATCCACTGGACCCGCACAGCTTCGTGCATGCGGATTCCTGGCTGGACGAGTACCGCCGCGTATTCAAATTGATGGAGCGACATCTGAAACCAGAATGATTTTCAACCGGTTTCCAGACCAAATAAACCCGCCGGTGACCGCATGAGCGGACACCGGCGCGTGTCTGCAGGGCTGGTCGCTCGCCGTTGGTTTACTCGCTGGCGCTTTCCCGGGTAAAAGCGACCAGCGTCCTGGCGGCCAGGCAGCCACTTGCCAGGAACTCGCCGTAGGCGTGGACACCCATGCCGGTCTGCAGGTCCGCCAGCTCAACGCGTTCAATGGTCTGGGTATTTTCCTCGGTATCTCGAGTGAGCAGCAGAATGCGCGTTTCGCTGCTGGTCACGATACAACGATCGCCGACCTCGCTACTGATCAGCAGACTGCCACTTTCCAGATCAATATTCAGAATAATGCCTTTGAGGCGGTCGACAAAGTCGGGGATGCGTTTCAGGATCACCAGCGCCGATTTAACGACGGCCGGTGAGTCGGCGGACAGGCTGATCACGCCGTCAACCAGACCACGGTATCCCGCTTGAATCTCGCTGGCAGCCAGCTCCGCTCCATCGAGTGCGAAGATGCGCGTTCCTGCTTGTAGCTGAACCTGGACTGCCGATCCGGGAGTGAATCCCCGGTTGGGGGCGAGCAGGAAGCCAAACCGGCCAGTGTCAGGATCGACCCGGGACGCCGTGATTCCACGCAGGTGGGCAAATGCGCCAAGGGGGCCGAGCTCTATCGTCACTGTGTCCAGCGCGATGCGCCGGCGGGTATCGACATCGTCGCCGGCGATCACGCCGACGAATGGCGCCGGGAATCCGATCGCCGTTAGTTCCTGTCCGCGAGTCAATAGGTCGAACCTGGCTGGATCGCCCTGCTGATCGAAGATGCCGGTGTTTTCAGACACGCGGACCACGATGCAATGACCAAAATTCAGACCGTCGCTGGTATTGTCCGCATCGGCAATGACATGCCTGGGGCAAAGCACGAAGCGCTGATTGCCAGCATCGAGACGGACGATCAGGCCGTGAACGCGGGCGAGTTTGCCGAGACGCGTGAAGCGGTCGATGCGGATGAAAATCACCGGGCGAACGGTCACTTCACCGTTCGTCGTCGACACGGTAATCGATTTTTCCGCATCGAAATCCAGTTCGATATGCAGCAGGCCATCGGCGAGGACCTGGATCGGTTCGCTCGGGAAAAGGTCGATACGACCATCGACCGGCAGCGGTGGAGTAATCCTGACGGCGATATCGCCGTTTTCGTCATACTCGATCAGCTCGAGATCGGTCAGGATCATGCGGATTCTTCGGTACTGGCCCGCCGGCACATCCTCGATGGCGATTATGTCGGCGACGTTGCCCAGACCCAGCAGATCGATGGTCACAGGATCGGACAAGACACTGACCGGACCATCCGGTCCGATCAAAAAGATCGCGGCGATGCTCGCGTTCACCTCATCGAAACGAAAATCCGGACCATCGGTCAGCGATATCGCAACAGTCCCGATTTGCGCTGATAGAGGCGGCTGGTCCGCTGTACTGGTATCGTCGACATCGCCACAGGCGGACAACAGGGCGGCCAGTAACACACCGGCGAGGATTTTGAGTTGAAAATGATGCATAAGATCTTCCTTTTTCTAGCTGAGAGGTTCGCCAATCAGACTTGCGACAGCCGGCCATATTTAGCGTGTTTATGGAATTAACGCAGGTTTGCGCCCATGGTTGACCCTGAGCGGATAAAAAAAGAACATCTGTGGTCTGCATATTGAAAAACGCTGGAACTTGAATGGGGGGCGTACGCTTGCTCGATGAATTGGCAAGACTCGAAGAAACGGCAAGACGGCTCGAACCGGATCAGGAGCAGCGCGCAGCGCTGAACCGTAGTGTTGAGGCATATGCCAACCAATTCCTGAACGCTTTGCCCGGCCTGAAGACCTATGTGGCAGATGACCCGTCAACGGCGCCGCAACCACCCGCCATTGCGGATGATCCGGTTGGGCTTGAGACGGCGCTTGCCTACCTGGAAGCCGCTGTCGACCGGACCGGGATCAACCCGGCATCCGGCGGCCATATCGGCTATATACCCGGCGGCGGCGTATATACGGCCGCACTGGGCGATTACCTGGCCGATGTCTTCAATCGTTATGCAGGCATACTTTTTGCAGGTCCCGGTGCGGTGCGCCTGGAAAAAAGCCTGTTGCGCTGGATGGGCTCGCTGATCGGTTTTCCGGAAGGGGCGGCCGGCGACCTGACATCGGGTGGCAGCATGGCCAACCTCACCGGCATCGTTGCCGGCCGGGAAGCGCACGAGGTGAGGGCCGTCGATATTCCGCGGACCGTGGTTTATCTCAGCGAGCATGCGCATCATTCGGTAGAGAAAGCCCTACGGGTAGGCGGACTCGGTGAGTGTGTGCTGCGGTTTTTGGAGCTGGATGAGCGCTACCGAATCAAGCCGGATGCACTGGCGGCGGCGATAGCGACCGACCGGGCGGGCGGGTTGATTCCGTGGCTGGTCGTCGCCTCGGCTGGCACCACCGATGTCGGTGCCGTGGACCCGCTCGATGCCCTGGCCGATATCTGCCGGCAGCGCCACCTCTGGTTACATATCGATGCCGCCTATGGGGGATTTTTCGTACTTTGCGACGCGGCGAAGGAATTGCTCGGTGGTATGTCGCGTGCGGATTCGGTGGTCATGGACCCGCACAAGGGACTGTTTCTACCCTATGGCAGCGGTGCGGTGCTGGTGCGTGACCAGGCCGCGATGCACAAGGCTTTTAATTACCAGGCCCATTACATGCAGGATGCCGTCCAGGATGTCGCGACGATGTCACCGGCCGACCTGTCGCCCGAGTTGAGCCGGCCGTTTCGGGGTTTGCGCCTGTGGCTGCCGCTGATGGTCCACGGCCTGGCGCCGTTTCGCGCCGCATTGGACGAAAAACTGCTGCTGGCAAAATATTTTCACCAGGAAATCCAGAAAGTGGCCGGTTTTGAAGCCGGACCGGAGCCGCAATTGAGTGTGGCGACCTATAGCTATATTCCGAAAAGAGGTGACGCCGACCGGTTCAACAAGCAACTGGTCGACGAATTGCAAAAAGACGGTCGGGTTTTTATCTCCTCTACCCGCATCAATGGCCGGTTCGTCTTGCGCGCGGCGATACTGAATTTTCGCACCCATCGCGATACAGTCGATCTGACTATAGAGATCCTGGCCGATGCGGCGATACGGCTGGCGAAAACCTAGGTGATATAGATGGCGCGAAAATATCCGCCACTAAAAATTATCGGGTTGCTTGCGCTTGTCTGTTTGTTGCCCGCCTGTGCAGCACGACACGATTATCATGGCACGGTGCCTGCGGAAGCGCGACTCGATCCGGAAGCCGGCCTCGAACTGGTTCGGGTCTGGGAGCATCTGGATGTTTCCAGTGCGGCGGTGCGCGATGACAGTTTGTTGCTCGATCTGGAACTCGATGGCAGGCCTTTTCACGGCCAGGCCACTCGTTCCACGCAGTTCGATATCGATATTCACACAGACTGGTTGCCGGTATTTTTTATCGAGGAAATCAGCCGGCAGAGTCTTGACGAAGAGAATAACGGCGCAACCAGAATTCCGGTGTTCGACGAGGTTCAGTGGCAGGAGATTTCCAGGCGTGTCATTGATTCGTTTACACCCAGCCGGCCATTACAGGGTGTCGTTATTAACTCTCGCGATACCGCGGTATACGCATACCGGAACCAAGACGGCAGCATCGTGACTGAGACCGACCGCTCGAAATGGCCGACCGGGATTCCGCTGACCAATGTGCTGCGGCTGGAGAAACAGGCGGACCTCTTGCTGGACATCATCGGCGGCTACCTCGACGAGACCGGGGTACGCAGCGGGCAGGTGCTGTTCAAAACCGGCGAGCTCGGGCCGCACGCGAGGCCGCTGGTCATCGTCGACCGAGCCCGGGGCCAGATCGGCTTTCTGTCGCTGGAGCCATTCACCTTTGGCAGTACGCCGACCAGCCTGGTGACCAGCGCCGGCAAGACCGGCTGGCAGATTGTGCGCAGTTATGGCCTCGAACCCCTCAACCGGCCGGTCAGTTTTGTGTCACGCCTGTTTTTCTTTGCACTGGACACCGCATGGGATATCACAGAGCAGTTATTCATCAACACTTTTTCCTATCGTTCCCTGAAGAACAAACCGATACCGCCGCTGAACGATGGTCCGGGTATGGACCTAGTCGAGTGGGAAGCCACTCTCGACAAGATGTTTGGCGCGAAACGGGTCAGCGGTACGGCGGAGTTCCTGGTCGATGGTGACGAGTTCTTTCCTTACTTTATCGATGCAATCAACAAGGCCGAGACCTCGGTCAAGATTCGAACCTATATTTTCGACCGCGACGATTTCGCTCTTGAGATCGCCGATTTGCTCAAAAAACGATCAGCGGATGTCGAGGTCAAAATTACCGTGGATGGCATCGGCAATCAGATGGCGCAAAAAGCAGAGGCCCCAACCACGCGACCCGGGTACCGGGCGCCGCCTGAAATCACGCGCTATCTTAAAGACGGATCCACGATTGAAACCCGGGTTCTGACCAACCCGTGGATGGCCGGTGACCACGTCAAGACTTCGATTATCGATGGCAAGATCGCGTTCATTGGCGGCATGAACATCGGCCGGGAATACCGCTGGGAGTGGCATGATCTTATGCTAAAGCTGACCGGCCCCGTGGTCGACCTGATCGAGTACGATTTCGATGGGAAATGGAAGCACTCGTCGATACTGGGAGATGTCGCGCTGGCCGCGCATTGGATGGGGAAAAAACCTCAATTGCCGGAGCCCGAGGAATTTGAGATGCGCATGCTTCGCACCAAGCCGGCGAGATCGGAGATCTACCATGCCCAGCGCAAGGCGATACGCAGGGCGCAGAAATATATCTATATCGAGAACGCCTATTTCTCCAGCTCGTCCATACTCTACGAGCTCGTCAAGGCGCGTATGCGCGGTGTCGATGTCAGGGTCATCATACCGATGGAAGGCAATCACGCGATCATGAATCTGGCCAACGTCGTGTCTGCCAACACCTTGCTGAAATATGGCGCGCGCGTCTATGTTTACCCTGGCATGTCGCACGTCAAGGCGGCCATTTATGACGGCTGGTTGTGCTTCGGCTCAGCCAACATAGACAAAATGAGTTTCCGGGTTCAGCGTGAGATGAACATCGCCAGTTCGGATCCGGAGTTTGCAAGGCTGGCCATCGAAAAAGTATTTGACAAGGATTTCACGGCAGCGGAGGAACTGACCAGGCCCTTGCCGGAAGACTGGAAAAATACGCTGGCCAGGATAGTCGCCAGCCAGCTTTGATGATTTTATTACGCGGTAATAGTAGAAAAAAACAAAAAATGGCGCGAAAAAAACAACCTGCCTGGGCCGCATTCGCAGACCGTGAACTGCTCGATCTGCGGTTTTGCGATCTGGGCTTATCGCTAACAGGCACGGTGCTCGAGGAGCGGATCGAGCGTCTTTACGAAGAACTCGCCGATCGGGAGATCGATTTCCGGCCGCACTGCTGGCTGAGCGAGGAGTGGTTTTCGCCCGATGGCGTGCCTGGTATCGCGATCGCTTTTTATCTCGCTCATCCGCGGTTGATGAAGCTGGAACGAAAAATGATGATGGAGGTCGAGGGCGGCAGCGAGAGTTGGTGCCTCAAATTGTTGAGGCATGAAACGGGCCACGCCCTGGATACGGCATTCGGGTTGAACCGCCGCGTTCGCTGGCGCAGGGTTTTCGGCAATCCCCGCAAGCCTTACCCGAAAACCTACCGGCCAAAGCCAACCAGCAAGCGCTATGTACAACACCTGGCGTTGTGGTATGCGCAGGCGCACCCGGCCGAGGATTTTGCCGAGACCTTCGCCGTGTGGCTCAAGCCGCGCTCGCGCTGGCGTTACGATTACCGGACCTGGCCGGCGTTGGGCAAACTCGAATATATCGATGAGCTGATGGGCAATATCGCCGGGTGCAAGGCGAAGGTCTGTAGCCGCAGGCACGTCGCTTCGATCAGAAACCTCAAGATGACGCTGCGCGATCACTATGCGGAAAAGCGCGCGCTGTACGCGATCGATCATGCCGAACTGCACGACCAGGAATTACGCCGCTTATTCGTGGACAATCACCGGGCCAAAAAAAACGCCATGACGGCCGCAACTTTTTTGCGCCGTCATCGCCGCCAGTTGTGTGAGGTCGTGGCATTCTGGACCGGGCAGAATTCCTATGGCGTACACCAGGTGCTCCGCGAAATGCAGCAACGCTGTCTTGAGCTGGGTCTGCGGGTCGGGCAGCAGGAAGAAGTCGCCATGCAACAGGCGGTTGCCATGTTGTCCACCCACATTATCAGCTACCTGCACAGCGGCAGGTACAGGATCGCCGTATGAAGAAGTTGCGCGTCCTGGTATTGGCACACGAGGATCTGATCCCGCCGGACCATGACACGGATCTGGACGAATCGGCGATGCTGGCTTGCCAGACCGAGTACGACATTTGCGCCACCGTTCGCGAGGCCGGGCACGATGTCAGGGTACTCGGCCTGCGTTATGACCTGGGTGTGCTGCGCAAGACCCTGGTGGATTGGAAGCCGCACATTACTTTTAACCTGCTCGAGGAATTTCACGACGTAACCGCTTACGATCATCATGTCGTCGCCTATCTGGAGTTAATGAAACAGCGTTACACCGGTTGCAACCCCAGTGGGTTGTTCCTGTCGCGCGACAAGGCGCTGAGCAAGAAGATCATGATTTTTCATCGCATACCGACAGCGCGTTTCACCATCGGCAAGGCAGGGCGGCGAATTGCAGGGCTGGGAAAACTTCGTTACCCGTTGATGATCAAGTCCGCGACGGAGGATGCTTCACTGGGGATCGCGCAGGCCTCACGGGTCATGGACGAAGACAAGGTACGTGAGCGAGTCGCGTTTATACATGAGCAAACCGGAACCGACGCCCTGATCGAGGAATACATAGCCGGGCGCGAACTGTATGTCGGCATCATGGGGAATCACCGGCTGACGGCTTTTCCGGTCTGGGAGATGGATTTCGGCAGCCTGCCTGCCGACAGCGCGCGGGTGGCGACGCGCAAGGTTAAGTGGGATCTCGCATACCGCAAGAAATACGGCATCAGCAGCAAACGGGCGACCGACCTGCCGCCGGAACTGGAAAAACGCATCCAAAAAATCGGCCGGCGCGTATACAAGGCGCTGCAATTAAGCGGTTACGCGCGCATCGATCTTCGCCTGACCGATGACGAAAAGGTTTTCGTGCTGGAAGCGAATGCCAACCCCGAGCTGTCTTATGGCGACGACTTCGCCGAAAGCGCGGAAGCGGCTGGCTATTCCTACCGCGAGTTGCTCGAGCAGATCATCCGCATGGGGCTCGGCTATCGGGCCGCCTGGCGGGATTAACAGGCTTTCTCAACAGCCTGTTAGCCACCGTTATTCGTCGTTCTCCCGCTCTCCGCTGTGGCGCGCAAACCAGTCGAGAATATTCGCCGCCTTGGCGATCAACTGGCTGGGTCTGGCCGCAATACCGTGTGAGGCCCCGGGGACACGGACCAGTGCAGTATCTATTTTTCTCAGTTTCAGCGCCTGGTAAAACTGCTCGCTTTCAGAAATCGGCGTGCGCAGGTCTTGTTCACCGGTCAACAGCATGGTCGGCGTGCTCACGTTGCCGACCAGCGACAAAGGCGAGCGCCGCATGTACTCGTCCTGGTGTTCCCACGGCGGGCCAGGGAACCAGTACCGGTAAACGAAACTGTAAATATCCGCGGTCAGCGCAAAGCTGTACCAGTTGATCACCGGTTTGGCAGCTACGGCCGCCCGGAAACGATCCGTCTTGCCGACGATCCACGCGGTCAACACGCCGCCACCGCTGCCGCCGGTTACATAAAGCTGATCCGGGTCGACATAGCCTTTCGCCAGCACTGCGTCCACACCTGACATCAGGTCATCGTAATCGTTGCCCGGGTAAGCATGATGAATCAGGTTGCCGAATTCCTGACCATAGGAAGTGCTACCGCGAGGGTTGGTATAGAGCACCACATAGCCCGCGCTGGCATAAAGCTGGATCTCGGCTGCAAACCGCGGCCCATAGTTGGCAAACGGCCCGCCGTGAATTTCCAGGATCAGCGGGTATTTCCTTGCGGGGTCGAAGCCTGGCGGCTTGACGATCCAGCCATGCACCGGCCGTCGGTCGAAACTGCTCTCGAACCAGATCTCCTCGACCTGGCCCAGTTCCTTGCGGGCAAACAAATCGTCATTGACCGCGGTCAGTTTGCGAGCCTTGCCACCGCGGCCATCGACGACTGCGAGGTCGGCAGGGCGATATGCGCTGACTTGGGTGAATGCGATCCGGTCGCGACCGCCTATGCTGAAACTCGATGCGCCGTATGGTCGCCCGAGTGTCGTGCCGCCGAGCGAATCGGTTACCCGGCGCAGTTTGCCGGACAATGACAGATACGCGATGCGCGTGTTGCCCTGGTCGTCGTACTGAAAATAAATGCCTTTGCCATCGCGACTGAAGCGCGGGTTTCGCACGTTGCGATCGAAGTCATCGCTGAGTACCCGTGAACCCGTGCCATCGGCGTTCATGACATACAATCGGGCGTTGTCATAGCCTTGCAGGTGGTCATCGAAGCCGGTGTAGGCGATCAGCCGGCCGTTACGCGAGATCGCCAGGCTGCCATCGGGGCCTTGACGATCGGTCAGCGCCTGGGTTTCGCCGTCATCGATGCTGATCTTGTAGATCTCGGTATTTAATGCGTCGTATTCCCAATCGTCATGGCGATTGGCGGAGATCAGGATGTGCTCGCCATCAGGTGTCCAGCTAATGGCCGTGTCATGGTTAAAGTTTCCGTTGGTGATCTGTCGCGGCGTGCCGCCTTCGGCGGGGATGACAAAAACCTGGGTGTATCCTTGCTCGAGAAAGCCCCGGCCGTCGAAGCGATAAGTCAGGCTGTCGATCACCCTCACCGGATCCGCCCATTTCGCGCCCTTCGGCTTGGCAGGCATTTCCGCGCCGCCATTCGCTTTCTCCGGCACATGCATCGTAAAAGCCAGTTGCCGGCCATCGGGTGACCAGGACAGATTGTCTGCGCTGTGGGTCAGCCGCGTGACCCTGGCGGTCTGGCCGCTATCCAGCCAGCGCAGCATGATTTCCCTGCGGCCGTCGATCCGGGCCAGGTAGGCCAGCCGCTTGCCATCGGGCGACCAACGCGGCGAGGCGTGGCTGACCAGCCCGCTGGTCAATGGCCGCAGGTCGTCACCGTCATAGCCGATGATCCACAGGTTCGATCTCGCACGGTCATTCATGATGTCCATGAAATTGCGTACGAAGATGACTTTGTCGCCATCGGGGGAGACTTGCGGATCGCTGACGAATTCAAGATCGAACACATCACGCGCCGTGAAGCGCTCGGAGGCCTGGAGCGGTGCCCAGAAAGCCGCCAGGACCAAGAGAATATTTACAGCGGTCGTTCGTGCGTTCATAAAGCTTACGGTTCCGGGTTTGGCGATGATCCCGCGGCTGGCTTCACAAGCCACGTTGCGGGATGTAGATATTGCCACAGCAATGGAGCCGGTGTGCGTTTCAGGAGGGGCAAGGGGCGGGAAAAAAGAACCCGCCTGCGCGGCGGGTCCAAATATTTATGGTTTTTTTTATTATGCGGCCAATATTCGCTTTGGCTAAAAGGAAAACCTGCAAATATTGATGCAGAATTCGTGCCGTTAGAAAGATTTATCAGGAAAACAAAGGCTTACGGAGCGCGTAGCAAAGCCTGCGACAGCGAATTGTAAAGAAAACCGACATTATCCGGCTCCGAGCGTCAAGATGGCACATAACTAACTGCCGGGTGACTTGCCTTGCGCGATTGTTGCGTGGCTTTTAGGGTAAACATTCGATGATCCTGAACTTTTCGAAAGCAGATCGCGCGGAAATTGGTGCCGTTTTATGTTCGGCTTTTCGCGACTACCCGGTGATGCGTTACGTGCTGGCGGGCAGCGCCGATCGTTACGATGCGCATCTTGCCCGACTCATCGGTTACTACGTTGATTCGCGACTGCTGCGCGACTGGCCGGTTATTGGTATTCGTGTTCGAGGCGAGATCGTTGCCGTTGCCATGGGCAACGAGCCGGTCGCGAAGCCCGCACCGGATGAACTCAAACGTGCGTATGCGCGACTGCACGAAATTCTTGGTGAAGATGCGTTTGAGCGATTGGACGCCTTTGAGACGGTGAGCGATCGCAACGAGCCGAAGTACCCGCATTATTTTCTCGGCATGATTGGTGTTAAACCCGCTTTTCAAGGGCAAAGCCATGCGGCGGCTTTGATCGAGGAGTTCTGTAGCTTGTCGGCAGCGGACGGTCACTCGCAAGCAGTTGTCCTGAGTACCGAAGATCCGAATAATCTGCCTTTCTACCAGAAAATGGGTTTCCGTATTGTTGCCGACGCCGAAGTCGGTGCATTGCATACCTGGTGCCTGGCGATGCCGACGCCCGGGCCAGGGTAAGGGTGGCGACTTTTGCTGGAGAGCTTTCGGAAATTCGCTTTGTTTCTACGACCGGTCAGGCCGCTGGCTTTTGCCGGGCTGTTTCTTTTTGCCGTGATGTTCGCCTGGAATACGATCGGGGTCGCAGATGGATCGGGGGAACAATGGGTGATTCCGTCCATTTTGGGCTTTCTCTGGGCGCTGTCGGTATACAGTTTCATTGCCAGCTTCCAGCATGTACCTGTCAAAGCGGATTCGCAGGCTTCATTCCTGGCAAAGTTAAAGGCTGGTTTTCGTCGCGCGCCTTACTGGGTTCTGGCATTCCTGGCGCTGACCAGCAGCGTGGCCGTGTTGGTCCTGTCGTATCGCCTGTTTTCGGTCTGGCTCCAGGATTTCGGTATTAACTAAGGCGCCGGCCATCGACTTCAATCCATGCATGGGTTTTGTCATTGCTTATTCTCACGCACCTGCCGGCGCATAAGCGCTGCCAGTTGCCGATGGTCTTTTCCCGACAATGATTCCAGGTTCGTGGCAAGGTGCTCGACGCCGTCAGCACCCAGGTTCTGGTCGAGTTTGAATTTTGCAATCAGCGACTCCAGCGGCAGGGAAAAGCCGACGATGCCCCCCAGTTTCCTGGCAACGTCAGCATTTCTTGCCGGTCGCCAGGGATTCGGCAGCGAAGATTCGTATTGCTGGCTAAGACGGTCAACCAGCACATACAACTCGGCTGGATCGGTAATCAGCGCGGCAACCGCCTGGACGTGAACCACAGCGTAATTCTACGTGGGCACGGTGTCGGCCAGGTACCAGTTCGGCGACAGGTATCCGTGGGGCCCGGTGAAAATAGCGGTGCTGGTATGGCTCTCCAGGTATTCATGATGCCTGTTTGCCCTGGCCATGTGGCCGAGCAGCCGGTTTTTCTCCCGGTCGAGCAGCAAGGGCAGGTGGGTGATGTGGCATTCATCCCCCGCCGGAGTAACCAGTGTTGCAAAACCATGATCTTCGATTACCGTCAGCGTCGCCGCGGAATTCGGCGCCGCGAACCGCTGCGGGACATACATCGTCATCGGTTTGCCAACTCCAGGTATACGCGGCGATTGTGCTTACCCTTTTTTTCGATTTTAGCGATGATCACCCGACCGATCTCGCTGCTGTTGTTCACGTGGGTGCCGCCGCAGGGTTGCAAATCGAGATCGCCGATTTTCAGCAGCCTGATTCTTTCCGATGTACGCGGCGGTTTAACTGACAGCGTGCGGATCAGGTCCGGCCGCTTGTCCAGTTCCTCCCAGTCGGTCCAGATGGTTTCTGCCGGGTGCTCGCCAGCAATAAGCTGGTTAATTTTTTCGCTCACCGCTTCTTTGTCGACCGGCTCCTGCATGTCAAAATCGAGACGGCTTCGTCGTTCGCCGATGGAACCGCCGGTGACGCCGTAGGGGAGCGCGACGCCGAGAAAGTGCAGGCTCGTATGCATGCGCATCAGCCGATAACGGCGCTCCCAATCGATCTCAATTTCCACTGCATCCCCTTCCGCAGGCAATTCATGACCCGCTGCCGGCACATGCAACGCTTCACGCGCGGGGCCGTAAATGGTATCGGTAATCGGCAAGAGACGGCCGCTGGCCAGTTTGATGATACCGGTGTCGCCGGGCTGGCCACCGCCTCGCGGGTAAAAAACCGTTTGCTCGAGCACGATTCCGAGCTCACTGACTCGCTCTACCCTGGTTCGACAGGTCTTGCGATACGCATCCTGCAAATACAGCAATTCGGTCATCGTCAACTCCGGCATTCATGGCGAGCCAGGCCCGGCTTATTCATGAATGCGATCCCGCCAAACCTATGCTATACCCAAGCATGGAGGGAAGAAATGGCTGCGCAATCGAAACAGCGTCTGATCCTGTTGGTGTTGGTGGTTATCGGCACCGCAATCAGCGGAATCAATCCGTATGACCGCCTGACATGGTGGCTGGAAGTGGCGCCGATCCTTGTAGCCATCGCCATACTTGTACCGACGGCCGCGAGCTTTCGGCTAACGCCGTTGTTGTACTGGCTGATGGCAGTTCATGCGTTGCTGATGATGGTGGGCGGTCATTACACCTATGCCAATGTACCGCTCGGTTTTTGGGTTCAGGATTTGTTCGATCTCGCGCGCAATAATTACGACCGTCTTGGCCATGTCCTGCAAGGTTTTGTGCCGGCGATGATCGCCAGGGAAGTCCTGTTGCGGCGTTCTCCGCTTGGACGGGGCAAATGGCTGTTTTTTCTGGTCAGTTGCGTGGCGCTGGCGATCAGCGCTTGTTACGAGTTCCTGGAGTGGTGGACCGCGCTGATCATGGGCGGATACGCGGATGAGTTTCTCGCGACCCAGGGCGACATCTGGGATACACAGTGGGATATGTTCCTCGCGCTGAGCGGCGCCATAACTGCTCAATTGTCGCTCGCCCGCGTCCAGGATAGACAACTCGAAAATCTATAGCCTGCGTGCCACCGGTGTCCCGGTTTCCAATGCCGTTTCGCGTCCGCTTGTGGTCGCCTGAAAAAGTGTGACCTGGGTCACAAAAACGGGTCCGTCTGGGCCCTCCATCCCAAAGCTGTGAACGACCGCACAACCAGGCATGGCGGGCGCTGGCACTGTGTCGAATGCGACGGCGAGCCGGGACGGAATGAAGTTCAGGAAGCTCGCGGTCGAAAGCGACGGTCAGGAGAACCCGAACGAGTCGAGACGGGGTCGACGGCGGAATACTGCGACAGTTGGAAAATCGATTACGGGAAACAAAATACATGGCGCTTGACAAAGATTACTTGCGCAGTACCGTCGCTCGCCGCGTGTTCACGCTGTTCGTGCTGGCTGCGCTGCTGCCGGTGATAGTCGCTGGGGTCTGGTCGCTGATCACCGTAAGTCGCCTGCTGACCGAGCAGGCAGCGGAGCAACTCAAGGACCACGCGAAAACCCTGGGCGTTTCCGTGTACGAAAGGCTGGGGATGGCGGAGATGACGCTGAAAGAGCTGGCCCGGCAGTATCGAATTGACCACATCCGATCCGGAACCCCCATTGGCGAGCAACAGTTTGGCGCCATAGCCGTACTCGACGACAAGGGGCTGACCGGCATCAGAGGCGTCCTTGACGGTATACCCGCATTGAGCAAGGAGGCTCTCGAACACATCGCAAGCGGTCTGCCTCTATTGCTCAGTCAGCGTTCGGCGGATGATTTCGAATTGCTGTTGCTGACGGCAGCCGGAGACGACGGCGAAATCCTGGTTGCGCAACTTTTACCGGAATACTTTTGGGGTAATTCCCGCTATCTCCCGGGCGAGCACCAGATGTGCGTGCTGTGGAGGGATCGCAGCCCGCTGTATTGTTCCAGTGCAGACATGAAGCAGGCTTTGACCGAAGCAATGCCGGATAACCTTGCCCAGGATAGCAGCGCCTTGATTCACTGGCGACAAAATGACCGGAAGTTCCTCGGCCAGACCTCGCCGGTTGCGCTCGAAAGTCACTTCGGGCACGAACCCTGGGTGCTTCTGATCGGCACGCCCGATCGCGAGGTGCTGGCCGATGTCACCGATTTCCGTGTGGTTTTTCTTACGGTTTTTCTTAGCGCTTTGCTGGTCGCGGCGTTGATCAGCAGGTCGCAAATCAGAAAGCGAATGGTGCCGCTAGAAAAATTGGCCACTTATGCAGGCCATGTTTCAAACAAGAGGTTCCACGAGCCGCTCGATGTGGATAGCGGCGACGAATTCGAAGGCCTGGCGGACAGCCTGCGTAAAATGTCCCGCGGTCTGGCCAGCCATTTTTCCATTCTCGCTACGATGTCGGAAGTCGATCGAAATATTCTGAGTTCGCCGGAGCCGGGTGCAGTCGTCGATATCGTTTTGTCACGGCTTCGCGAAATCGTGCCTTGCCACAACGCAGTGGTGACTGTGCTGGACCGTGCCGCGCCGAAAATGGCCCAAAACTACCTGCTGTTCGCCGGTGAAGAGCAAAGTAAAACCAAACGAATAAAGATTGACCGGGATCTCGAGCTGATGTTCTCTGACGCACAGGCGGGAATTTTCCTCGACCAGGAAAAGCCGCCAGGTTTTTGCCATGCTCTGGTCCTCGACGGCGCTGTCAGCATTTTCTGCGTGCCGATTATCAAAGGCGAGAAGATCTATGGTGTTTTGACCCTGGGTTACAGCGAGTCGCCGGAACTGGATGGCGAACTGATGCATCAGGCATCGGAGATTTGCGGGCGCCTTGCGTTGGCGATGGCCACGGTTGAGCGCGACGAGCAGTTGTACCATCAGGCACATTTCGACAATTTGACGGGCCTGGCCAACAGGCAGCTTTTCGCACAGCGGCTCAACATGGAAATCCGCCGGGCGGAGCGCGACCGTGGCTTGCTCGCACTGTTGTTTATCGACCTCGACAATTTCAAGATCATCAATGACGTCCGCGGGCACAGCGCCGGCGACCAGTTAATTCGCAAGGTTGCGGAGCGGCTCGGCGAGCGTGTCCGGGACAGCGATCTGATATCACGATTGGGTGGCGACGAATTTACGATCCTGCTTTCTTCGATCGATGGAGAAGAGGATGTCAGCCGTATTGCCAAGGAAATTCTGGAAAGCCTGCAAAAGCCGTTTACGATCGATGGCAGCCAGCATTTCATCAGCGCGAGTATCGGGGTCACCCTGTATCCGGGTGACGGCAGAACAGTGGAAGAATTGCTGCGCAACGCTGACACGGCGATGTACCGCGCCAAGGAAGCGGGTCGTGATCAGTGCATGTTCTTCCAGGAAGAAATGAATCTTGCGGCGGTGCGCAGGGTAAAACTGGAAAGCCAGTTGCGTACCGTTGTGGAGAGCGGCGGGATGAAAATGCATTTCCAGCCGCTGTTGGATTCCCAGACACTGGAGGTTGTCGGAGCGGAGGCGTTGATGCGCTGGCCGGTTTCCAGCGAGCGAGCGACCTCACCCGATGAGTTTATCCCGGTGGCGGAAGAGACCGGGTTGATCGTGCCCATGGGCTATGCCGCGCTGGAAGAAGCATGCCGGGCCATGATCGTGTGGCGATCCAAGGGCATCGAATTGGCAAGCATCGCCGTAAATGTATCGCCGCGACAGTTTAACGAGCCCGGTTTTGTCAGCGAAGTCCTGGCGATTCTTGGCCGTCATGGACTCGATCCGCGGTTTCTGGAGCTCGAGATAACCGAAAGCTTGCTCCTTGAGGAGGTGCAGCGCATCCGCATGGTTCTCGAAGAGTTGTGCCGCCACGAAATTCGCTTGGCCATCGATGACTTTGGAACGGGTTATTCAGCGCTGGGTTATCTGCGCCGTTATCCTGTGCAGACCATAAAAATCGATCGCAGTTTCGTGCACGAGATCGACCGGGCTGAAGGTCCGCAAAAACTCACCCGTGCAATTATCGCCATGAGCCATGGCCTTGGAAAAAGAGTGGTTGCCGAGGGAGTGGAAAACCAGAAACAGTTCGAGGTGCTGGCGGCGCAAGGTTGCGATCTCGTGCAAGGCCACCTGTTCAGCCATGCCATGCCGGTCGATACATTTGCCAGCTATGTCAGAAAACAAAATGGCAAAGTGATGTTGAAGGCCCTGATAGCTGGCGATACATAGGCTGTCGCCTTATTGCCCTGATTGCCGGCGTCTGCGAAAGGCGAGCAGGCCAAGCGTCAGCAGCGTAATCAGCGCTGGTACCAGGGCGATATTGATCAGCCGCAGGTTGCGCCCGAGTTTTTCGATGTCTCTGTCGAGGTCGTGTCTGACCTGGCGCAACTCTTTGCGGATCTCCGATCGTTTAGCGATGTACTGTTCGATTTCCGCGTTTTGTTCGTCGCTGAGCGTCAGGACCTGACTGTCTGACGGGTCCGGCTGTAATTCGCTCAGCGCTGTCTCGGTTTCTTCTAGTTTTGCCTGCAGTTCCTGCTCTTTCGCACGGAACTGCTGATCCGCCATCCGCCGCAGCGTTTCTACTTTTTCGAAGGGGCGGGAAAAGCTGGCTCGGCCTCTTATGCTGATCAGGGCTTCGCTGCCACCGAGATTATCGAGCGCATTGGCGACAAAATCGCCGTTGTTGGCGAATTTAGACAGCATGGTCTGACCAAAGAAATTACTGATCTTCACCCACAGGAAGTTTGCCAGCATGTCCGCATCGCCGACGAGGATGATATTGACCGACTCGATGGATTGCGCCAGATGCGCAGCATTGGCAGCGCCCTGGTTATCGGGTGGCAAGTCGCCGAAAGCGGAATGCACCTGGCCGCTGAGGCGTGCGGCAATAACATATGATTGCCCGGTGGGTTCATAGCCGTCGCGCAGCGTGTCCGCATCCTGCAGGTAAAAGAACCGGCCGATTGGCAGCAAAGCAGAATCTTCGGTCGAAAACAGCAAGGGCTGCAAAGTCGTGGTGGCGTCATCGGCCAGCGTGAAATGCCCGCTCAAGGCGACGTTGACGCTGCTCAATAAACCAGTCAGCACGTCTTCGTCGTTCAATTGCGCCGCGCCGAGCCCGAGTATGCCGATGTGCTCGACCGCATTAACCACCAGCGCAAGCTGCCGGTCAACTACGACCTGCGCCGGGTCGAACTGCACGCCCCAGGCGGTAAATAACTTCGGAATACTTGAGCTTTTGTCGCCCAAACTTTCATTGAACGGGTTCTGCAAATCGGTGGCGGTGATATCGGTTTCCGCCAGCGGATCGACAAACACGATCAGGTGTCCACCTTTAAGAACAAACTGATCGATCGCGTAAAGCGTGGCGGTCGGGAGTTGCTTGGGATGCACCAGCATCAGTACATCGATGTCCGGCGCGATCTCCAGGCTGTCTTTTGGCAACGCACGAATCTCGAACATTTCGCTGATCGCTGCATACACGGCCCAGGGTTGCTCCGGCGATCGGGTCCCCGGATTCCAGCCGCCGGCAAGCGGCAACTCGCTAAGCAAGCCGATGACGGCCCGTTGCGGGTGGCTCAGCGTGTAGATCAGCTTGCTCAGGTCGTATTCCAGGAATTGCTCGTTGCGTCGGTGAAATGCCGGTATGATGATAACGTCATCGAAATCGTTGGTACCTACCAGCCCGAAGTAAACAGCACCGCTGCCGCGACCTCCCTGCATCGCTTGCAAACCATAATTCGCCGCCAGGTCTTCTTCCTCCGAATACGGCAATGGATCGATGATCTGCAACTCGATCATTCCAGCCGAGCGCTGTACGTATTCTTCGAGCATTTCCCTGACGCGGTTTGCATAGATTCTCATGCCGGGGATTTTTCTGGTTGCTTGGTCGGAGAAAAAGAAGCGCAGGGTCAACGGTTGATCGATTGCTGCGAGAATCTCCTCGGTGCCGGCCGATACGCTGTAAAGCCCGTTTTCCGTCAAATCCAGGCGCATACCCTTGAGAAAGGTATTGCTCAGCAGGACCAGCAAAACGAAAACAGCCGCGAGGCTAAACAGCGACAGCGCCCCTTTCGTTTTTTGTGCCATCGGATTGTTGTCGCTCATGCCCTAGTCTGCTTTCTTCAGGTTGAGTACGATGGTGCTCGCGTAAAGCCAGCTTGCAATGAGTGCGGCAAAAAAGACGATATCCCGAAGATCGATCACGCCTTTGGACAGCGCCTGGAAGTGAGTCAAAAAACTGAATGAAGCGACGGTGTCTACAATCAGCTGTGGAAGCCAGCCATGCAGGACATCGAGAACCAGCCCGAAGCCGCTGAGCAGGAAAAGAAAGCACACGACAACCGTAATGATGAAGGCGATAACCTGGTTGCGCGTCGCGGCCGATATGCAAACGCCGATCGCCATGAAGCCACCTGCCATCAACAAACTGCCCAGGTAGGCCGCAGCGATGGCGCCATTATCCGGTTGACCCAGATAGTTCACGGTAATCCAGATTGGGAAAGTCAGCGCCAACGCGATTGCCGAGAACATCCAGGCCGCGAGAAATTTCCCCAGGGTCGCCTGCCAAAGGGTCAGCGGCAGACAAAGCAGCAACTCGATGCTCCCGCTGCTGCGTTCCTCGGCCCACAAGCGCATCGAAATCGCCGGGATCAGGAACAGGTATAACCAGGGATGAAAGCTGAAAAATGACGCCAGGTCGGCTTGGCCTCGCTCAAAAAAATTACCCAGGTAGAAAGTGAAGGCGCCCGAAAGCAGTTGGAATATGACAATGAAAACGAAAGCCAGCGGTGTCGAAAAATAGGCGGCCAGTTCTCTTTTGAAAATGATCCTGATCTGGCTCATGCGCCGTGCCCCGTCGTAATATTCCTGAACACCTCTTCCATGCGACCTCTTTCCAGGTGCAATTCCTTGAGGTTCCAGTTCTCGTTGCTGGCAAGGCGGCTGATCTCAGGTAGCAAGGGCTGATTGCCTGCCGGGAAAGCAGTGATCCGCCCGGTTGCCTGATCCACCTCAACCGATGCGACCCGGGGAAGGGCCGCAAGATCGGTCTTGATTTTGTCCACGTTGCCGGTGACCAGCGAGAGACTGACGGCGTTGTGGTAACGCGAACGGGCGATCAGGCCGTCCGGCGTATCATCCGCCAACAGCCGGCCGCGTGCGATAATCATGACGCGGTTACAGACCGCATCCACCTCTTCAAGTATATGGGTCGAAATGACGATGATCTTGTCGGCTGCCATGTCCTGTATCAGTTGGCGCACTTCCCGCTTTTGGTTGGGATCGAGACCATCGGTCGGTTCGTCCAGGATCAGAACCTGTGGATCGTGAATAATGGCCTGTGCCAGGCCGACCCGCCGACGGAATCCCTTGGACAGGGTTTCCAGCCGCTGGTGCAATACCGGTGCAAGATGCAAACGCTCTATAACATCGCCCAGGCGTGAGCGTCGGAAATCGCCGTCCAGACCCCGGATATCGGCGATAAAGCAAAGAAACCCTTGCACAGTCATTTCGTCGTATCCAGGCGCTCCCTCGGGCAAATACCCCATACAAGCTTGTGCCGCGACAGGATCGGTGGTCAGCGAGTGGCCACAGACGCTGACCGTCCCTGCACTTGGCGCTATGAACCCCGCGATCATGCGCATGGTTGTGGTTTTGCCCGCGCCATTCGGTCCGAGAAAACCCAGCACCTGGCCAGGCTCAACGGTAATCGAAAGTGAGTCGACGGCGACCAGGTCGCCATAGCGTCGAGTAAGATTTTCCGTTTTTATCATGTACGCATAATTCCAACGCCAATGGCAGACCCAGGTCAACCTGGCTGCGAGGCGGAATTTAACCACATGACCCGGATCAGAGAAAGGGGAGACGACGCATGGCAAATGCTCCAGGGCTTTGAAGCCTCATTTTGCCCATTTAGACTGTGATCCATGTCGTGGTCAGGAGCAGAATCGGGTGCGATGCTGGTCACCTGGAGTTGACGAACTTATGGACGACATCGAATATTCAGGTTCCCAACGAACAATCTTGCCGAAGGACATCTTCAATCGCCCGCAGGTCTATCTTGGCGGGGCGATGGAGGATGTTGAGGTGAGCTGCGACCTTGAGCTCGACGGGTTCTCGACACCGGTTTATGTCAAATTGACGGCCTGGTTCCTGTTGGTCCTGATGGGCTGCCTGATTCCCGCAGCTGCCGGATAGGCACCTGCGAGCCTTATTCCCGATCGACGACCACCGGTTCTGACTCACGCAGCGCGGCTCTCGCCTTGCGGCGTACGAAAGCGTATTGGTACTGGTCGAAAGAACTGTATTCGATGGCTTTCTTGTAATACTGGTGCGCCAGGGCCGTCTTCCCGTCACGCATATAGGCGGTCGCCAGCAGGTTGAGAAGATAGGGATTTTCCGAGCTGACTTTTTTCAGGAAAAGGATTGCTTGTCCCGGGTCGTCCGAGGCCAAATGAACTTCACCTTGAAGTTGCGCAATCTTTTGCGCAAGGTTCGCGTTGTCGTCTTGTGGCAGCGTGCGGCCCAGTCTGACGATTAGCCTGCGGGCCTTGCGAACATTGTTCCTGACCAATGCAACCCTTGCCGTGTTGAACATGTAGCTGCTCTCGATCGCGGCCAGTCCGCGCTCATCGCCGGGCGACTCCTTGCAGATTCTAAGGATGTTGTCATAGACGTCCTGGGCCGACCCATAGTCGCCGTATTCAAGGTAGGTATCTCCCAGGCGATTCAGAAAATAAATATCGCCGCCACGCGCCTGCCGGTCGATGATCGAGTTGCCGCTGCCACTGATCGATGTCTCTCGGTAAAGCAGGCTCAAGTGCTTGATCGCCTCCGGGAAATTACCGTCATCGATCAGGGAATCGACCAATGCGGTCTGGTATTCGCGGTCTTGCGCCGGATCGGGTTCGGCGTCGATTCTTGCAATCAGCATTTCCTGGGCAACCTTGGAATCGCCGCTCAGGGTTAGCGCGTTGGCCATCAGGACGTAGCCTTGCCAGCGACTCGAGTCTATCCTGATCGCGTTCTCCGCCATGCGCATGGCTTTATCGTATTTCCAGGTTTTAAGATAAAAACCACCGAGCGCCAGGTAGGCCTGGGCACGATCCGGGATCAGCGATCTCTCCTTCTCAAAAGCGATATAGGCACGGTAATGATCCTTCAGCGCCAGGTACTGGTTGGCCAGGCTTTGCCAGGCGAGCGCCGAAACCGGGTATTTTTTTACCGCGGCAAGATGCGCATCCCTGGCCGCCGGAAACAGGCCACTCTGGTTGAGTGATCGTCCCAGGTACAACAGCACCTCGGCGTCGTCGGGATAAGTTGCCGCCAGTTTGAGCAGCAGGTCTGTTCGCAGGCGGTTTTTCAGAAGCAATTTGACGAACAGCCGCTCGTTTTTTGGCAACAGATAAAGATTCGCTCCGGCCCTGACCCGGTGCCAGTTTGCTTTCGGTAAATTCAGGAACCCGAGTTGCAAGTGAGCGCGGACAAATTCAGGATCCAGTTTCAGCGCTTTACGATAAAGACGAATGGCGCTGTCGATATCAAAATTCCACTGTTTGTGACGCGCGTTTCTGAAGTATTCCCGTGCTTTCGAACTGCTGGTCGTGATCGGCAGCGTTGCCGGCTGCTTTGCGGGAATTTCACCGATGTCGAAGGTCTGTTCCACGAGTCCACCGAGTTCCGGAATACCCGCCACCGCCCAGCCTCCGGCCAGGACCGGGAGCAGAACAAGGGTTGTCAGAATCCGATTCATTTCAAAACAAGTGCTTTTTAATCCACGAAATATACTCGGGAGTGACGCCGATGGCGTATTAATAACCGTTTGGACAGCCACGGAAAAGGGTGGTTGGTGGTCCTTGAGACCAGCGGTGGTCCTGGCGCGCTGAGGTGCAGGGCCCGGCGTTGCCAGAGTGTTCCGCTTTTCGGCTCAGGCGCTGTCAGCGACCTGAAAAGAAGTCGACATCTCTTTCTGCAGGGGTGCCGGCACTGGCTGATAATGACTGAAAGCCATCGTGAAGCTGCCGACGCCGCCGGTCAGGGAGCCCAGCCTGGTCTGGTAATTCTCCAGCTCGGCCAGCGGCACTTCGCCGTCTATACGGACCTGATTGCCGGTGAGAACCTCGTTGCCGTTGATGCGACCACGGCGCGAGGAGAGATCGCCGGCGATATCGCCCATGTGATCGCCCGGCACGGTGATTTCAACCTTGACGATGGGTTCGAGGATGATCGGCTTGGCCTGCTTGATGGCTTCGACGAAAGCCTTTTTCCCAGCCGCGACGAACGCAACTTCCTTG
>SMUX01131780.1_pt1 | contig 25167 bp, 25 predicted proteins | sample 2456431 | NCBI WGS metagenome assembly SMUX01 (sample SAMN11095930, study PRJNA526329) | marine sediment metagenome | biome: Marine sediment; feature: Surficial sediment; material: Deep marine sediment; isolation source: Hadal surficial sediment | place: Pacific Ocean | collected 2014-11 | depth... | reverse complement strand
ATCCACTTAGCCCTGAGGGTCACCCCTCAAAACCGGATCTTCGCTAGCGGGGTGAACCGTTAATTCCCCGCACCGGACTTTAACCGGCAAGTTGCACTACTTCCGCGGCATACGGTCAGGTCTTGCAATAGATTCTGCTGCTTCTCGCTGAATAGCTGATTCCGAAAAAAAGAACCGACCCAAAAAGGGTTTTTTCAGCGGAATCGCAATACAACACCTTCCTCGCAGCCGTAGGCCTGAGCCTACTTGGTCTCGTGGTATCACTATCGAGAGGTGAGGGAACCTCGTGAGTGGACTCAAATTCCGGCGTGCTGTCTAGGCTTGTTTTTTACAGGACGCAATCAATGCGTCGATTAATTACGTCCTGAGAAAAAAGAGGAATATTTTCGGCTGGCCTGCTATTCCATATGCGCGAGCAGTGTCCGCGCTTACCACTTACTAATCAGTTCATAATTTAGCAACTATATGCTATAGTTCGATGGATGAAGATAGACGGACGCAAGCTCAGTCATGCAAAGCTGGAAGAAATAAGATTCAAAGCGGTAAAGGCAGTCCAAGGAGGGCAAGCCCCGACTGCAGTCGCTCGCGAGATGGGCTTATATACGAATCGGATATTCGTGTGGTTGGCCACGTACCGCGCCGGCGGCTGGGATGCCCTTCGAGCCAGGAAGGGTACGGGTCGGCCGAAACGGCTTTCAGGCAGGCAGATTCGGTGGATTTACAATACGGTAACCATGAAGAGCCCGCTTCAATTGAAACTTCCTTTCGCTCTGTGGACGCGTTCCCAAATCAGGGTCGTTATCTATCGAAAGTTCAAGATCCGGTTGAGCCTAACCTCGATTGGAAGACTGCTGGCTCAGTTAGGACTTACCTGCCAGAAGCCGCTCTTTCGTGCCTACCAGCAGAATCCGTCATTGGTAGAGCAATGGCTGAAAAGCGAGTATCCGCGAATTCGGACAATGGCTAAACGCGAAGCTGCCGAGATATTTTTTGAGGATGAGTCTGGAGTTCGCTCGGATTTCCATAGCGGGACAACTTGGGCTCCCAGGGGAAAGACTCCCGTTGTCAGGGTAACGGGGCAGCGCTTTAGACTGAACATGATCTCGGCGGTCAGCCCGAAGGGATCTCTGCGATTCATGGTAGTGCGCGGGGGCGTTGGCGCCCGGGTGTTCATAGAATTTCTCAAGAGGTTGATGCATGGTCGGCGACGTGCGGTTTTCCTGATTGTGGATAGTCATCCAGTTCATCGCTCCAAAAGCGCAAGGAGATATGGCGATTCGCTCGGGGGAAAACTCAAGTTGTTCTTTTTGCCTCCGTACTCGCCGGAACTCAACCCTGACGAGTTTGTGTGGAATGACGTGAAAAACAACGGCGTGGGGCGCACGCTTGTTCACGGCCCGCATGATTTGCACCGCGCTGCGGTAGGAAGGCTTCGGTACTTGCAAAAAAGTCCTGAGATCGTTCGCTCGTTCTTTCAGGCACCCAATACATGTTACGCCGCTGCCGCATAGTCCCTAAAGAGTCGGGATTCTTTCAGACCTCATCAAAGCAGAGAAGACACGATTCATTATTTCATGAATCGTCTCCTGCGTAAGATGCAATTAATGCGTCGTTGAATTGCAACTGGAGGATTTTATTTGCAGGAACCCTAACATCCAGGGTCAGGCGAATGAGCTTTGCGAGCGTCTGAACCGTCCTCACGTCACGCGCGCTCGGCGACGGCGAATATGAGAACGATACGCTGTTCGAGTTCGTTTCGTCTGGCATTATTGAGCCGCTCGGCGAAATCATCTCCCATGATGACTTGATTGTCCACGATGCTGGGCGCGGTCTGCTGTGACTTTCGCCCGCCCTGCAACAAGCCCGCGCGCACCGCCTCGGTCTCATCGATCCATTCGACGATGCGAAGACCTGCTCTTTCGATTGCCCTGCGCAGCTCCGCTGCCGACACCAGAAAGCTGATGTCTGGGTTGCGTGCCCACGGGAGCGGATAATGCGGCTCGCCGCCCGGTCCTTGAGTAGTCTCCGTCCAAACCAGCCGACCGTGCGGTTTCAGTACGCGACAGACCTCGCGGGCAAGCCTGGCCTTGTCTCTGATATTCATGGCAACGTTGAGGCAGCAGGCTGCATCGAAGCTCGCCTCGCCGAACGGCATTGCAAGCGCATCGCCCTGACGGAATACTACCTTGTCCGAAAGCCCGCAACGCTCAGTCAACTCCTTGGCCGCCGCGACGAATTCCTTGGTCAAATCGATGCCAGTAACGCGGCAACCGAACGTGCGCGTCATGTAGCGCGCCGGACCACCAACGCCCGAGCCTACGTCTAGCACGTGTGTCAACTCATTGAGATTGAGCTTTGCCGCATTTTCCTTGGTCGCTGCGAGGCCGCGGCCGTGAAGCTGGTCATACGGATACAACATCTCAGCCGTGAGCCGACCCACGTCATGGCCCGACTCGGTCACGGCCTTGAGGATACGCTGGACGATGGCCGCACCACCGTATTGTCGTTGAATCCCTATCGACAAGTCCGCCATGTCAGCCCCTCCTTAATCGTCGACCTGCTAATACTGCTCTCGCTCTTGCAGCCTATCTCGAAAACTCATTATTCCCCGCTTTGCAAAATCACCCGCAATATCGATCACTTTCTGGTAGGTTGTCAAGTTTCTTGTATTGGGAAACACCGCCGATTTGGCAGTCTATCCGGATATCAGCCCGCAGTATATTCAGTCTCACAAACACAGGTTGGAACAGACCAGAAGGGCCACGAGACGCAATTCAATAGCTCATTAATTGCATCTTGGCAGTCAAATACCGAGCAAACCCACGCCCAGAGCGGATCTGAGCCTAACTAGAAGTGACATTTAATGAGTTTGGTTCCGAGTGGTGTTAGAAGGGCAGCCAGCCTTAATTTAAGCCTCGTGTAAAACTAGGATATTATTTTTCAGCACCACCCCTAAGGCTAGGTCTACGTCTGAAACTGGATACGCACCCTCCCCCCCTGGTATCCAAAAAGTGTCCATCATGAGCCAAACTGAGGGCACCTGAGGTGATGGGTAGGGACTAAAATGTGAGGTTATTCAATGGGAAAAGAGTTGAGAAAACCTGGTGTGAGGTGCGGTTCCGTATTCAGGATCCTGTGGGGTAACACCCGTGGGGGTTCGATTCCCCCCTTTCGCACCAACGAATTCAAGCACTTGCTTCTTTTTGCCATACTCTCTGGTTTTTTCCCACCCCTGAATGATGGGTGGGGCCTCGAAACCAACAGCTGGAAACTACAATTCGCCTATATGTGTTTCAGGACCTGATGCACGAAAAAGGCCCTGAATGGAAATTCCATCCAGGGCCTTCGGTTCGCGAATGAGTACAGAGAATCCGCGCGTGCTCAATGACGAGCAGAATTCCACATCCCCTACTGGTAAATCTCGTCAAAGAACCCGTCAGACTCGAGCTGGCGTACGTAGTGGAGATCCCAGAGCTTCACCGGATTTCCCCTATCCTTGACATCCGGGTAAACGATCTCAGCAATGCGATAGGCATTGTATAAAGAATGGTAGTCAGGACAGAGACGCGGATTCAAGATTTTGAGCAGTCTTTTGTAGTAGTGCTCCAACTCATCGTCATCCTTGATACCCAGTCTCTCCGCCACCTGCCCTCCTAACATCTCAAGGGTTTTTTCTTTCTCTTTATGAATGAAGGCTATGCCTAACGCGAGACCTTTGGTCATCCGTCGGTAGAGTTCGGCGTTTTCCTGGACGTGGGGCACCGTGCTGGTCAGGGTAATCGAGTTGACCATGGGAAACACAGGCATGACCTTTGTGTGGAGGCCAAGGCGCTGGCATTCCACCTCGCGGGTCGCGTGGGTGAAAAACGCATCGGCTTTACCATCCAGAAGTAACTGTACGTTGCTTTGCCCCTTCGTGGGTGCTTGGATCTCCATCATATCCGACGAAATGCCGGCATCACGCAGGTAGAGCTCATGGGTGCCACGTGGATGACCGTTCAAGTGTCCATGCTCATCGCATAGTTTTTCTTCGGCCAGTGTTTTACCCTTCAGCTCTGCCAAGTCATAGACCGGTTGCGTGCTCACCAACATGTCCTCGGCAACGTTCACTGCCTGAGCCATACAAACCAATGGTTCGCCATTGGCAACCCTAAGGTGAGGTGTGATATGGCAACCAAAAATCACGTTGCATGTGCCTGCGAGCAGTTCCTCTTCTGCTTCAGTTGCGTTCCGCTTGAGTTCCATGCGGGTCACGTCGATCCCCAGGCGATCCCAGATCTTCGCGCGATCCATGATGGTGATCATGGACAATTGTGAGTGGTTGGAACGATAGATAATCTTTGCTTCTAAACGCTTATCTTCGCTCATAGGGTTAAATCCTCCTCCTCCTAATTGCTAGAAACCTCAAAAATGTCGGTGCCATAGTATTATAGATTCACGGCTATGTGTCAAGGCTATCCAAGCCAACTCGGTAGCATCCTTATACATCCTTCAGCTTCAGATTGTCTGGCGATTTGACCAGCATCTCATGGAAGCGGACCAGACTGGCCTCTAACTTATCTAAATCCTTTGACTGAGCAATGGGTATGGAGTCGATGCCTTGCTGGTCCAATTGATCCATGACACCAAATACGGTGATTTTCTCAATGGTGCGGGCCGGTTGAAATCCGATGGCTTCGGGATCATCCAGCCTAACCTCCGAGAGTATCCCAGCCTCGATTAATTCAAAGAGAATCTGACGAACCAATCGGATGGGGATTTCCAGCTGATCCGAGATTTCATCAGCCGTCGGTGGTTTCTCTCCTTGTTGGAATTTTTTAACGCAAAAATGAGTAATCCTCAAGGTGAGAAGAGACCTAAACCTTCGACTGACCTTCAAACTGTCGGGTTCAAATTCGTAGGTTCCAACATTTTGCTCTGCAAAAGCGACCTCCGCTCCGAAAAGCACTACGAGCCAACTCAGTTGTAACCAGACTAAAAACAACGGTAGAGCAGCAAAACTTCCATAAATGGCTCCGTAATTGGCAACGCCGACCTGAAAGTTAATGTAACCCCACTGGAGGAGCTGAAAGATGGTACCTGCAATGATGCCTGCCAATAGCGCGGATTTGATGGTTACTTTCGTATTCGGCATGAAGAAATACATAAAAGTGAAAACGATCCAAATGACAGCATAGGGTAGTATTTTAAGGGATAGAATGATGGCGCCAGCCAGTGGACCTAGGAAGGAAAGGCTATCGACGATTAAAGTCACATAGTTTGTAATCAAAACCGTGACGCTACTGGCCATGATCAATAGGAAGGGGCATATCAGTATGACCGACAGGTAATCACTGAATTTACGCCCTATGGTTCTGGGAGTTTTAATGCCCCAGATTTCATTAAAAGATTTTTCGATGTTACCGAGGAGTTTGATTACCGTCCAAAATAATACCGCAACGCCCACACCAGCAATGAGACCTCCCCTAGTGTTATCAAGAAGCGTATTGGCGAAACCGATAATTCTCTCCAGCACTTCTTGCTGGCCTTGTAAATTTTCGACGAGTTGTCTTTCAAGAAGCCTTTCAAAGCCAAATCCCTTGGCAATGCCAAAAGCCATGGCCACCACAGGTACAACCGAGAGCAACGAATAAAATGTTAAAGCAGAAGCGCGCAGTTGGCACTTGTCTTCGCCGAACCCACGAATAGCTAGAAGAATAATCCTCAGCTGTCTGATCCAAAATGATTTTTGCGTAGAAAGCTTACTGGTACGAATCCGCCAGATATCCGTCTTGAGAAATTGAATGGACTGGGCAATTTGACTGGAAAGAACCTTCATCATGGAATCCTATAGTCGTGATGAACTTCTATCCCCCATATTTTGGCGATGAGCGATAACTGAGCCCGCCTCACCTAGTTACCAAACATCTTTTTGAGAGCACCCCCGACACTCTTTGTGCCTTTCTCAGCTGCCTCTTTAGCGCTGGCTGCTGACCTCTTGGCACCCTCAAGCTGGCCTTTCATTCCGGCTACTGCTTCCTTCGCCGAGCCAACCAACTTGTCGAGGTCAAGCGTCCCTACCGCTTTCCTGGCACTTTGACTGATGGCCCTTACGAGCATTTCCACCACTTCTCCTGGGTCTGCACCGCCCTTCTGTTTTCCAATGTCCTTGAGGTGAATATCGGGGAGCACAACGCTCAGCTTCTCCCCCTTCAACATCGTGGCGCTGACATTGACCTTTCCATTTTTAACATACAGATTTTGGATGATGAGCTTCCTCCCCTCTTTGTCAGGGTCCTTTGACGGGGCCATCTCTTTCGCTTTGCCCTTCCCGGCTCCCGCGTAGGCATTTACGTTACGCTGGATAACGTCAATGTTGCTACCCCCAGAACGGAGCTCATACGTTACCTCCGGTGCCGAAATGACAATTTCCTTGATGACGACAGGATTCTGAGTGACAGTTCCCACATCCAGCGCGACACTGATTTCCCCTAAGCTGAAGGCTTGATCTGTTTTGAAACCTTTAGGGTTTCCCACCGTCAGTCCACGCAAGAAACCCTCGCCAGAAGTAATCGAAACCTTTGCCTTGTCCAATCGTACCTCGACCTGGGTGACCTTCGATCCATATTTTTCAACGGCTGCCTTGATGATCGAATCAAGCGAGGAGACCACGAAAAACAAGACGATGGCGATCACGACGATTAAACCACCCACCAAGCCACCACCAATTAACAACCAACGTTTCATAACTAAACACCTCCTGTCATGTTTGCTTGAGTTCTTCCCTCTAAACCGCTGCTAACGGTTTCAAATAAGGACGGTCCTCTCCGCGGCTGCGAAATCTAACATATATACAAATCAATTGGTAGGAATTGAAGACGCAGATTGCCTTTAACAAATTTTGCACCCAGGGGGAGCGCCAGGGAGAGTATTTGAGAGATGACCTTTGGGTGATCCTTACCGCCGACTGGCAGTTCTACAAAGGCAGGACCCTCTATACGGAAATTCGCGCCAAAAAGGAGTTTCCTACGGGCATGGCTCAGTTCTGGAGGATTCTTATAATTTCTTAAATAAGGTGCGCGCGAAAAATCGACAAGCGGAGACGTACTTAGGCGATACGTTGGAGCGACTCTGTTTGGAGCGGGAATGATCCCCGCAGCAATCGAGCGCAACTATCCTAAACGCCTGCTTACGGCAGGCTGGTGGCATATGAGTCTTTTTCAGCAGCCTGCTAGAGGTCTGGAAACGGAAGTATCGACTTGTACTTTTCAACCATCTTCATCCGCAGGTCTTGGGGGCTTCGGCTCACCTTGGGGAATATATCGCGCCGATGAAACGGACGCACCGCATAAAAAACCGCTAGTGAATTGGTGTGGTCGCCGGAATCACGCTTGTCGGGAGGCATCAGGGGATCCAGCGGCGTACTCCAGCAATTCCTGAGTATCTCAATATCCTTGGCGGGTTCCGCCCGAGTGGTCATGGCCCAAAGCACTTCGCTAAAGTTAGTGGGATCAATATCCTCATCGACGATTACTATCCATCGACCGTTGCGAGTCACCGATGCCACTGCACGAGCCGCCTGCTGCGCGTGTCCCGGATAACGCTGCTTGATAGCCACCACGCGGATATATCCCATGTGGTTCCCCACGGCCACCACATCTTGAATGCCGGCACGAGCCAGGTCTGCGACCCCACCTCGGCCCGCCCCACCTGATAAGCCACCTCGACGCGCTCCAGGCCACATGGGTGCGTCCCCGTGAATGATAGGATTGTTTCGATAATAAATAGCCTTGACCCGAATCACGGGTTGGGGTTCCCCGGTCCCAATGGTTCCCCCCGAATAATATCCCGGCCACTCCCCAAAAGGCCCCTCATCCCGAGCTTCCTCCTTAGGTGGAGGGACCTCTCCCTCTATGGCAATCTCTGCATGGGCAGGTATCGGCAGCCCCGTTATGGGGCCCTTGATAACCTCCAGCGGCCTCCCTCGTAGCCCACCTATTTGCTCCAGTTCGGTGTGACCCCAGGGGATCTTGCTGTGGGATACCATGAATGACAATGGATCTTCTCCAAATACGGCGACGACCGGGCAGCTTTTGCCCTGATCCCAGTGTCGCTGGCAGATCTACCTCCCATGCTGGCCAGGGCTCATCCAAAGGCCCAGCAGATTGGACTCATGAACCTGCATCCGGTAGGTCCCAACATTGATATAGCCGGTCTCGGGGTCCCGGTTAATCAATGAATCCCCGGTCCCAATGTAACGACCTCCATCCATGGCATGGAAACGCGGAACGGGGAAACGCCAGAGATCAACTTCATTCCCGGTCATGACATTCTCCATAACCGGCCCCGTGCTAACCTCCACGGGCGGGATGGGTTTGATATCCTTCAGCTTCTGGGCCGCCAGCCGGTTAAGTTCCGCCCTTGGTAAATGCCAGGGAAGACCTAGCGCCAACGCGCCCCGTTTATAGGACGACATCAAGAGACCCACCACGCGAAATCCAGCGGGATATCCCTTGATACGATCGAAAAGCAGCATAGGAGGGTCCTGGATTAATTCTGCTGTAACTTCCCTCAGCGCACCAATCTCCTCATTCCAGTCCGCCCCTTCTATCTCACGCCATTCATCTATTTGCTTACAAGCCTCTACGAACTCCTGGAGACTGTCGAATGCCTTCCATTCCATATTTCACCCTCCTCTGCTAAAGAAGGAACGGCCTAATCTTGTTGGCTTATGCTGAAAATAGTGCGGGATGCTACGAATTGCACCTGCGCGGGGCTGTTGTGTCACGGAAAGGAACGATGGATCACTATTACCTAGAACTAGAAACTTTCTGTAAGCACTTAAGGAGTGTTGGTTTCGATCTGATCTTGACTCTCCGCATCGGGCACAGGTCTTACTTGAGTTGCCACCTCCCAATGCCATTTTCTTTCCTCAATCGAGTTGGAGATTTCGAAGATCACCACCCGACCGTTGATAGAGTCGTTGACCATCCTAATCCACTTCCCTCCCAAGTCTACATCAAACTGGCCATCCTCACCTCGCTCAAGGTTATTGAATGCCTGCACAAGAAGCAGTCCTATCTGAGCCAAGTCAGTCTCTGACCAATGCTTTCCCTGTTCCATGAAAATTTCCTCCTAAATTCCCTTTCCACTAACTGAGCCTAGGCGTTACCTTTTCTACTTTCCCTAACGCAATAGATAGTTTTATTCAATGATTAGTGGTGGTTACTATATGAGATCTAAAGCTTTATATTAACTGGTGTCGTCTCAAACCAGAGACCTTTTTTATCATATCCAGTAATCGTGTCAAGATGGTGAACCACTTTATTCCTAACTGTCTCTTTTTCCTGGGCCAAAGGCGTGGCAGGCTATTAAAAGATACCCAGCATAGAAGTCGCCGCTATTCTTAATGTCATATCACCCACAAGTGACATTGTGGTTTCTGATTTACTATGGTAATAGCCCGATTGAAAAATTTTTTATTTCCTATTGACCATTTATAATAACTCAATAAATTGTTGGAAGGTTATCTAATAACCATTAGGACCACAATACACAGGAGGCGTTACATGGTACCAGCTATGAAAACAATTTCCACCATTGTGGGAATATGGGTGTTTATCTTCTCCATAGTGTCACCGAGCGGCGCACAACAAGACAAGTCGTCCCGAAAGGCGAAGTGGCAAACGACCTTAGAGGCAGCAAAGAAGGAAGGAACCGTTACCGTCTATGGGGGAGCAGAAATTACCCATCCGGAGATTTTGAAAGTGTTCAAAAAGCGATACCCCGATATCAGAGTCGTTACCGTGTCGGGACATTCGGAAGTGATCCTGCGTATCGTGGCGGAGCGACGGGCACGTAAATATCTCGCCGATGTTTTTTCCTATGGCCCCAATGCAGCCCGGACAGCCTATCTTGCCAACTTTTTACAGCCCATCGCACCCCATCTCATGTTACCGGACGTAAACGACATGACCGCCTGGTTCAGGGGGCAGCACTATTACCGTGACCCGGAAAACAAATATATATTTCTTTACGAGGGGACCCCGGGAAGTTCCAGCATGGCCTATAACACGAACAAGCTCACCGATCTGAGCGGAATTCGCTCCTACTGGGACATTCTGGATTCAAAGTGGAGAGGCAAAATCGGGTTTTTTAGCTACGGAGGAGGGGGATCCATACCGACCCCGATGCTCACACTCTATTACAACCCCAAGGTTGGCCGAAAATTTTTGCAGCGACTTTTTGAAGAGATGGACCTCACCATATCACGGAACAGGCGCCAGGCTACCGACTGGCTTGGCCGAGGAAAATATACTTTGTGCTTTATGTGCAGGGACGTTGAACGCGCCAAACGTCAAGGGCTCCCCGTAGAGACCTTTCCGGCTGACCAAATAAAAGAAGCAGGACAGTTGGGAGGCGGAAACAGCAGTGTCATTGCGTTCTTACGGGATGCCCCCCACCCCAACGCCGCAAAGATCTTAATCAACTGGTTCCTTTCCAAGGAAGGCCAGACGACCTGGCAAAGGGTGATGAATACTATCGTGTTGGAAGGGTCAGACTCCATGCGGGTTGATATCCCAAAGGACAACGTCCTTGCGGCAGACCGAAGAGAGAAAGGTAAAGATTACCCGATGCTCGGTTTTCTTGATCCCAGGCCGGTCACTAAATTTTACTGGGGACTGATGGCCAGGGCATTGGAACAAAAGAGAAGATAGTGAAAGAAACGGCGGGCCTAGTTCCTATTCACGCACGTTCCTTCAGGAAATAATTCAAGCTAAGCAATCCAAGGACGGCAAGGCCTGAGAGCACGTATATAGTCAGGGTCCCTTCGGTGATGTTTTCTGCAAGAAAGGCGAAATTTTTAAATCCCCAATAAAAAGTAAAGCCGAAAGTAATGACGAAAACGGATTTGTACAATCCCATGACCGTATAGGCACCGACAAGGAGCGCAAAAAAGATAGCCTCCCACCGCGCAATTGCCAATCCGTCTAAGATATTCCAGAGGTTTTCCATTGTGGTCCTCCTTAAGTGTCTGAAATCTTCCGATGGAAGGGTAACTTTCGTTTATAGAGTGGGAAGAACCAGATAGATATCGTCAGTGTCGTAAGCGTTTTGGCCTGCCATATTAGGTCCAAAAGATCCGACGACTGGATAATCGACTCCGTTTATTTCATAGTCTGGATCAAAAAAATAGTCACTTCCCCAGGGATCCTTTTTAACGAGTTGCACATAAGGACCATTCCAATTAGTAAAGCTCCCTGACGCAATCAACCCAGCACCGGCAGAATTAAGATCCCAGACCTCCGCGTCCGCCACGACACCAACGGGACTCGGTCCCGGCCAATTCTCCGTGTCGTTTGCTAGAGCTTCTATAGCAGTTTGTAAAGTTTTGAGCTCAGCCTTGGCTTGAGCGACCCTAGCCTTTTCCCTGAAGCTAGAGTACGCAGGGATTGCGATAGCCACGAGGATGCCAACGATAGCAATGCTAACGAGGACCTCGATTAGGGTAAAGCCACCGTCTTTTCTCGTACATGAATGATTGACCACCATTTGTTCCTCCATTGCTGTGCCTCCGTACCCGATGATCATTGGCAACCCTCGTGCCATGCGGATTTTAAGGCCGCATGCGCATAACTCATTGAAATAACCCGGATTTACACGAACATCCCGCCTATCATGGCGTTTAAATATGAGACTGTTGTCGCAAGGTGATGCACCAGAACAGTTTTGTGTCCACTCAATGAGATTGAAGGAACCTTACCCGGAAACCTTAGAAAGTTGGCAGGATTGACTCAGTTTACCCCGATCCGACAAAAAAACTAGGATATGTGCGACGGTGGAGTGCATGTTGCAAGAGCTTTAGCCGTTTGGAAGGTTGTTCTGTAACTTCACTCACAGTTGGTTTCGCATTACATGGTGCAAACCACTCTTTTGCAGGGCTGGTGCTCCGCATGAATGATTTCTTCCCTTCGAGAACCTCAGGGCCGTGAGCCTGTCGAATCGGTCGAATCGGTGACCGACTAATGTCGGATCGGGGTTTACTGACGGGGCGCCAAATAATCCCACGAGATTACTTTTGAGGTTCAACGGCTAGAATCACGTGATATTCCCAGTTCTGCGCGTGAATTCCTTCAATGGCGGTCATGGCATAGCGCCCATATTGATACCTGTGAACCTCGCCGGTGTAATCTACCGTGTGATTGAGTGGTTTGAATACTCTCTCACCCAATCTCCCAGACTTGATCAGGATCGGTGGGGGAAGGGATGAACCCTTTCGGGTGACCACCAGAGTCAAGTTGGGAGGGTAGATGGATTGGATGAATCTTTCAAAATCATAAGAAGCAACAAAGTTTGCTGTCTTGACAAGCTGGTCGGGCCCGATGATAAAACATTCCGGTGCGTGCAGTGATTTGACACCCGGGTATTTAACGAGCATGTATCTGCATTCCGCCAAAAGCTTCTTTCGCTCCTTAAGGGCAGCACAACCGCTCACCACTAAGGTCAAAAGAACCAGCATGGACAAAACAGATTTCATGGCTCTGCCTTAATTATGAAGAATGATACGGAAGAAGGAATGTTTAAGCCTTACTTCTCTTAGTCTATACGGGATTGCGACGGAAAAGAAGATAAAATATGGGTAAAATTATCGGCGCAGGTGCTTGCCTACGAACCGTTCTACCGTGCCCCCATGGCCATGGCCGTAGCCTATTGGGATAATAAGGAGACTTATGGGGCCACCCAACGCCCCATGCCCTGAATCCAAAGGTGTGATCGGTAAAAACCACCTCCGCCTTGGAAATCTAGGTGGGGTCAGCCTCTCAGCTCCTCGATCCACGCAGGGGATAACCTATCAATTCGTATCCAGACGAGGGTCCGTTCCACAAGGTGGCCCGACTAGACAACCTTTTACTCTAACAAGGTTAAACAGCAGCCAAGCTGACAGGGAAATTCTTAGTTTTTGTATAAACCGTCAATGAAACCGCTATCATCGATCCGGCGAAGAAAATGGAAATCCCATAGCTCCATGGGATTCACCTTCTCCGCTGCCTTATCGAGCCGGATTCCTATCTCATAGGCGTTGTTAATGGCCTTCAAATTGGCATATGGTTTTCTGGGCAGCCTCCCATTTAGCTCATCATAAAGATAGGCTGCCGTCTCCTGGTCCAAATCACCGTGACTCTTATAACGTGAATGGATAATATTGATGGCCTTTTCCCGATTGTTTTTAAAATAGGCAATGCCCTCAATGGTGCCCTTCAGAAACCGCTCCACAAGATCAGGATGCTTTTCAACGAAAGGGAGCCCCGACGACATTGTGGTGAATTCAATCATGGGAAGGATCTCCAGGGGAATCACCTTCAAACCAGCCCTTTGGGCATAGAGATTCTCAGGCGGGCTGACACAGGCAGCGGCGACACTCCCTTTTTTTACCGCGTTGAAAAGCCCACCTCCTTTAATAACCTCGAAGTCGACATCGCCTCGATCCTCATCGACGCCATGCTGATGAAAAAAGAGCCAAATATTAAGGGCAGGATGATTCCCCCCCTTGTGGGCCACCACCTTCCCTTGCAAATCTTGGACACTGGAAATAGGTGAATTGGGTTGAACGACCAGGCTCAAATTTACATGCTCCACGGTCTGGCCGAGATAGATCCAGCGATCCCCTCTAGTCCTCGCCGCATAGGTGGAAATATGGTTTCCACCAACAAACTCAACACTCCCATCGGCGACACCCTTATGAGCATCCCCTGCACTGATATACTTGTCATAATCCACCTGCAGCCCGTGTTTTTCCCACGCGCCAGATTCTGCAATGACGTGCAATAGACGCAAGTGCCCGTCTGACCGATAAGGGAAATTGACTTTATCCATGATTTTTCTCCTCTTACAGTTATAAAATTTACGATCAACTACTTACCCATTTTTTTGCCCTTATCACAGAGCCGGATTAGGTGTCAACCAGGGACCGTGTCACCCAAGGAGTGAACCCAAATTTCATATCCTATTGGATATTGGAGAAACCTTTCTTTCTCAGCATGGACAGTGAGGACAAATTGGAGAAAATCCTTGATGGCCTCCCAACCATCTCCAAGTAAGAACACTAACAAAACCTGCAGTGAGTGAGTTTAACGGAAAGGCTATGGATTCCCGTCACCTACGGGAAACAAAACGATCGCTTTATCTGAATTGAAAAGATAGGTCTCAGCGTAGGCAAGCACCTGGGCCTTGCGACCTTCCATGGCCCCGGCCAGGCAGAGCCAGTTCAGCATTTCGTGCTGGCCGGACTCCCGCATTTGCTTGGGGTCTAGTTGCCGCCATTTTTGCAACTCACCAGCCTTCAACTCCGCCAAGCGTTGCTGGTCCGCCTCTATGTCAGGGTACATGAAATGATGTTTTGCTGTGAGGGAACCGTGGGACCAACTGGAGGAACCAACCACTGCCACACGCCAGGGACTCTCCTGGATGATTTTGGTTATCTCTTTGCCCATGTCGTAGCAGCGCCATGGAAACGGCGAAGGTGGGGGGCGGAGCTTCAAACCCTTTGAACTCGTGAGCCGTTCAGCCGGAATGCGAAGGTCACTGCCATAGCAGTTCACATGAAAGGGAACAATGGGATAATTAAACCCCCTACGGTCATAGTCCAGGTAGAGAACGGTTCGGAGGAACGCATGTCCTAGCATTTCAGCATGGTGCAGCTGATAGGACCACGCCACATCATAGCCACCGCGAATGAGGTTCCGCACCAAATAATCACCCGCCTCCTGGTGGCACTTCACCTTGACCAACTTGTCCGTCGGTTCACCCCACACATTTTTCGATGCCCCCAGGCCCTTGCTCTCTTGAAAAAGGGCACAGTCAATTTCATCCAAGACATAAACGCAAAAGGGAGTTAGTAGATCCTCTCGAAAGTTCTCATACTGGTCATCCCCCCAGATAAGGACAAAGTCGGGTTTAAATTCATCCAGGGCAGCCCGGGCTGCGCGGAGCCCTTGAACCAATTCAGAACGGTGCTTTTGCGCTGATGAAAGCCCCTTGTCTTCCCCCCACTCCTTCCGCATTGCGGAGGGCCAGTTCTTCGGATCTCTCATGCTTTCCGGGATACGGTTACTCGTGAGGAGACGGCGTACTAAATTAGCCATGTCCTCATCAGTGAACTGGAGGTGTGGGGCATGGGGCATCCCGATCCCAAGTACTTCTCCCATTAACTCCCCCTTAATTGAAACCCAAACTATAAAAACGAACAGCCGATAGGACAACCTGCCGAGCCGCAATGGTTCCTATTAATTAAACAGATCCTTCCATCTTTCCTGAATTCGCCTCCGCAGTTCTTGGCTATTCACCGCAACGGGTGGAAAGTCATGTATCCAATCGTAGGGCCGACAGGCGTTGATCACGAGATTGTGCGCCGTGTAACTCTTCCTACCCTCTTCTTTATCCGGGTTCGAGCGATCCTCAGGCCGTATCCTGGGATCCAATTGCCAAAACCCAGTCCCTGGAACGACCTGCACGCCATTCTCTGGAGCGCATCTCCCCGCTATGGCCCATAGAACTTCCGCGGGATTGGTCACATCAATATCCTCATCCACCAAAATCCAAATATGGTGCCCCATGTACTGGTCTCCCCCAGGAACCAATACCCGGATCACATCCTCTACGTGATGCGGAGACATCTGTTTAAGGGCAACTGCTCTGAGATTGGGCCGCCCCAGAAAATAAATTCTCCGGACTCCGGGAACTCCGGCCTTCTCCAGCCGCAATTTCGAGGCAATATCATCTCCACCAAGGTTGGGATTATTGTAGACACCGATGGGCCGCATGGGAGGTTGCCCAAAGATGATCGGGTCGTTACGGTGGTAAATAGCCTTGACCTCGATGATAGTCTCCGGTCGTCGGCCATGGGCATAGTAGCCTGTCCACTCACCAAAGGGTCCTTCCGGTACCAACGCCTCGTCAGGGGACGGAATAAATCCCTCTATGGTGATTTCACTGTGAGCAGGCATTGGAAGACCCGTGAATTGTCCCTTGATGACGGGATAGGGTTCTTGATGCAAAAAACCAGCAACCTCATACTCCGAGATCCCTTCGGGTGTCATATAGACGCTTGGCCCAGCCAGCGCCATCAAAATGGGTTCCTGTCCTACCGAAATCATGACCGGACACTTTTCTGCCCGATTCCAATACTTTCGCCGAATTCGGTCGCCATGCTTTCCACGCTCAATGAATAGGGTGCAGGTTTTCTTATCATGGATCGAGACGCGATAGGCCCCTACATTGACAAAGCCTGTGTCGGGATCTCTTTGAATGACACACAAGCCAGTCCCAATATAACGACCCCCGTCGTTTTCATGCCATTTCGGCGTAGGGAATTTGTAAAGGTCAATCTGATCATCGGTTAGCACATGGTCCAGCACAGGACCTGAGGATATCTCCTTGGGCGGGACAGGCTTAAATTTCTTTATGACTTCATACCAGCGCTCTGCCAAGCCCTGTGAGGACGCCTCCATACCAAAGGCAACGGCGGTTCGTTCCGGCGTCGTAAATAAATTCGCAGCGACCCGATACCCCGGAGGGTACCCCTGAATTTGATCGAAGAGCAGTGCCGGCCCACCCCTCTCGGTCATCAGTTCAGTTATTCCTCCGATATCTTCTTCCCAGTTCGCGCCCTCGACCCTCTTCAGGTCCCCTAGTGATTCCAGCTTATCCAGATATTGACGCAAATCTTGCCACAGCATGAGTGTTTCCCAGAACTCAATCTTCCCTCAACGTATCAGGAAGTATGAGTAGAATCCATTTTCTAAACCAATACTACGCTCGAACCTCGGCTTCCAGTAGCTTACAGTGGTCTTTCCATTCCACGGAAGTGGGTAGGACACCCACATAGATGATGATGTTAGGAAACCGATTCTGCGCAGGATCCCGAATGACATGGGGAGGGTCCTTACCCTCCTGCACATCTCTGATGGCCTTCTGTAATAATTTTCGTTGGGCTACGATGGCCCTGTCCGATGTGGCAAGGTGCTCCTTCGTCCTGTCTTGGATGGGACCCGCTCCTTCCACAGCAAAGAGATCCTGCATGGGGACCCCATCAATGCCACTGTAGCTTTTCGTTTTCATGATTTCACGATCTTGCCTGTAGCGGTTTGCTTTGTTCTGAATGGGTTTATAGTCTGCCGTGAGCCCGGTTCCCCTACCAAAGTTTGCCAGGTCTCTGGCCACCGGCCTCTCCCGACTAAAACTGAAAATATATTTCCAGTGGTGGGTGTCGTCGATGGGGACATGCCAATTGACGGAGTAGCCCTCCGGGCCTTGCGGACCACCCGGGAACGCCGTCAAATTTGGCAGCATGTAACAAAAAATGCGGACGTATTTTTTGTCTGGCCCAGCCGGACATGTCCGTGAAAGCCTAACCCCGAAATCCGTGATCTCAGCATCAATGGTGTCCATCCCAGGTGCCGCACCTCTGCCGCCGCGAAACCCCTGATACGCCGCTACACCGGTGATCTCAACGCCCCGAACCTGGAAGGGATAATGTAACAGGGTATTGTGAATTGGGTCGTTGTTCCCCTCACTACCCTGGAGGTAGTTGCAGTCGTGAAACATTTTGGTAACAGAGGCATGGTTTTCCGGGACGGTAAGGAACTCGTATTGGGGTAACAGGGGTGCGTCGCCGGGGCCAAGGTAGGCGAAGATGACACCATTGCGTTCCTGACAGGGATAGGCGGGATGCTGGATAGACGCCCTTTGCTCTGGCTTGCCTCCTTCCGGCTCTCCAGGCATATCCAGGCAATTCCCGCGGATATCGTAGAGCCAACCGTGATAGATACAGCGTATTCCTCCATCTTCCACACGTCCATAACTCAAATCTGCCCCCCTATGAGAACAATGAATACCCAGTAACCCAGGATTTCCCTTGTCATCTCGAAAGAGGACCAGATTTTCCCCCAGTATCCTTACCGGCAATGGGCCTCCCCCCACAGGCAACTCCTCGGACAGCGCAGCAGGTTGCCAGTATCTCCGGATCATCTCCCCGCAAGGAGTTCCACGATCAGTCTGTATCAATAAGTCATTTTCTTCTTTTGTCATCGCATCCTCCGTCCGCAACCATAGACCGCAGTCCTTTGGTACATCTCATTCCACACCCTCCGAGGACGACCAACATTCGCTTACTATTCAATAACATACCTGCCCTTCAAATCAACGAAATCTCGAAACCGTTCTTTGATCGGTCAATACATATTGCACCATTGACCCTAGCGACCGGGTATTCTGAGGCAGACCAGCGGCTTTTTAAGCCCTCGCCAAAAGACCCATAGGCCTAAGCGTTTGGTTAAAACAAACGGCTGGGAAAGGGTAAGATGGAAGGATCAAGTCAGGAAGCGTGTCTTTCTCATCAGCGAGACGCGAGGACATCCATCTGAACTACCGTGTTGCCGGTCAGATGCTCGGCCTTGATCACATGGCGAGCCGGTCGCTCGTTCTCCTTGGGAAACATCTTCAACCACTCCACATTGACGAATTCACGGTATTTCATATCCTGGAGATAGAAAATAATTTTACCGATACCATCCGTGGTTCCCCCCGCGGCCTCGACGATCTCCTTCATGTTACGAAACGCTTGTTCTACCTGTTTTTGTGGATCCGGCGATGTGGACCCAGTTCGCGGGTCCATGCCACCGATAACCGATGGAAGAATTAGATTACCTAGAGTAACGCACACCGGTATCGGGTTTCGATGCCCAGGATGACCCTTGACCTCAACGACCTTTCTACTTGCCATGACGCCTCCGGACTGTGGATTTTTGCATGTCTGCAATGCACGATGCAACACTATCCGTTTAGGAAAAAATTGATAGCAATCTCATTGAATTTATCTGGTTGATCATTTTGAACCTGATGACCGGATCCCTCCACCAGATGAAACTCTTTTAGGTTGGGCAGGGCCTTTTGGAGATTCGTCGCCAATTCGGTAGGGGCAAAGCGGTCGTTTTTCCCCCACACTAAAGCGAGCGGGAAAGTCACCCTGGGCAGGCGGTGGCTGATGTCAAAGTACTGATGGAGATTGGGATCCGTCTTGATCCGATTGCTATGATTCCGATAGGATTTCTGAGCCTCAACGGCGCCGGGAAGGTTTCCGTATTCAACCCGCCGTTTTACCAACTGATCGGTAATTCGTTCTTTATTGTTGAGCAACATGCCTAGCCAGTCGCGCATGGTCTGTTCGTTCACTACGTCACCCACAGTCTGTCTCACGGTGGTCCCTTGCTGGCTCACCTGTCCTACACCCATGGCGTTGGCTACCGTTGCCGTTGCCACCATGAGTACTTTCTTCGTGCGATCGGGATTATCCAAGGCGTAGCGCACTGCAATATATGAACCCAAGGAGTTGCCTCCCAGGTGGATACGCTCCAAACCGAGGGCATCAATAAACCCTGCGACATGTGCCACCTTGGCCTGGTAGGTATATTCAATGGGCGGTTTATCGGTCAAACCGTAGCCAATGAGATCGATAGCAAAGACATGAAAATGTTTGGCTAAAGCTGGAATATTATTTGACCAATTATGCTCGCCACATGCCCCTGGTCCACCACCATGGACCAAGACCACTGGATCCCCCTCCCCTGCTTCCACAAAGTGGGTCTTGATCCCGTTATATTTTATAAACCAAGAACGGTAGGCTGCCGACATTTTAAAATCCTCCTCGATGATGGTTTTGCATCTCTTAGCAATTCCGGAATACCCGTACAACCAACTCACGCTTCTTCTAGCTTGGCTAACTTGGGCCGTCTACTCAGCAGAAGCTGGGCGGCCTCATCCTCGCGGCCTTGCTCCGAAAGGCTGACCAAGGCCTGCTCCTCCTCAGGCCAAAAACCCAGGGATACACCGTGCCACGGTTCCCTTGGTTTCAGCGGCGGCAGGTCGAATTGAGCCCACAGGTCACGGGCGTGTTCCATATATGCCTTTTTAGGCAGAGAAATGGGCGCATTGGCCCATTTCCGGGTGGCATCCATGAGCATGATCGAGGCGCCTTGAGGACCGGTCATCGAAACTGGATAACCGCGGGTTGAAGACGATAGCTCTCGCGGAGCTACAGATTCATCCAAGCCGGCACTTCTCCCCTGTATGACCTTCATATCACGGTGGGGCTGATAACGGTTACAGACTGCCCAAAACACTGACTCCAGGTCCCAAGGATCGATATCATCATCCACTGCAATCACGATCTTTGGCCAACTCGAGTCGACGGACATGACCGTATAAAGGGCCTGCCAGACTTCTGCGTTCCGTACGGGGGCAGTGTCAATGTTGTGGAAACGGATCACGCAGAGATGTCTAGCGCTTCCACAATGGTGAAAGGCCACATCCTTGATTTGAGGAATTCCATGGGACCTCAATACGGACAAGACACGCCCCTCACAGTTTACGATTCGCATCATGCTGGATTCACTCGGGGGGAACTGACAGATAACGTCATGCCAAATCGGATCCCGGCGATGGGTGATACACTTGATCTCAAAGGCATGGACGAGCCCTCCCGGCATCACATGCCCTCGATTTTCACCACTGGGGCCATCCATATCCATCCGATCCGTTGGGATTTCACCTTCGATGACGATTTCCGCCGTAGCTGGGACCTCTAGGTTCACAGTCTCACAGCGAACCACTTCAACAGGCTCTCCAATGAGGCCACCTGCGACATCCAACTCATAGGTACCATGAGGGATATCCGCCGCCGTGACCAGTGAGACAACGGGTACCGCACCAATGACCAGTGCCACCTCGAGTGGGACACCTTTTCGACGGCACTTGTTCCAGTGAAGGCGTAAGTGGCGTGAGGTCCGTATATTGGCTCGGGCCGGTCCTAAAGCAAGGCTATTGTACATGCCCGCGTTCATCACACCTGTCTCCGGGTCTCGGGTAAAAAATCCCCCTGCGGTGATACGAGGGAAGGCCTCCCAACCATTGGTGGCAATGGGGATGGGGAACTCCCTTATCCCATCGTGTTCCAAAAGAGTATCGCCTCTGTGAATCTCCTCTTTGACAGGACCTGTCGCTACTGGGCGGGGTGGAATGGGGTGATTTATGGCATGGAACCAACGATCGTGGACCTCGCTCAAAGGACAGCCCATGGCCAAGGCGTAAATTTCCCGATTGGGGGTGACCACCGAAGAAGCCACCTTGCCCCGATAAGATCTTCCCTTGCGGTCAATCACCTTTTCAAATAGGAATCCAAATCGGTCTGTTTCTTCCAAACCTCGATACTGCCATTTCACCAAAGGGTGAATTTCCCGATCCTTATCCATCGCGGCCGAGATGGTTCGTAGCTTGCCCATTTGCTCAAGTCTTTTTAGATATTCCCTAAAATCGCGATAGTAACTCATTTCATTCCTCCCATAAGTACAGGATCCACCGGTAGGGCCGGAGCCAACTCACTAGTATCAATGGTCATGGATTTGTTCCATGCCAATCATGCAAGGCACAGAGCCTTCCGCTTCTCGCATTAATCTTGTGAGGTTGTCAAGGTACGAAAAAGGTCTGTCTGAAACCTTTAGACCGCCAGTTCCGTGGGTCCTATTGTTAGAGTCCATTGACTAGGAATAGGGACAGTGGCAAAAGGCGTAGATTAAGGACTTCGTTAATCTTGTCAACAGAGGGAGGGACTACGCATGAGCATCGAATTCGTTGATATGGACGAGCTGCGCAGAAATCACAAGAAGCGAAAGGTAGTCATGAATACACCCCGCTTCCATGCCTGGTTTCACTACTATCCCAATTCGGGCGACATTGATGACATGCACTGTCATAATGCAGACCAAACATTTTACGTAATCGACGGGGAGTGCACAAGGCACTTTCCGGATGGTAGCAAGAAGGTCCTTAAACCACGCATGGCAGCCCTGATCACCGGGGGATCCTTCTATCAGTTGGAAAATAGCGGCAAAGGCCCCATGGTGATGATGGGGATTCGGTCCGGAAGCACGGAAGAAGTTAAAATCATCGACTATAAAACGCGAAAGCCCGTTCTCGCTAACATACGCACAAGACGGTCAGAGAGATAAAAGCCTTTGTGCGATAACCCGCTCAACCGTTCTTACGTTCCATCCAAAGGGCAAAGCCATTGTGGCTTTGCCCTTTGATTTTAAGGGTCGCGCTCATTTCCTTTGGGAGTTGGTTTCGGTTGATTCTCAAATTCCTGGGGACCCAGTTCACGAATTCGTCCGATTCCCAATATTGAAATAACCAGCATGATTGTAGCCCCTAGAATCACTGTGAAGGGAGCACCTGCAAACCGACCCAATAAACCAGAAAGGTAGATACGCGAAAAACTGGCTATTGAACCCATCTGAATCTGCCCCAAGGGGAACATAACCCCATAATTCATCCCCCAAATTGCCATCATCCTACCCCTGAATTGATCTGGAACCTGGGATTGCACCGTGCTTTGAGCTGACACCATGAACAAAGCATGGCCAAAGCCCGCTAGCAGCTGCAGCAGTAATGAAAGCGTGATCATGCGTGAAAAGCCAAAGAGCAAGACGAACAATGCGTGTGTTACCAGGCCCCCCATAATTAACCAACCTCTATTACGAATGCTCCCGAAGTTCGCGGCGAAAAGGGCTCCAGCCAGGCTCCCGATTCCACCCGCTGCGTGAAGAGTACCTAACGTTGAAGCATCTCCCTTAAGAATGTCACTCGCGAATACGGGCAATAGTGTTGCGTGAGCGACAACGAAAAAAATACTCAAAAAGTTCAAACCAATCAGAAACGTGAAAAGCCTATGCCTCCAGACAAAAATCAGCCCATCTTCAATCTCTCGTACAATGTTACGTCCCTTGGAGCGCTCAAATGCTGGAACTTTCAAAAGAAATAGAATTAGACTGAAAAAGCAAAATCCCAGGGAAGCAAGGTAAAAAGCCGTCGCTGCTCCAACTAGCGGCGAATGGGTTGCCTCACCCACCTTGGCGATGATGAAGCCTGCAAGGGCCGGGCCAAAGATCTTGGTGCCTGGCCAAATGGTAGAGTTGAGACTCACAGCATTCATCAGCTCCCGTCGGTCTAAGAGATGAGGGAACAGTGCATGGCGAGCCGGTTGGTCAAAGGCCTGTATGATGCCAAAGGTGAACGCTACAGCAAAGATATGCCAGATCTGAACCAACCCTGTGACGGTAAGGGTGGCGATCACAAACAGGGCAAATGCGGCAACTGACTCAACCAAGATAAGGAAGCGGCGCAACTCTACCTTGTCGGCCAGGGCACCTCCAAAAAGTACCAGCAAAACAGCAGGGGCTGCTCGACTCAGGCCCACGACACCTAGGAGGAGCTCTGAACCCGTCAACATCCAGATGAGCCACCCTTCTGCCAGGATGACCATCTGGAGTCCAGAGACGGTAATTAGCTGTCCAAACCAGTAGAGACGAAAATCACGGTAGCGCAGGGCGCTGAACACGCGTACTTTCGCACTGATGGAATCTAAGAATGAGCTCATTGAAATCTCACATGATTCAGGATACGGCCAAGGACCGTGTCGGTTTCCATTACCATAGCTCGTACCCGAATGGTAAAATGGGTATCAGTAGTTGCTTTTATAAAGCACAATTGAGTACAATAAACGAGCAGTTAATCCAAGGACACCCCATCCGCAGAGCTTTTCAATCAGCTCTGGCGCCATGGGCTGATCCCTATGTTTGGGGCCGTAGCTCAGCTGGGAGAGCGCTAGAATCGCACTCTAGAGGTCGTGGGTTCGATCCCCATCGGCTCCACCAAAATTCCCTAAAGAATTCAGTGGTCTTGTAATCAGCACGAGTCCACTGCTCACGCAACTTACAGCAAGCGGAAGAGGTCTTCCAGTTTCTTTGCGTTTATTTCCAGAAGGACGTGAAACCACCCGGTAGGCATGACGCAGCCGTCGGTGACGAGGCAATCGCGCGAACAGCGAGGATACATTGCCATCCTTATTTTAGGATGATAGAAGATAGAAACAATCGCGCGGTGATGCAAATGAAGCTTTATTTAAAAGCATGGATGGACCGCCTCCTTGCCCGGCCTGCCGTACGCTCAACTCCCTGAACTAGAATCTCCTTAGGCATGGAACAAGGCTCAAGACAGGAAAGGCGCCACGCCGAGCGCCAGAGAAGAAAAGAGCAAAATCAGAAAGAGAAGGAGCGGCGGAAAGGAAAAAAGCAGCTCCAGAGGTTTCTTTCCTACTCCATCGGCATCCTTCTCCTCGCGGGGGCGGGCTATTGGGCTTACACGAACTGGGCAACCACTCCAGCCGGGGATTTTATTCGCAGCATGGGAAATCGTCATCTCACATCAAGTCAGGTAGGACTCACAACCTATAACAGCGACCCGCCAACGTCTGGTCCCCATCTTCCCTCAGTCGCGCGTTGGGGAATTCACGAAAGGCCAATCCCTAAGGAACTGCAAGTTCATAACCTGGAGGATGGTGGAGTTCTTGTTCAATACAACTGTGACCGAGCCAATCAGGAATGCAGGGAGTTAGTGGATAAGCTGGCTAAAATCGTAAGGCGATACATTCATGCCATCCTTGCCCCTTATCCCGGGGTGATCCAAAAGATCGCCCTAACCGCCTGGACACGCATCGACAAGTTCAACGAATTAGATGAGAAGAGAATCGTCAGGTTTATTGACGCCTACATCGACATGGATCACCACCCTCGCCGTGGCCGCTAGCGCTTGAACGTGAGTGAACTGTCGTGGGGGTCAAGTCTACGATTGTGTGTGTCCAGATGAATCGCTGTCGTGATCCATAGGATGACTCTCATTTAGATGAGGGAAGTCCCGCGGCGGTCCTACATTACCTAATCTTCTTCATCCACCTTCATAAATCCCAAAATCTACGGTCGGATGTACTGAGCCCGAGCGCTCAATGAGTAAGGAATCCTGCCGGGACAAAGAGAAAATTATTATTAAAGTTTTCTTAGACTCTGCCGATCATATTCCATGTACGGAACCCCGTGATTTCTTTACGGTTTCAAGGAAGGAACCACAACCCTTACAACGGAGGGACTAAATGGACATCAAAAAAGCTACAAGTTCCCTTCTAATTTCTCAAAATAACAAGACTCAAAATCGTTTAAAAAAGGTCTACACCCAATTGGCCACAGGTAAACGAATTAATAGTGCTAGCGATGACGCGGCAATATTAAGTATTACTACAGGTTT
>SMUX01150823.1_pt1 | contig 25241 bp, 24 predicted proteins | sample 2456431 | NCBI WGS metagenome assembly SMUX01 (sample SAMN11095930, study PRJNA526329) | marine sediment metagenome | biome: Marine sediment; feature: Surficial sediment; material: Deep marine sediment; isolation source: Hadal surficial sediment | place: Pacific Ocean | collected 2014-11 | depth... | reverse complement strand
GGCAGTCATGGCATGCAAGCGCATCGCTATGATGAGATGTTGGAGATGATCAGGGTCGGGCAGTTGGCGCCCGAGAAACTGATCGGACAAACCATTACGCTCGAAGATTCGATTGCGGCGTTAACCTCAATGAACGAATTTTGTGCCAATGGAGTGACGGTAATAACGGAGTTTTAATGACCGTAATCTCGCCCGGCGTGTTTATTATGGAAGACAATGCGGGCCAGGATGAGAAAGCGGGCGAACTTATTGTTGAGTCGATAGAGCGCGCGAAACGGAGCAATCAAAGAGAGTCGAAAAACGATTCCTGATGTTTTCGTTCCTCAGTGCTGGGCAAACGGCCGTGTGCGGCGCCGAAATTGTCATCAACGTGATGCAATTTGGTCATACCCGGAATTGCCAGCGTAGCGGCCGGATGACCGACAGCATACTTGAGTAAGAATTGAGCCCAGCTATGGCAGTCGAAGTCCTTTGCCCAGTCGGGCAGCGGCTTATCTCCCACGGCCTTGAATATACGACCGCCACCGAAGGCCCGATTGATAATGACTGCAACGCCCTGGTCCGCGGCCAGCGGCAGGATTCGGTCGGCAGCTTCGCGTTGCTTGAGCGAAAAGTCGATTTGAATGAAGTCCAATTCCTGTTCGCGCATAACAGCTTCAAAATCTTTGTACTGATTCACGCGAGAGGTGGTGATGCCGATATATCGCACACGGCCGTCTTGCTTCCATTCGCGCATCACGGGCAGCGCGGTTTTCCAGCCGCGCAAGTTGTGTACTTGCATCAGGTCGAAGCTTTCTGTTTGCAATGTTTGGGTCGAATTCTGCATCTGTACCGCAGTGTCGGCCGCGTTGGATTTGTCGGTCTTGGTTGCCACGAAAAGATTGTCGCGTATGCCGATTTCAGCGATCAGGTCGCCGAGCACAGACTCGGACGTTCGATACTGCGGTGCGGTGTCGATCAAGGTTCCGCCCAACTCGTGGAATCGTTTCAGCGTAGCGCGCAACGGTGCTCGAGACGCTTCGGATTCGCCAACGCCGTAACGGTTGGTGCCAAGACCGATAACCGGAACCATTTCGCCCGATGACGGGATGGCTTTCCTGATGATGTGCTCTGGCCCCGCTATTGCATTGCCGTTGCCGAGCACCGCCATTGACAGTGCGCCCATACCCGCTTTCGTAAATTCGCGTCGATCCATAGCATCATTATGCCCGGCACTGTATTGATGTGCACGACGCTGGCACAATGGCTGCATCCGAACTGGAACTCAGAGGCACCCATGCCGGGACTATATTTCGAGGAATTTACGGTCGGTCAGACGTTCGACCATCCAATACGTCGCACCATAACCGAGACCGACAACGTGCTCTTGACGACCATGACGCATAACCCGGCGCCACTACATCTTGACGCCGAATACATGAAAAATACCGAATTTGGCAAACCGATTGTGAACAGCTGTCTGACCTTGAGCTTTATGGTTGGCATCTCAATCAACGACACGACGCATGGCACAACGGTCGCGAATCTTGGGTGGGATGAAGTGCGATTTCCAAAACCATTGTTCTGCGGCGATACCATTCACATTCAGACTGAAGTGCTGGAATTACGCGATAGCAAATCCCGGCCGGACAACGGAATTGTGATTTTTGCGCATAGAGCTTACAACCAGAACGATGAACTCGTCGGTGAGTGCAAGCGCACGGCGCTGATGTTGCGCAAACCTAAATGATCCGCAGCTTTCTTTTTGTACCGGCCGATAGCGAGCGCAAGTTACAAAAAGCTGGCGACGTGGGTGCTGATGCGATAATCCTCGATCTTGAGGATTCAGTGGCAGCTGATGCGCGCCCCGATGCGCGCTTGCTCGCGCGTGAATATCTTGCCGGCAAAGAGAATGTCTGGGTTCGCATAAATCCCATGGACACCGACGACGCTGAGGCCGATCTTGACGGCGTCATGCCTTCTGCACCGGCCGGCATTGTCTTGCCGAAACCGAGAAGCGCGGCGGCAGCAATCGAGTTGTCAGAACGATTGTCGATACTGGAGTCGCAACACGGCATTGCAGCAGGAAGTACACGAATTCTGCCGCTTTGCACGGAGCTTCCCGAGGCGCTTTTTACGTTGCACAGTTACATTGGAGCCACGAGTCGCCTGGCGGGGTTAACCTGGGGCGTAGAAGATTTGAGCGCTGCAGTCGGAGCAGTGGCCAATCGCGATGATAATGGCAATTGGCTGCCCACCTACGAAATGGCGCGGTCGTTTTGTCTTCTCGCCGCAAAGGCCGCGGAAGTTGCAGCGTTCGACACGGTATTCACTGATTTTCAAAACGACGAAGGGCTGCGACGATACGCTGCCAACGCCAGGCGCGACGGTTTTTCCGGCATGCTGGCGATTCATCCGGCGCAAGTCGACACGATCAATGCGGCTTTTGTGCCGACCTCCGAGGAACGGCAACGAGCGGAGAAAATTGTTGCGTTATTTGCAGCAAATCCCGGTGTTGGCACGATTGGCATGGACGGCAGGATGATTGACCGGCCACACTTGTTGCAGGCACAGCGCCTGCTCGACGTGGCGCGACAAGTAGATTCAAAAGGGCAATAACATCATGGAATCGCATGTCTACCCGGTACCCGAGGCCACCAAAGAGCGCACGTTGATCACAGCAGCGAAGTACGAAGAAATGTACATGCGCTCGATACAGGACAACGATGGTTTCTGGGCCGAACAGGCGCAACGCGTTGACTGGATAAAGCCTTTTACTATCGTAAAGGACGTCAGCTTTGCGAAAGACGATCTGCACGTCCGTTGGTTTGAGGATGGCACGCTGAACGTCTGCTACAACTGCGTCGACCGCCATCTTGAGACAAAGGGCGATGATGTCGCAATCATCTGGGAAGGCGACGACCCGAGTCGTGATTTAAAGATTACTTACTCCGAACTGCACGAACGCGTTTGCAAATTCGCCAACGCGCTCAAGGCGCTGGGTGCAAAAAAGGGTGACCGCATTACGATATATATGCCGATGATCCCGGAAGCGGCCGTATCCATGCTCGCATGCGCGCGCATCGGTGCGATCCATTCGGTGGTATTCGGTGGCTTCTCACCTGATGCATTGGCGGGGCGTATTCGCGATTGCGAATCCAACATTGTCGTCACGGCTGATGAGGGCCTCCGTGGTGGTAAACGTGTTCCTCTGAAAGCGAACGTTGACGCCGCGGCGGAGAGAGAGGACGTTACAACGCTTGAAAAGGTACTCGTCGTCAGAAATACCGGAGCGGACGTCGGTTGGGTCGATGGCCGTGATGCCTGGCTGCACGAGATGGCCGAACAGGTCGATGCGGATTGCCCCTGCGAAGAGATGAGCGCGGAAGATCCGTTGTTTATTCTCTACACGTCAGGTTCGACCGGGAAACCGAAGGGCGTACTGCACACCAGCGGTGGTTATCTCGTCTACGCTGCCATGACGCACGAATACGTGTTCGATTACAAGCCGGGCGATGTCTATTGGTGTACGGCTGACGTCGGCTGGGTGACGGGTCACAGCTACATCGTGTACGGCCCGCTGGCAAACGGCGCGATCACGTTAATGTTTGAGGGTGTGCCGAATTACCCGACGTCATCGCGATTTTGGGAAGTTTGCGATAAGCACAACGTCAATATCTGCTACACGGCGCCCACTGTGATTCGAGCGTTGATGCGAGACGGCGACGAGCCAGTCAAGAAGACGTCCCGCAAGAGTTTGCGACTGCTGGGCTCAGTCGGTGAGCCGATCAATCCAGAGGCCTGGGAGTGGTATTACCGCGTGGTAGGCGAGGAGCGATGCCCCATCGTTGATACCTGGTGGCAAACCGAGACCGGTGGCATCTTGATCAGCCCTCTGCCTGGAGCGACGGCTCTCAAACCAGGCTCGGCGACCAAACCGCTGTTCGGAATCATGCCGGCCATTGTTGACAGCGAGGGGAATCGGCAGGACGGTGTGGCTGAAGGGATTCTGATTATAACCGACAGCTGGCCCGGACAGATGCGAACCATTTACGGTGATCATCAGCGATTCTTCGATACTTATTTCTCAACATTTGAAGGCAGCTATTTCACCGGAGATGGTGCCCGGCGCGACGAAGATGGTTATTTCTGGATTACCGGGCGTGTGGACGATGTCCTCAATGTCTCAGGTCATCGCATGGGTACGGCGGAAGTCGAAAGTGCACTGGTGGCGCACCACGATGTTGCAGAGGCTGCCGTCGTTGGCTATCCGCATGACATCAAGGGACAGGGAATTTACGCGTACGTGACGTTGATGGGCGGTGTGGAAGCCAGCGACGAACTAAAAGCGGAACTGCAGCAGTGGGTTCGCAAGGAAATAGGGCCGATCGCCAAGCCGGATCTCTTGCAGTGGGCGCCCGGCCTGCCGAAGACTCGTTCAGGAAAAATTATGCGCCGAATTCTCAGAAAGGTTGCAGCGGATGACTTCGCGAACCTGGGGGATACGTCGACGCTGGCCGATCCTGCCGTGGTCGAGGATTTAATTGCGAACAGGCAGAACAGATCCGGCTAGGACGATGTCAGGCCTTGCGCTGGTCCTGGGAAATTTCTTTGCTCATGGTATCTTCGAGATTATCGATAAAACTACTATCGAGTTCGTTGGCACCGGTCTCTGACAACGATTCGACAACGTCGTCATCTTCGAAAGCTGTCTCGGCTGGCGCCTCCTGAGGGTCCAGTACTTGCGTCTCCATGAGACCCGGATCGATTGTCTGATCGTCGTCGTCCTGGGTATCACTGACTGTGACACCGTCTTGGCGTAGATAATCAGCAACCTGGCGTTCGTAGGCTTTGACGAATGCCTCGCCAAACATTTGCGGGAAACGGCCACCACCCTTCTCGGTGATAATCGGGTACAGATCGCAATACAGCTGCCAATACTTCGATTTGTTGGCGAAACTGAACAGACTCTTGCCCATCACACGGTCGAAGCCTTCCTGTAATTCATCCGGGTCGAATCGATCGGCAAATTCGATGAATGCGCTGTTCATCGCATCAAGAAAAGCGTTTTGGTGATTCAACAGATCCCGGTAGATTTCGCGAATTGCATCCGTAGCGGCGAGATAGTCGCCTTCACCGCCAAACAATAATTGCTTGAGCAGATCATCGGTGTTCTCAGAGAACTTCATTGGGTTGTTTTGGCGGGGCAGCAGGGTTGTTTGATCCAGGCGAAATGTGTTCTTCAGGTTCGCGCGGCTCGACAGAAGGTGGGTGGCTCCCTTTACGAATTCACGCAGAACCTGGCCGGCGGTAAGCATCATTTCAGGCCGGTTGACGGACGGGTGCAGTTCTACGCGACTGACTCCGAGGCCGTCCAGGAACGAATCAAACAAGTCTTCGGCCGTCACTTCAACCGACTTTGATGCCGCCTCGGCTTTTTCTTTCTTCGATTTGGGCTCAGGTTCGGTTTTCTTTGTTACGCCACCGAACAGGACCGACTGAAACTCCTCGTCACCGGTGATCTCTTCCTCATCAAGCATTTTCATGCCCGTGCGCAGCGATATCTCATCGACAAATTGTTCGATGTTATCGGGTGCAACGGATGGTTTCTCCTCCGGCGGCATGACCAGGCTTTCGCCGGAATCGACGGAGACTTCAAACTCAAAGTCGCCCATGCGCAGGCGGTCGCCATCAAACAATCGGCGTGGATTACTTTTGCCGACCGGTTCCATTTCGTTGTTCACATAGACGCCGTTGCTACTCGTATCGACCAGGTAGTAAATGCCACCCTTGAAGTCGATGGCGGCGTGGCGGCCAGAGATGTAGCGATCGGGATCGGGCAGTATCCAGTCGTTATGCAATGAGCGTCCGATCGTACCGCCGCTTTCATGAAATTCGCGTACGGAGTCGTCACCGACAAGATCGGCATGGTCACTGACGATTTTTAACACAAGCGGCATTGCGGGCCCCGGTCAGATGTATTGGACAACTATGCAGCGAAAACGGGCGTTCGGGCTGCCGATTAGTTCACATAATCGCGAGTCACTTTATGGCTGGATTGTGAATAATCGACCATATACAGCGAGCGTCGGCTGGATGTGCAAAATCGCGCCCGAAGCAGCCGTTTTGGGTACACTACGCGCCCCTCAGCAGTAGCAACCTCGATGAGCAAGAAGAACCTCTTCAAAGTCATATTTATGAGCCAGGGACAGGTCTACGAGATTTATGCTCGCAGCGTTGGCCACGGTGAAATGTTTGGCTTCGTCGAAGTCGAAGAACTGGTATTCGGGGCACGGACGACGCTGGTCGTTGACCCATCCGAAGAAAAGATCAAGACAGAGTTCGAGAACGTGAAGCGAACTTACCTGCCGATGCACGCAATTATCCGTATTGATGAAGTTGACAAGCAAGGTGTTAGCAAGATCAGCAAGCTGGACAGTGGCAATGTCACGCAGTTTCCAGTGCCGGTATATACGCCGGGGGATAAGGGCTAGCAGGAACTATGCTTGAACTGCCCGGGCAGTCTGCCCTATCGCATTTCCGTATTGCCAAACTGACGCGCACTTTAAAACGGATTGACGATCGTGTTGATTCGCTGCAGGCACGCTACGTTTACTTCGTTGCGACCCACTCTAAACTGTCCCGCGAACACCGGTCCCGATTGAATGCGTTGCTGCTGTCGGGCGATAAACCCGCCAAGCTAGGGAGGGCTGCGCGCAGCCTGATTGTCATTCCAAGGCCGGGAACCATTTCACCCTGGTCATCGAAGGCGACGGATATTGCCAAGGCCTGCGATATTGATGCTATCGACCGTATCGAGCGCGGCATTTGCTACGCGCTGAAATTTTCGGTCAAGGTTGATGACGCCGACGTGATGGCATTGTCGCCAATGCTCTTCGATCGCATGACTGAGGCTGTGATTTCCGATGGCGTGCAGGCGGAGTCGCTTTTCGAGGTGCGCGAACCGGCGCCTGTGGTCAGGGTTCCGCTTGCTGCGAATGGCCGCGATGCGCTGCTTACTGCGAATACCGAGCTCGGCCTGGCGCTGAGCGACGACGAAATCGACTACCTTGTTGCCAGTTACATCGATCTGGATCGCGATCCGACCGACGCTGAACTCATGATGTTTGCGCAGGCGAATTCTGAGCACTGCCGCCACAAAATCTTCAATGCGAGCTGGGTCATCGATGGAGATGAGCAAGATAAACGCCTGTTCGGCATGATTAAGTCGACCACAGAAAAAACGCCGGGCGGCGTCATTTCAGCCTATAGCGACAATTCCGCCGTCATCGAAGGATGGGATGGTGCGCGCCTGATGCCGGCCACGGCCGATCGCGAATTCACGTACGTCGAGGAGCCGATCCATATTCTCATGAAGGTGGAGACGCACAACCATCCGACGGCAATTTCACCGTTTGCGGGTGCCGCGACGGGTTCCGGCGGAGAGATTCGAGACGAAGGGGCGACTGGACTGGGGGCCAAGCCCAAGGCGGGCCTGACCGGCTTCACGGTGTCGCATCTGCGTGTTCCGGGGTATGCACAGCCCTGGGAAGACGATTTTCCGCATCCCGATCGGATGGCGACGCCGCTCGAAATCATGATCGATGGTCCGATCGGTGCTGCCGCGTTTAATAACGAATTTGGCCGGCCGAATCTGGTGGGTTACTTCCGCACCTATGAAAGTCACCTACCGGGTTTGCCGAATAACGAGATACGCGGCTATCACAAACCCATCATGATCGCTGGTGGCATCGGTAACGTTCGCGCCGAACACGCGAACAAAATCGATGTGCCAGTTGGCGCCAGGGTGGTCGTAATCGGCGGTCCCGCGATGTTGATAGGACTTGGCGGTGGCGCAGCGTCGTCACTGGCCAGCGGTACATCGAGCGAGGATCTCGATTTCGCATCGGTGCAGCGCGGCAATGCCGAAATTGAACGGCGCGCTCAGGAAGTTATCGATCGTTGCTGGGCAATGGGCGATGAAAATCCGATCCTGTTGATTCACGATGTGGGTGCAGGCGGGTTATCGAATGCGGTACCCGAAGCCGTCAATCACAGCCAGCACGGTGCCGACATAGAACTCAGAGATGTAGCCAACGCTGAGCCTGGCATGTCGCCGATGGGTATCTGGAGCAACGAGGCGCAGGAACGCTATGTGTTGCTGGTTGGCGACGACCGGATCGATGAATTCAAAACATTGTGCGAGCGCGAGCGCTGCCCCGCCTCGGTTATCGGTACGTTGACCGAAGATGGCAATCTGGTCGTTAATGACCGTGAATTTGATAATCGCGCTGTCGATATGCCGATGCAAATGCTGCTGGGTAATCCGCCAAAAATGGAGCGCAATGTCACGCGCCAGCCGTTGCCAGAGCAGGAACTGAATCTGGACGGAATCGAACTTGAGGAAGCCGCGATGCGCGTACTGCGGTTCCCCGCCGTGGCTGACAAATCGTTTCTCATTCACATCGGCGATCGAACCGTTGGCGGTCTGAGCGCTCGCGATCAATTGATCGGGCCGTGGCAGGTACCGGTGAGTGATGTCGCCATCACTTCGTCCGGGTTCAACAGTACAACGGGTGAGGCCATGGCGATGGGTGAGCGTTCACCGCTTGCCTCAACCAATGCGCCGGCATCGGGTCGCATGGCGGTTGCTGAGGCCATTACGAATATTGCGGCAGCGCCGATCGAAGACTTGAGTAAGGTGCGATTGTCCGCAAACTGGATGGTTGCAGCAGGCCATCCCGGCGAAGATGCGAATTTATTCGACACTGTAAAGGCCGTTGCCGACGAGCTGTGCCGGGATATCGGCGTTGCGATTCCGGTCGGTAAGGATTCGATGTCGATGCAGACGCGCTGGGAAGATGACAAAGGCGAATATCAGGTCGTTGCGCCGGTATCGCTTATCGTCTCAGCATTCGCTCCGGTCAGCGATGTTGAGCATCATTTGACGCCGCAATTGCAACAGACCGAGAGCTCGAGTTACTTATTGCTGCTCGACCTGGGGCAGGGCGCCAACCGCATGGGCGGATCCTGCCTGGTACAGTCCTTTACGTGCCCGGGCGGACCCACGCCGGATCTTGACAATGCGCAGTTGCTGAAAGGATTTTTCGCCGCGATCCAGGAGATGAACTCGCGTGGCATGCTGCTGGCTTACCACGATCGTAGCGACGGCGGGCTTTTTGCCTGCGTTGCAGAAATGATATTCGCGAGCCGCATCGGCGTGTCATTGTCTCTAAGCGGTTCGCGCGTCGACCTGATTCAACAGCTATTTAGTGAAGAACCGGGCGCAGTGGTTCAGGTTGAAAAGAGCAAGTTGCCGCAAGTGCAAATGGTGCTGGATCGTAATGGCGTAGCTGCTGCGGCGATCGGCCGGGTGAGCGGCGACGGCAAATTGACGATTCAAAGCGACGATGAAATCGTCCTGGAACTGGATCGCGTCACGATGCAGCGCGAGTGGTCGGAGATGAGCTATCGCATCCAGGCATTGCGCGATAATCCGGCCACCGCGAAAGAGGAATTTGACCGGATCCTTGACGACAAGGATCCGGGTCTCAGTGCTCGGCTGACGTTTGATCCCACCGACAATACCGGCCGCACCTTACAGGGCGGTGTGGCACCGCGAGTTGCGATTCTTCGGGAGCAGGGCGTCAACAGCCAGTATGAGATGGCGGCGGCATTCATGCGTGCCGGTTTCGCTGCCGTGGACGTGCACATGAGTGATCTCCTGAGTGGTCGCGATACGCTGGAGAATTATCAAGGCGTCGTGGCTTGTGGCGGATTTTCGTTTGGTGATGTACTCGGGGCCGGTGGCGGCTGGGCGAAATCGATCCTGTACCATTCACGAACGCGAGATCAGTTCGCGGCGTTCTTTGAGCGTCATGATACTTTTGCGCTCGGCGTCTGCAACGGCTGTCAGATGATGTCCCATTTGCGGGAGCTTATTCCGGGAGCGGACAGCTGGCCGCGATTCCTGCGCAATAAATCGGAGCAATTCGAAGCACGGTTGAGTCTTGTCGAAGTCGTCGAGAGCCCTTCGTTGTTTCTTCAGGGTATGGCGGGCTCGCGGCTACCGATAGCAACGTCGCACGGTGAGGGTAGGGCGGTATTCGCCGACGACACGGCGCGCTATACATCGTCATACACCGTTGCGTTACGCTACATCGACAACTATGGCAATGTTGCCGATACGTATCCGGCCAATCCGAACGGGTCGACCGACGGTATCTGCGGATTAAGTAACGAGAACGGCCGTGTAACGATCATGATGCCGCATCCGGAACGCGTTGCGATGACACGTCAGCATTCGTGGCACCCGGATGACTGGGGCAAAGATGGGCCGTGGATGCGAATGTTCCGCAACGTGAGAACGGCTATCAGCTAATTGTCAGGCTAATTGAAGATTGCCGTTGTCTTCTGAGACGAAGAATCGGCGGACCTTGATTGCGCGGGTTAGTTTTCCATGACGCACAAAGCACTGGTAGAACATATCTTTGAGAATTTCCAGGAGTATGCCGGCCTGTGCTCGATTCAGGACCGGTAAATCTTCCTGTTGACCGGTCGCGAACAGCACCGCCTTGATCGGTGCAAACGCATCGTCACTGATTCCTGCAATTTTCTGAGCTGCCATTATTTCTTCGAACGCGCGTAATTTGCCGCCTTCGCCCATTGCGATGAAGGAGCTTTGGGCCGCGCGCCGGCACATCGAAGCGAATGCGTTGAAACTATTGTTCGAATAGCACGTTAGTGCTTCGCGGAACATGATCTCAGTATGCTGCGGCAAGTATGAGAACGCGAAGCGCTCCTTCGGTCTTTCGAGCTCGACGAAATTGCGCAGCAATTCGACCCGGTTGTCGCCATACTCGCGAACTGCAAATCGCAGGAAAACCGGCGCATGACAAGAATCGCACTGGTATACAAGTCCGACATGCTTGGGTCTGTCGCGCAGCAGCGATGCGGCGTCCGGAACAGACTGTGGGCTCATATGGGCGTAGACGCCACAGTACGGACACTCGAGGCCGATGCGTTCCTCGAGTTCGTTCTCAATCCCCTGATCTTTATCTAAAATGATCGACATTTTCTAATGGTCATTGCGTTTCCGCATTGTTATTAATTCAAGTATGCACGATCGAAATTGGGTCGCTAGCCGTGCTTAACATAATAACAAGTACGCTATTGTCTCCAATTTCCAACGGCTTTGCGCGCCGCATCGTTAAGCGGGCGCGCCATTAACGCAGTTCTGCTCAGTGTAACTTCAAATCGGGCGCCGTCTGCCATGGGTAAAAAGGTCGCCGTTCCGTAATACGCGTCGACACCGGGCATCAAGAATGGAAATTTGCGCGCGACTCGCCAGACATCAAGCGTTAGTTCTTCAGACAACGCATACACAGTTCGTTTCTCGGACATTTCGTCATCGATTTGCGAGTACCGCCCGCTTAGACGATCCAGTTGATAAATGGGATCTAGTCCGAGCAGCGTTGCCGGCGGTTTCCAGTTGATGACACGCGCATCCATTTGCCATTCATCGCCGCGTAATTCCAAAAAGCGATCAATTTCGCCGTCAATCATCACTCGCGCCGTGTATCTGCCGGGTGCGGATTGCGAGAATTCGATTTGGCTGACTGTCTGCTCTTCCAGCAGGCGGTCATAGCCGTAATAACTGAATGCCAGCAAGATGCAGGCAGCACCGATCGATCCGGATATGGCGCCACCAGCGAGTGAGCGCGTGGCTCTGACAAGGCGTCGTCGCCGCGCGTGGCGTGCCATTGAAAACACAAAATACAAAGCGATGAGTGTGAAGACAGTACTGGCTGTCAGCAGCAGGTTCATCGTTTGCTCTCCGTGATGATCTAGGTATGCAGTCTTTTATACTTGATTCGGTGCGGATTTGCCGCATCGGCTCCAAGCCGGCGTTTGCGGTCCTGTTCGTAATCGGCGTAGTTGCCGGCGAACCAAGTTACGACTGAGTCGCCCTCAAACGCAAGAATATGTGTGGAGATGCGGTCCAAAAACCAGCGATCATGCGAAATCACGATGACCGACCCAGGGAAATTCAGCAGCGCCTCCTCAAGTGCACGCAATGTTTCCACATCGAGATCATTGGTGGGTTCGTCAAGCAACAGGAAGTTGCCGCCGGCGCGCAGCACCTTGGCCAAATGGACACGATTGCGTTCACCACCGGACAACAGGCCAATTTTCTTTTGCTGATCTTGTCCGCGGAAGTTGAATCGCCCGACGTAGGCTCGAGATGAGGTTTCGTAATTGCCTACCTTGATCATGTCCAGGCCGTCGGAGATTTCCTCCCACACTGTCTTGTCGTCATTGAGGCTGTCGCGCGATTGATCAACACTCGCGAGTTGTACGGTTTCTCCCAGTCGCAACGTGCCCGAATCCGCCTGTTCCTCACCCGTTATCATGCGAAACAGGGTGGTCTTGCCGGCGCCGTTAGGCCCGATAACGCCAACTATGCCGCCAGGTGGAAGTTGAAAGCTGAGTCCGTTGAGCAGCAGTTTTTCACCGTAACTCTTCTTCAGGTCATTGACTTCAAGGACAATGTCACCGAGACGAGGACCTGGCGGAATATAAATCTCATTCGTCTCATTGCGTTTCTGATATTGCGCCGACGAAATTTCATCAAACTGCCGCAGGCGCGCTTTGGACTTCGCTTGCCGGCCTTTGGGATTGCTGCGCACCCACTCGAGTTCTGCAGCCATGGCCTTCTGACGAGCTTTCTCCGACGCCTCTTCGTTCCTGAGGCGAGCTTCCTTCTGTTCCAGCCACGATGAGTAGTTGCCTTTCCAAGGAATACCGTGGCCGCGGTCGAGTTCCAGAATCCATCCAGCAACGTTGTCCAGGAAATAACGATCATGAGTGACTGCTATGACAGTGCTTGGATATTCGTCGAGAAAGCGCTCGAGCCATGCGACTGACTCGGCATCCAGATGGTTCGTCGGCTCATCCAGCAACAACATGTCGGGCTGCGATAGCAACAGCCGGCACAGAGCGACGCGGCGACGTTCACCACCCGACAGTATGGTTACGTCTGCATCCCAGGGTGGCAAACGCAATGCATCGGCTGCGATTTCGAGTTTGCGATCGAGCTCCCAGGCACCTTCGGCATCAATTGCATCCTGCAGCTTGCCCTGTTCTTCAAGCAGCGCGGTCATCTCGTCGTCGTCCATGGGTTCAGCGAACCTGTTGCTGATCTCGTTGAAGCGATCGAGGAGCGCCCTGGTTTCAGCAACGCCTTCCTCTACATTGCCGCGCACGTCCTTGTTGGGATCGAGCACGGGCTCTTGCGGCAAGTAACCGATATTGATGCCTGGCTGCGGTCGCGCCTCGCCGTCAATCTCGGTGTCGAGACCGGCCATGATGCGCAGCAGCGTGGATTTACCCGAACCATTCAAGCCGAGTACGCCAATTTTGGCGCCAGGAAAGAAGGACAGGGATATATCACGCAAGATGTGCCGCTTTGGCGCGACAACCTTCGCAACGCGATTCATTGTGTAGATGTACTGGGCCATTGTGGAACCAATAGTAATTGTTCGAATTATGTGCGCGCATTATCCGGTATGCTGCAGCGCATTAAAACAACCATAAAATGCCCATGAGCGACACCGTGCTTGTTTACAGGGGGAAAGAGATTGCAGCCTACGGCTTCGGTGATCCGCACCCGTTCGGGACCGACCGTCACGACGTATTTCACGCGGAGCTCGACAAGGCGGGCCTCGCTGACTCGATCGACTACGGTCATCCGCGTCCCGCGCTGGTTGATGAACTGGCGCTATTTCATACCGCCGAATACATCGACAAGGTGTCGCGCCTGTCAGCCCTTGGCAAAGGCTGGCTCGACGACGGCGATACACCGGTAGTCCCCGGCATCTACGACGCGGCATCGGCAGTGGTTGGCGCGGTTTTATGCGCGGTTGATGAGGTCATGCACGGCAATTACAGACGGGCGTTCATACCCATAGCCGGGCTGCATCATGCCGCGCGTGATCACGCTGCCGGGTTTTGTGTTTTTAACGACTGCGGCATCGCGGCCGAATACCTGCGCAAAGAGTTCGGCGTGCAGCGCATAGCCTATGTCGATATCGACGCTCACCATGGCGACGGCATGTTCTACGGGTTTGAAGATGATCCGGACCTGATATTTGCCGACATCCACGAGGATGGACGCTATCTGTATCCGGGGACCGGCGCCGCTGAAGAGACCGGTACCGGTAAAGCGCGCGGCACCAAACTCAATATTCCGGTCGCGCCGGGCGCCGACGACGACGATTTTCACCGCGTCTGGGCACGGGTAGAACAGTATCTGGAGGAAGCCAAACCGGATTTCATTTTGATGCAGTGCGGAGCGGACAGCCTTGAGGGCGACCCCATAACTCACCTGTGCTGGACCGAGGAAGTGCATGCGTCGGCCGCCGCATCGCTGTGCCGCCTTGCGGACAAGCATTGCAAGGGCCGGATTATCGGGATGGGTGGTGGCGGCTACAATCGTCGTAATGTGGCTCGTGCCTGGACGCGTGTGGTGCAATCCTTCGTGGAAACTCATTAGATCCACAGGTAATATCGCCATCCTTTCTGCCTCACTGCGGAGTTTCCATGTTCGACACATCAACGACGATCGAGTCCTTCGATCCCGAAGTAGCCAAAGCTATCGCTCAGGAAGGTCGCCGCCAGGAACAGCACATCGAGCTGATCGCGTCGGAAAATTACACGAGTCCGCGTGTGATGGCGGCACAGGGCTCGAAACTGACCAATAAATACGCCGAGGGTTATCCGGGCAAGCGCTATTACGGTGGTTGTGAGTTCGTCGACATTGTTGAAACGTTGGCGATTGAGCGCGCCAAGGAATTGTTCGCAGCGGACTACGTCAACGTGCAGCCACATTCCGGATCGCAGGCCAACGCGGCGGTCTATCACGCACTGGTCGAACCCGGCGATACCATACTGGGCATGAGCCTCAGTGACGGCGGCCATCTGACACATGGCTCCAAGGTCAATTTTTCCGGAAAGTTGTTCAATGCCATTCAGTACGGTCTTGCAACTGACACCGGGCTGATCGACTACGATCAGGTTCAGGCGCTGGCGACCGAGCACCGGCCGAAGATGATCGTTGCCGGATTTTCCGCTTACTCGCAGGTCGTCGACTGGGCGCGCTTTCGAGACATTGCGGACAGCATTGGCGCCTGGCTATTTGTTGACATGGCGCACGTCGCCGGTCTCGTTGCCACGGGTCATTACCCCAGTCCGATTTCACACGCTGACGTCTGCACGACCACAACGCACAAAACGCTGCGTGGTCCCCGCGGCGGCCTGATTCTGGCGCGCGCGAATGATGAGCTGACCAAGAAATTCAATTCTTTGGTTTTCCCCGGAACGCAGGGTGGGCCGCTGATGCATGTGATTGCAGCCAAGGCCGTGGCATTGAAGGAAGCTCTGGAGCCGGGCTTCAAAGATTATCAGGGCAAGGTCTGCGAAAACGCCAAGGTAATGGCCGCAACGCTCATGGATCGCGGTTACCCGATTATTTCGGGCGGCACCGAGAACCATCTGATGCTCGTGAGCCTGATTGAACGTGGCATCACGGGCAAGGTGGCAGACGCCGCCCTCGGTCGCGCGTTCATCACTGTGAACAAGAATTCTATTCCCAATGATCCGCAGTCTCCGTTTGTCACCAGCGGATTGCGGCTGGGCACACCCGCGATCACGACGCGCGGTTTCGGCGTTGACGAAACCCGTCAGCTCACGGGCTGGATAGCAGATATACTCGACGCTGTTGAAGACGAGGAAATTATCGATCGGGTCAGGAGCCAGGTGGTGGATCTCTGTCAGCGGTTCCCGGTGTATGGCTAGTGGTTCAACAAGTTAAAATTAACTTGTTGAACCACTGAGACCCGGCCGGCCGAAAGCTATGCATTGTCCGTTCTGCGCTCATGAAGAAACCAAGGTAATTGACTCGCGTCTGGCGGGTGATGGCCGGCAGATTCGCCGACGCCGGCAGTGTCTGGCGTGTAACGAGCGATTTACAACGTTCGAGTCAGCCGAGTTAGTCATGCCTCGCTTGATTAAAAACGACAACAGCCGGCAACCGTTCGATGAAGCCAAGATTCGTAACAGCATGGTGCGGGCCCTCGAAAAACGGCCGGTACCCAGCGATGCGCTGGAGCAGGCAATCGGTCGAGTGATCCACAAACTGAGAACCATGGGCGAACGTGAAGTTCCGTCACGGCTGGTGGGCGAGCTGGTCATGGAGGAATTGCATGAACTCGATGAGGTTGCCTATGTGCGTTTCGCCTCCGTGTATCGACGCTTTCAGGACATCACCGAATTCGAAGACGAGATCAAGCGCCTGCAAAGAATTTCAGAAACGGCGGCCAGTCGTGAGCAAATGTCGTTGTTGCCTGAATTGCTAGGCAAGAAAAATAAGAATTAGCCGTCAAACCATAGCCGTAATGTCCGAGTACACCGAAAAAGATTGCGCACACATGGCGCGCGCATTACAGCTTGCCGAACGTGGCAGGTACACAGCGCACCCGAATCCCGTCGTGGGCTGTGTACTCGTCAAAGATGACACGGTCGTCGGAGAGGGTTGGCACGAACGAACGGGTGAGGCGCATGCGGAGGTCAATGCGCTGGAAGTCGCAGGCGATCGGGCGCGAGGTTCGATTGTGTATGTAACTCTGGAACCCTGCGCGCACCACGGCAGGACGCCGCCGTGCACTGTGGCACTGATTGATGCGGGCGTCCGCGAAGTCATCGCCGCGATGCAGGACCCGAACGCAGATGTTGCCGGGCGCGGCCTCCGGTTTCTTGCAGACGCCGGAATCGAAGTCCGAACAGGACTGATGCAGAACGCGGCGGCCGATCTGAATCCGGGTTTCCTGAAAAGAGTCGCTGCGAAATTGCCATTCGTGCGCCTGAAACTTGCGTCCAGCATCGATGGCTGTATCGCAATGACCAGTGGCGAAAGTCAATGGATCACGGGTCCGGAGGCGCGCGCCGACGTACAACGGTTGCGGGCACGCTCGGGGGCCGTGATGACGGGTATCGGAACCGTGTTGGCGGATGATCCGTCGCTGAATGTCCGTGCGGCGGACATCGATACGCGTGGTCTGCAGCCGATTCGCGTGGTGCTTGATAGCCAGTTACGTATGCCACTGGCAGCCGGGATGCTGGCGCTGCCGGGCACGACACTAGTCTGTTGCATTGGTAATCCTGACACGAAGCCGCTGCAAGATGCGAACGCGGAAGTCATGTCATTCGCTGCTGTCGACGGTCATGTGGACACGCATGAGGTATTGCTGGAACTCGCGGGCCGGGGCGTCAACGAGGTACTGGTTGAGGCGGGTCCCGGACTGGCCGGTCATTTGCTGGAACGCGATCAGGTCGATGAGCTTGTGATTTACCAGGCGCCCCATATTATGGGTAGTCAGACGATGAGGCTTGTCGAGACACCCTCCTGGTCGTCGCTTGCGGATCGTAAAGAGCTCAACATAACGGATGTTCGCCGGGTTGGTAACGACATGAGAATAACGGCGACGCCAAAACGTCAGGACGAATGTTAGCAGTCATGTTCACAGGAATCATTAAGGCGAAAGGATCAGTGACCGCCATGGATCGCCAGGGCGGTGATGTGCGTATGACGGTCAGGGCCCGCGATCTTCCCTGGGAAGACTATGAAATTGGTGAGAGTATCTCCGTCAATGGTGCCTGTCTGACAGCTGTCGCTCTGCACGAGGACGGATTTGACACCGATGTGTCGGTCGAGACGCTGGATGTTACGGCGCTCGGCAATTTATCGGTGGGCTCTGACGTTAATCTCGAACCGGCGATGAGTCTGGGCGACCGGCTCGGCGGACATCTGGTGAGTGGCCACGTCGACTGTGTCGGCAATATAACGTCGCGGTCAGCCGATGCGCGCTCGATCAGACTGGCGATCGAAATACCGGCAGACCATGCGCGTTATATTGCGAAGAAAGGGTCCGTCTGTGTCGATGGTGTCAGCCTTACCATCAACGAAGTATCTGGAAACTGCTTCGAATTGAATATCATCCCCCATACTGCGGCCATCACGATTATTGATGGCTACACGGTTGGTACCATTGTCAATGTCGAAGTTGACCTGCTGGCTCGCTATCTCGAGCGCCTGATCAGCAAAGACAGCGACGGTATCTCACTTGATTTTTTAAAGGCGCAAGGCTATGCCTGACAAACCAACGACACACCCGAGTGCGATGGACAGCACGTTCTCCGATATCAAAGACATCATTGCTGATCTGAAGGTTGGCAAGATGGTCATCATGGTGGACGATGAGAATCGCGAAAACGAAGGCGATCTGATCATGGCGGCGGAGAAGGTTCGCCCTGAAGACGTCAACTACATGGCAACGCATGGAAGAGGGCTGGTCTGCCTGACGCTCTCTCGGGAACGCTGCAAACAACTGCGCCTGCCACTCATGGTCAGTGATACGGACCGGCATCATGCTACAAATTTCACGATCTCGATCGAGGCTGCCGAGGGCATCACGACGGGTATTTCGGCGCATGATCGAGCCCACACTATTCAGGCCGCCGTCGCTCCCGGCGCGAAACCAGAGCATCTATGTCAGCCAGGCCACATCTTTCCGGTAATGGCGCAACCCGGTGGCGTGTTGACTCGGGCTGGTCATACAGAGGCAGGATGCGATCTTGCACGGCTCGCAGGCCTTGAGCCAGCGGCGGCGATTGTCGAGATTCTCAAAGAGGATGGCAGCATGGCGCGCCGTCCCGATCTCGAAATATTTGCCAAGCAGCACGACATCAGGATAGGCACTATTGCTGATCTGATTCGTTACCGACTGGACACCGAGCGTAACGTCGAACGTATCGGTAATGCGATCGTGCAAACGGCGCACGGCGACTTCACGTTGTATTGCTATGACGACCACGTGAATCAAGCCGTGCATGTAGCGCTCGTCAAAGGCGACCTCAACACTGTCGATACGCCACTGGTGCGGGTGCACTTGCAAGACACTCTGGGCGACGTCATCGGTGTGCAAAGTCGCTCTCTTGGCTGGTCATTAGGAAGCGTCATAGAGCGTATCGCCGAGGAAGAGGTCGGGGTCATCGTGTTGTTGCGGGATCAGGAGTCCGCACGCGATTTTATGGATTCCGTGGAGACGCTCGGACAACATCGCGATGAGCTCGAAAAGCGACGATCCGGCAACGAGGTGCTGCGTACTTACGGCGTTGGTGCACAAATACTGCGTGATCTCGGGCTCAGCAAAATCCGTGTATTATCGGCGCCTAAACACATGTACGCGATCTCCGGTTTCGACCTCGAAATTACGGAATACGTCTGCGAGTAATGACATCTGATGGACCGGATTAAGACAACAGAAGGCGATGTTATTGTTCGCGATGGGCGTTTTGCGATTGTGGCGACTCGCTTTAACGAGTTCATCGTCGAGTCTTTAATCAAGGGATCGCTGCATTGCCTCCGGCAGCACGGCGCTGCCGACGGAAACGTCGAAATCTTCCGTGTGCCGGGTGCGTTCGAAATGTCCATAGCGCTCGATAAAGTTGCTGCGACCCGTCGCTTTGACGGCATCATCGCACTCGGTGCAGTCATACGCGGCGCAACACCGCATTTCGACTACGTCGCGGGTGAGTGCGTCAAAGGCATCACAGCGGCGGCACACAAGCACGGCATCCCGGTTGGCAATGGCGTTCTGACCGTCGATACGATAGAGCAGGCGATCGAGCGTGCAGGTACCAAAGCCGGGAACAAAGGCGAAGAAGCCACGCTGGCCGTTATCGAGATGGTCGATCTATTGCGTCGCATCGACTAAAAGCTTAAAGGACGTATTGATGAGTAAGGCCAGTTCAAAGGGAGCCGGCGCCCGGACGCGCGCGCGTGAACTGATGCTGCAGGCGCTCTATCAAAAGCAAATTGCGGGTCATTCGACTTCGGAACTGGTATCCCAGTTTCACGATCAGGCTGCCTACGAGCGAGTCGATAAAATGTTTTTTGACCAGCAGTTTCCGGCGATCAGCGACTCGCAGAACGATCTCGAGAAAAAAATAGATGAGCTGATCGACCGACCCCTTGAACAGCTCGACCCTGTTGAGCTCGCGATTTTGTTAATCGGTGTTTATGAGCTGGAGTCATGCACGGATATCCCGTACCGGGTTGTCATCAATGAATGTGTGAATCTCGCCAAGCGCTTCGGTTCCATAGAAGGCCACAAATATATCAATGCCTGCCTCGACACCGCGGCGAAGTCATTCCGAGAGATGGAGCATCGGTCATGGACGAATTCGAGCTGATCAGCCGCTTCTTTGATCGCGAGCGAGATGTCGCCGGTGTGTCCACAGGTATCGGTGATGACGCTGCGGTTCTGACTCCCGACAGCGATTTCGAACAAATTCAGGTCATCGACACGCTGGTGGAGGGCGTACATTTTCCGAACGAGACAAATCCGTGCGATATTGCCTATCGGGCGGTCACCGTCAATCTTTCCGATATTGCTGCAATGGGCGGACGTCCGCGCTGGATGATGCTGGCGCTGACTCTTCGCGAAGCCAGCGAGCGGTGGGTCGAGTCGTTCGCAGCCGGGCTGTTTGAGGCCGCCGATGAATTCGATGTTGCCCTGATCGGCGGCGATACCACGAGCGGCCCCACGGTTGTGGTGACTGTGACCGTGACCGGCGAGGTCGAAAAGGGCCGTGCGTTACTGCGCAGCGGAGCACAAGCCGGTGATGCAATATTTGTCACGGGTACCTTGGGCGATGCAGCCGCAGGATTGAGTTTGCTGCAGCGTGGCGAGCCGGGCGGGTTTCTTGTACGTCGATTTTTGCGGCCCACACCACGGCTCGAAACAGGCAGGGCACTTCTCGGCAAAGCGAATGCGGCGATCGATATTTCCGATGGCCTTGTTGGCGATATCAACAAACTGCTGGCAGCGAGTGGCGTGGGTGGCGAGATCGATATAGATAAATTGCCGTTGTCCGACGAACTTCGTGAGCAATTTGATGCCGATGAACAGCGACACCTGGCATTGACCGGAGGTGATGATTACGAATTGTGCTTCACCGCCCGTGAGGAATCCGTGGCAGCGATCGGCGGGGTCACGCAGATAGGAACGGTAACCGAATCGTCCGGTCTGATCTGCCGTTCACACGACGAAATTGTGGAAGTCGATGACAGCGGTTACCGTCACTTTCAATGAATCAGCCCCCAGACAATCTCGCGCGAACAGTCATGCGCGATCCGGTACACATCCTGGCATTTGGCTTCGGCACAGGCCTTGCGCCGTTCGCGCCCGGCACCTTCGGCTCGTTGGTGGGCGTCCTGCTGTTTTGGTTGACGATGGATTTCGGACTGTATGTTCAGTTGGGCGTTGCCCTGGCGGCGGTACTGGCGGGAATCTGGATATGCGGCGAGAGTGCGCGGCGTATAGGGGTGCACGATCACAATGGCATCGTCTGGGACGAGATCGTCGGGATGTACGTCACACTGATGGTCGCGCCCGCTACCGCTCTGGGCTGGGTGGTCGCATTCGTCCTTTTCCGCTTTTTGGATATTGTAAAACCGTGGCCGATTAGAGACGTAGATCACAGACTGGGCGGAGGGGTCGGAATTATGCTGGACGACCTCATAGCCGCGCTGTATGCCGCAATTTTACTGGGTTTATACAGGTGGTTCATGATTTGAGCAGATGAGAAAAAATGGTCAGCAAGGTAACTCATATTCAACGCTCCGCAGACGTGCCCGTGAAAATCGGAAAGTACGTCATTATCAACAAAATTGGTAAGGGCAGCACCGGCATGGTCTACCTGTCGCATGACCCGTACTACCGGCGCGATGTTGCGATCAAGGTTTACAATATCGAAGAAGACTCCGATGCAGAGAAAGCTCGAGTCGCTCGCAAGATGTTTTTCAACGAAGCTCACATGGTCGGTATGCTGCAGCATCCGAATATCATGCCGATCTACGATGCCGGCGAAGAAGACGGCGCTTATTACGTTGTAACTGAACACATCCAGGGAGCTCGCACGCTGGCCGCGTATTGTCGTCCCGATAACCTGCTGCGCATCGATGACGTCGTGGAGATAATCTATAAGTGTGCAAAGGCGCTGCACTATGCGCACGGTCGCGGCGTCATTCACCGCGACATCAAACCTTCCAATGTGATGCTGACGATCGATAACGATGTTCGCATCATCGATTTCGGTATTGCCCTGGTCAGGGACTCAGACGTCTCACGTATTGAAGGTATCGCGGGTTCACCGAGTTACATGTCGCCCGAGCAGGTCCAGTCCGAAGAACTCACGTCGCGCTCCGATCTTTATTCCCTGGGTGCTGTGATGTACGAATTGCTAACTGGCTTCCGCCCATTCCGCGCCGACAACCTGTCGAAGCTGCTGCATCAGATTGTGTACGCTACGCCGCCGCCGATTCATACCTACCGCGATGATTTGCCCGAAGAACTCGAGCACGTTGTCATGACGACGATGCAAAAAGAGCCGAGCAAGCGCCTGGCAACCGGCAATGCGATGGCAGTTGAGTTGACGCGTGTCTACAAGGACCTGCGCCAAAAGTACGACAGTCTGGATAACCAGGAACATTTCGACCTGCTGCGCACGCTGACGTTCTTCCACGAGTTTTCGCACGCCGAAATCTGGGAAGTATTGCGGGCATCGGACTGGCACGAATACCAGGACGGTGAGGACATCGTTCGCGAAGGCGAAGTCGACGACCGTTTCTATATCATCGTTGCGGGTTCGGTAAGCGTTCAGTCCCTCGCCAATAATCTTGGCAAGCTGTCCAACGGGGACTGCTTCGGCGAAACGAGCTATGTTCGTGGAGCTCGTCGCCAGGCATCGATCCAGGCGAGCGGTCAGGTGACGATATTGCGGGTAAGCTCAACGCTCATGGAGCAGGTCTCATCCGCTTGCCAGCTGCGATTCAACAAGGTCTTTCTGCGCTCGCTCATCACTCGCCTGCAGGGATCCGTCGCCACCAACACATAGGCACGCTGCTCGAATTCTCGCTACACTGGTCTGCTGATCCAATCAGGGGTGACCGATGTTGAAGCGTACTGTTGGCCTGATCGCCATATTATTTTCTGCCACCGCGTTCGGTGGGGAACTGGGTGACGCCGCAAAGAAAGATTATGATGAGTACCTTGCCGGGCTATTCGATCATTTCCATCGCAGTCCGGAGCTATCAACCGTTGAGCATGAAACCGCGCGGCGCATGGCGCTCGAGCTAAACCTGGCAGGATTTATCGTCACCGAAGGTGTTGGCGGCACCGGTGTTGTAGCTATGATGGAGAATGGGGAAGGGCCACTCGTCATGATGCGTGCTGACATGGATGGCCTGCCCATCGAAGAAAAAACCGGGCTTGAAAACGCTTCCCGCGCGCAACAGAAAGATCCTATTACCGGCAACAGGGTCTACACCATGCACGCCTGTGGTCACGACGTGCACATTACCAGCCTGGTCGGCACCGCACGTTACATGGCGGCGCACAAAGATAAATGGAAGGGCACGTTGATGCTTGTCGTTCAGCCGGCCGAGGAACGGGTACTCGGTGCTCGGGCAATGCGCGACGATGATATCTGGGATCGTTTCGGCACGCCCGATTACGCGCTGGCATTTCATGTCTCATCGAGCGACGTTGCCGGCGTAATCAATGTATCGGAGGGCAGCCCTTATGCCGGTGCCGATACGGTCGATATTATTATTCACGGTATCGGCTCTCACGGCGCGCACCCGCATCGTGGTAAAGACCCTATCGTGCTCGGGAGCCAAATCGTACTCGCGTTACAGACGCTGGTGGCCAGGGAGCTATCGCCTCGCGATCCGGGCGTGGTCACCGTTGGTTCGTTCCATTCGGGTACCAAGCACAATATCATTTCCGATCGTGCGCACCTGCAACTGACCGTCAGAAGCACGAGTAACGAAACCCGCGACATTTTGTTGCAAGGTATCAAACGTATCGCTGAGAATATGGGCCGCGTTGCCGGACTACCCGATGACAAACTTCCCGAAGTCATCGTGTCCAATGAAAGTGTACCGCCGACGACGAACAATGCTGCACTCGCGCGTCGTCTGAAGCAGGCGTGGACAGAAAACATGGGCGACGATGCGGTGGTCGACATTCCCACCAAGGGAATGGGTGCCGAGGATTTTCCATTTTTCACGGTGCAACCCGCCATTACCAGCGTTTACTGGGCTATCGGTGGAACACCACAGGAAGATTTTGATCGTGAAGCAGCGGGCGGAGATCCGGTTCCGAGTCATCACTCGCCATTGTTCAAAATCGTGCCGGGACCGTCCGTTACAGCAGGCGTCGAGTCAACCGTCGTGGCCCTGCTGGAGTTACTGGCCGAGTAGGAGCGGGCCCCTGTACCCACAAGGGCATGAAGCCGCGAAGCGCAGCGGCGGCCGTTTGGCCGCAAAAACCCCTACTCATCGTCAATCTCAAACTCTTTGAGTGATTCACCACCCGCACTCTTCAACAAAATCTGGACTTTCTGTTCGGCGTCTTTGAGCGCTGCCTGGCAGCCGCGCGTCAGTCTGATGCCTTCCTCGAATTTCTTCATCGCTTTGTCCAGCGGCAGATCGCCGGACTCGAGTTCTTCAACCAGCTGTTCGAGATCAGCGAGAGACTTTTCCAGGTTAATTTTCTTGGCAGCAGCCATGCTTTTCGTCCGTTGTAACGTGTATCGCGACCCTACCGGCGGGCCAGTTGTTCGTCAATGTAGCCCGGTCGATAGTGCCATAGTCGCACACCAGAGTTATCGCTTCTTAGAATCATTCTAATCAGAATGATGGTCACGTGGGAGGATCGAAAAGATCATTGAAATCCGGCGCATCACTCCTTGCTGGCATCGACCACGACAATTATCACGTCGAGGTCCACCCGGTCACTGACAACGTGCGTCTATCTCTGCTCAAAGACCTCGACGGAACATAGCGGGTGCAGGTTCAGTTCTTCGTCATTATTACCTTGACGGAGTACTGGTCATTCAGGCTAAACTGCCGCCGGGCATTTTTCTGGTTAGTACTCAATCAACATGATAATTGAGCACTAGATGAGCAAACGATACGACGCTGCGGACATCGAAGTCCTTAGCGGGCTGGAGCCTGTAAGGCGACGGCCGGGCATGTATACGGACACTTCGCGACCGAATCACCTGGCTCATGAGGTGATCGACAACAGCATCGACGAAGCGCTTGCAGGCCACTGCAAGAAGCTCGAAGTCACGAT
>SMUX01242223.1_pt1 | contig 25312 bp, 24 predicted proteins | sample 2456431 | NCBI WGS metagenome assembly SMUX01 (sample SAMN11095930, study PRJNA526329) | marine sediment metagenome | biome: Marine sediment; feature: Surficial sediment; material: Deep marine sediment; isolation source: Hadal surficial sediment | place: Pacific Ocean | collected 2014-11 | depth... | reverse complement strand
TTGTGGTGTGCCTGATGTTGAATTTGCCGTTGAGGATCTTTTCCGTCTCGGTAAGGACCTCGCGAGTTTTTCTGTCTCCAATGACGACTGCATGGGCACTAAGAGTAAAGACCCCCGAAGTCACAGCCCAGATATGGAGGTCATGAACTTTAAGGATGCCGTTAACGCTTTCCATGGCCCTCTGAACCTCGTTGAGACTGATTCCTTCCGGCACGGACTCCATGAGAATGTCAGCTGATTCTTTAATCAATCCCCAAGAGGTATAGAGGATAATCCCCGCGATCAGAATGCTGACGAGGGGGTCGGCCAGATACCAACCGGTGCGGAGTATGATGAGTGCGGCGAAGATGGCCCCCACCGAGCCTATGGCATCCCCAAGCACGTGGAGGAAGGCGCCTCGTACGTTGAGGCTTTCCCGACGGGAGCTATAGAGGATAGCGCCGACCGTGACGTTCACTGCCAGGCCGACAGTAGCGATGACCAGCATGCCCAGGCCTTGGACCTGTGGCGGGCTGAAAAAGCGTTGGTAGGCCTCGTGTAGAATGACCCCCACGATTAGCCAGATAGTGAGTCCGTTGACCAGGGCAGCCAAGATTTCCAGCCTATAAAAACCATACGTCTTCTTCGTTGTGGCCGGACGGCGTGAGATTTGGAAGGCAAAGAGGCTCAGGCACAGGGCAGATATGTCTGAGAACATATGTCCCGCATCAGAAAGAAGGGCAAGACTGTTGGTTAAAATGCCCCCGGCGACCTCAACCACGAAGTAGAAAGAGGTAATGGCCAGGGCAAGGACTAGGGGCCGGCCTCGATTATGGGTTTTCTCAACTGCCATGGTTTTCCTCTCATTTTATCAGGACACGCCAAGGATAAACATTTTTAAAATTGACTGTCCACCATCTAAATGCCAACCAGAGAGTAGTAATCAAGTTATATCGACCACGGGGTTTGAACCCCGTGGTCGACCAAAGGGAAGAGCTACCGCTTCTCCCCCCTGTGGAGTAATGGACCGCGACTCCACGGGGGAAACCCCATCGGTTTTGTGCCTGCGGCAAGCCGCGGGGTTACCCAATATCTAGTTAGGAGATTGATATGAAAGCACCTCTCAAGGTCACCGGCATCGATCACGTTGTGCTCCATGTTAGGAACTTATCTCGATCTAAAAAGTTTTATACCGACCTGCTAGGCATGGAGGTGGATCACGAAAGTTCCTGGCAGGTTTTTCTCCATTGCGGCAATCAGGGAGTGGCGCTTTTTGAGGTAGATAAGGGAGAGAGAATCAGCGCGGGAGATGAGATGAATCACATGGCGCTTCGTCTCAGGTCCGGGGATTACAAAAAGGTGAAGGCTATTTTAGTAAACGCAGGTATTGAAGTCAGCGGCCGCAGGGGCGATCCTCACTGCATCTACTTCTCCGACCCTGACGGTCACCATCTTCAGCTTTTAACGCCGACTGAGCGATGAAAAAGTTAACCGAATTTGGATTGCGAGACCAGATGATCGATTTTCTGCTTCACTCGGGGACCAGCGTCCACTCGGTCCTCACCTCGACCTGAGCACCGCGCAGTAGGTTCATCACCGGACAGCGGTACTCGACGTTTTTTTTGAGTCTCTCCAGCTTCTGTGGCGACTCGTTACTGTGGATAGCTATCTTCAGGTTGACCCAGTTAAAGTAGGGACGCACACCCTGGACCCCTCTGGAGCCACGTTGGTCCACTTCTCCCTCGCACTCCATGTCCACGGCGCTGTACTTGAACCTCATGGCCTCCGCCACCCGGTTGATGATGACTCCCTCACAACCGGTAAGGGACGCCAGTACGCTCTCCAGAGGTGATGGCCCGGTGTTGGTGCCGCTGGCTTCGTCCGTGACGAAGGTGAAATCACGGATCTTGGTCACGGTACGGGTACTTGCCTCGTTGCGGGCATTCACCTTTCGTATGCCGATCTTTTTAACTTTCGGGTCCACGCTCGGTTGGAGAAGATCCGGATCAGACATTGTCTTCCTCCTGAAGAGATGAGAGTTGCTGTTGAGTACAAAAATCCTCGATGAGAATTTCTGACTAGGAGACTATCCGATTGGGAGTGTCCGTGTCAATAAAAGCAAGGAAACATGTGCCCCGGCGACAGTTGTGCCTAAAAGTTTAAGGCCAAGTCTTGCAACTTGAGCCTGGTGGAATTAATGTCTCGATACGTGATCCCATTACATTAATGGCGCGATGTCCTGGCCTGCGCGTCGGCATGACCGTGGAGGCAAGGACGCTATTGGACAGGAGGTGCATTTATGGCCTACACCCTCGAGCAGTTCTCCTCAGCGTGTCACCGCATCCTCAAGACTGAGACCGGTCCCGAAGGTCGGCAGAAAATATGTGCTCTCTTGCAGGATGTGCTGAAGGACGGGGAGTTCATCGCCACACACCTCGGCGACGACGTGCCGGAGCGCAAGGTCCTCTACGAGGACTCGGAACTCGGGTTCTGCATCCTCGCCCATGTATACAAAGGCGCCAAGGAGAGCCAACCGCATGACCACGGCCCCTCTTGGGCGATTTACGGCCAGGCCCGTGGTGAGACCGAGATGACCGACTGGGAGCTAGTCGAGCCCGCCAGCGAGGACAAACCGGGAAAGGTGCGCCAGATTAAAACTTACGTGCTCAAACCGGGTATGGCCTACGCCTACAGCGAAGGCGACTTGCACTCGCCGCGACGCTCGGGGCCGACACGGCTGATTCGCATCGAGGGCAGGAACATGGAGAAGGTGCGCCGCCTGTCCTACGAGAGGCTATAGGATCGGGCTCGAATAAATAAATAGGGCCTGGTTAGAAGAGGCAGGTATTGATATCAGGGGTCGCAGGTGCGGTCCTCACTGTGCCTATTTCGCCGACCCTGACGACCATCGCTATCACTATTACTTGTGAAAGTGAGGTCAGTTGTTCGCTGTCAGGACTTGCGCCGTTTTCTCTGCCACAAAGTCCAGCTCTTCATGACTGATTGTTAAAGGGGGTAAAAACCTTAAAACCGTGGGTCCAGCCGGTAGTGTAAGCACGCCTTTCTCTATCAGCTTTAAAATGTGCGGAGTTGATTTTTCCTTAAGCTCGATGCCGACCATCAGGCCCAGGTGGCGTATTTCCCGCACGTTCGCCGGCAGAGAACTCTTGAGCTTGCCTACGAAGTAGTCTCCTTTTTCGCTGGCCTGTTCCTCCAGTCGGTTCTCTAGCATGTAGTCGATAGCTGCGATGGCGGCGGCGCAGGAGAGGGGATTGCCCCCGAATGTGCTGCCGTGCTTTCCCACGGGGGCCTGTACCTTATCCGAGCAGAGCACGGCTCCCATGGGGAGACCGCCGGCGATTCCTTTCGCCACGCACATGATGTCGGGCTCCAGATCAAAGTGGTTACAGGCGAACATCTTTCCGGTTCGGCAGAATCCCGTTTGCACTTCGTCCAGGATCAGGAGGACCTTTCGCTCTTCGCATAGCCTCCGGACTTCAGTGAAGTATTCACGGTTGCCGATATTGACCCCTCCCTCTCCCTGAACGGGTTCCAGGATGACGCCGGCGGTGTTGTCGTTCACATTCTCCGCCAATTTTCCAAAGTTGTTGAAGGGGACATAGTGGAACCCCGCGACGATAGGCTCGAAGTCCTTTCGGTACTCCGGCGTGAAGGTGGCGCTCAAGGCCCCCATGGTCCGCCCGTGGAATCCCCGCATGCCGCAAACAAACTCCTTTCTCCTGGTCGTGAACCGAGCGAACTTGATGGCCGCTTCGATGCTCTCGGCTCCGGAGTTGCATAGAAAGGCTCTCTTGAGGTTTTTCGGGGCGATGCCTATGAGCTTCTCCAGAAGGAGCGCTCTTGTGTCGTTGTAAAAAGTGCCGGTGCAGCTAATGAGCTGCCTGGCCTGTTTCTCGATGGCTTCTATGACCCTGTCGTTGCAGTGGCCGATGTTGGCAACCCCATGACCGGCGACGCAGTCGATATATTCCTTCCCGTTGCTGTCCCATACCTTGGCGTTTTTCCCTCGGACAAGGACCATGTCGCGCTTCGGATAGACATCGAATTCATAGATCTTCTCAAGATTCTTAAAGTCCTTCATTTGATGGTTGTTCCTTTTCCGGCAAGGGCGCCTTTGATGGGATGCTCCACCCTTCCATCGCTGATGACAACCGTCTTTGCTCCGTTGTCGATGAGCTTTCTCAGGGCGAGCATCTTTCTTTTCATCCTTCCTTCCACCTGATCTTCTCGGGCCTTCAATTCGCCTGCTGTGATGGTCTGGATCAGTGAGTTTTCATCATCCCTGTTCTCTAGGTAACCTGGCGCTTCGATGAGCGAGAGGATGGTGTCTGCCCGAAGGGCCTCCTGGAGTACGTTGACAATGTCGTCGTTTTCCGAGTTGATGGCTACATTATTTTCATCGGTGATCGGGATGCAGATGACGGGAACGTAACCGTGGTCCAGTAGCAGCTGGAGGAGTTCTTTGTTGACCCTTTTGGGCTTGCCGGAGTAATCCCTCAAGATCATGACCTTCTCGCCCTTGCGGACCCGGATCCCTTTGTTTCTCTCTCCCTGGATGAGCTTGCCGTCGATGCCCGAGAGACCGACTGCGTTGATGCCGTTGCGCTGGCAGAGCTCCACGATTCGCTTGTTCTTGATGCCGGAGTAACCCATCATGATGGCGTCGATGGCATCCTTGTCGGAGAAGACGCTGGAATAACCTGAGACGGACGTGACGACGCGTGTGGGTTTTCCGAGCTTTTCGGCAATCTCGTCCCTGACGGCGTTGGCGCCGTGAAGGATGAGAAATTTTTGGTCGAGTTCGGCCAAATCCTTGATGACCCCCTCGACATTGATCTCTCTTCCGCCACCCAACTTGACGATGATCATGGGTAAGACCTTACAGTTTGATTCTCAATGTTTTGCCATCCTTCTTCTCCCGGAGGAGCCTCGGAGCAGATGAGGAGCTGATCCTCGTCTTGCCTGTAGTGCATCGTGAAATAATCGGGGTCTTCGTTGAACACGGAGGCCACGTAGATCGTGACCTTGTCCGCGAGGATGATGTTCATAGCACGGATATATTTTGTCCGCTTCTGGATGACCTCCACGCCTTTTTTAAAGCCTTCCAGCATGTTCCCTTTATCAAAGCGCCTGACGAAGTTGAATATCTTCTCGCCACCAATTCTTCCTTTTTCGGAAATTCGCACCCCCCGGAGCTCTCCGTTAAATATAAAGACATAGGGATCATCGTAAAAGGGCATGTTGTTTTCTATGGTAATACCCTCATCCTTGAAGGCACTTCTGGCGTGACCCAACAGCAAGGTGGTCATTCCGAACTGGGATAGATCGTCTTCCCAAATCGGGTTAATGTTCTTGTAGAGTTTCCACTGTCCGTCCTCTAAGAACGCGCATCCCCAGCCGTGGCCCTGATACTCTTTGCTATGCTGGGAAATATGGGCGAGTTGTTCCAGCTGTTCCTGGACCCCGAAGGGACGGGTGGCTTTAACCAAAAGTAGCCTGCACATTTCTAAACTGGGTGTAGTCCCGGAAACTCGAGGCCCTCGGCTTCCTCGTAACCCTGCATGATGTTGAAGGCCTGGACGGCCTGCCCTGCGCCCCCTTTCATGAGATTGTCAATGGCACTGATAATGACGAGCCGATTCGATCTGTCGTCTCTGGCGAAGCCGATATCGCAGTAGTTGGTTCCAATGAGCTGTTTGGGCTCTGGATGGCGGTGGATGCCTTCAGTGTCCTTGACGATTCTAATGAAAGGTTCATTCCCATAGGTCTGCCGATAGATTTTCCAGATGTCTTTTTCGCTGAGCCTCTCTTGCAAGAAGAGGTGGGAGGTGGCCAACGCTCCTCGAACCATCTCGATTGAAGTAATAGAAAGATGCACCTGGATGGCTCTGCCAAAACTCAATTCCTGTATGATCTCTCCACTGTGTCTGTGCCCGGCCGGCATGAAGGACCGAACAGCGCCGCTCCTCTCAGGGTGATGAGATGCTATACTTGGGGAGTTTCCTCCCTCGCTGGAGCCCACCTTGACTTCGACTACGGTTCGGTCCGGTTCCACCAGCCCATGCTTGTAGAAGGGATACAGTCCGAGTATGGTCACCGTTGCGTTGCAGCCGGCGCTGGAGATGAAATTTGAACGCTTCATCTCTTCCCTGTGAAGTTCTGGAATACCGTAGACGAAATCGCCAAGCATTTCCGGGCATGCATGCGGCTTTCGGTACCATTCCTTGTAGTCGCTTTCCTGCCGTAGTCTGAAATCGGCGCTGAGGTCAATGAGCTTGGGAGCGATCTTCCTGAATTCCGAAATCTTCTCCATGGATCTTCCGTGGGGTAGCGATAGGAAAAGAACGTCGCACGGACGAAGATCTTCGATCTTCGAAAATTTCAGCTGAGTTCTTTTGCGGAGGTTGGGATGGGCTCTGAAGACAAATTTCCCGGCCAGACTCTCCGAGGTGATCTGGGAAACCTCCACGCTCGGATGGAAGAGGAGTAATCTAAGCAGCTCGCCTCCGATGTAGCCGGAGCCGCCGGCTATGGAAACCTTTATCCTGTTCATGTGCCGGATTGAGCCACCTGAAGCACGTAGTCTACGATCAGCTCAGGTATATTAACTCCCGTGGTAGTGATGCTGTTTCTGAATTCCATGGTGTAGTTTACTTCGTTGACGAGGAGCCCGTTTTTAGTTTCGAAGAGATCCACGGCCACGATACCGCCTCCTACAGCTTTGGCTGCCTTTACCGAGAGCGTTTTTAACTCATCCGTCAGGGGGCAGTTCTGTGCGATTCCGCCCCTGGCCGTGTTGGTGATCCAGTGATCGGAAGAACGGTATATGGCGGCGATGCACCTATCTCCTATGACGAAGCTGCGGATGTCCCGGCCGTTTTTTTCAATATATTTCTGGATGTAAAAAATGGAGTGGTGGTAGGTTCCCAGGGTTGCCTTGTGCTCCAGGATGGATTCGGCGGCGTCCCTGTCGTTCACTTTGGAAAGCAGCCTCCCCCACGAACCCACAGCCGGTTTCAAAACCACCGGGTATCCCATTTCTTCGATGGCCTGTAGGGTAGACTCCTCAGTAAAGGCGATGCGCACTTCGGGCTGGGGGATGTTGTGCTCTTGAAGGTGGATTGATGTCAGGATCTTGTCCCCGCAGATGGTGGCCACCTTCGAGGAGTTGACGCACTTCAGGCCTGCGCTTTCAAAGAGCCTCAGGGCATGGAGCGCCCTGGAGTGATTGATGCACCTCTCTAAAACCAGATCCAGATCAAATTTATCTTTGCCCAAGTTGTAGGACAGCTTGCGGTCATCAATCAATTTTAGCTCGACTCCCTCTCTCGTCTGAAACTCCCTTATTAACAACTTTTCCTCAGGACGGATGAGGGAATGCATGAGGCCGATCCTGGTCATTATTCCCCCCAGTCTTCTTCCTCTTTGGGTGCTTCCGCAAGGGTGAATGGATTGACACCGGTGACTTCCAGCTCGGAGCCGCACTCAGCACAGGCTATGAGTTCACCTTCGACGGTATCGCCCTTTAGATCCACTGTTCCCCCACAAACCGGACACTCAGGCATTTTGTCCCCTCCTAGTGAAATTTCTTGCTCACGCACAGTGGGTAGGCATAGGTCAAAAGGCCCTTCTTGTTCTTGCTGTTGTTGCTTGGTTGTAAGCTTGGTCCAAAGGCAGCAAGCCAAGCACTCACAACACCTTTTCTCTTCATGGGTCAGGGTCAAACTTTGTAATGTGTAATTAATGCTTTTATACAAGAAACATGGCCCGGCCGTAAGGGATCGACTTTTGTAATACCTTGCCTCATGCCAACTTTTGACTTCAAAGTCCAAGGTCTGACCCTATTCCTTGTCTCCTGTGAAAAGGTCAGTGGTTTTGCTACTGGCCGTGTGATGCGCTCTTGTGCCGGAGGTTCGCGGGACTTATTTGTCCCAAACGCTTTTCCCGCCGAAGCGGCTTTCCCACTGTGGGATGACTTCCTTGTTGTAGACGTTGTCCGGTACTTCACCGCGCAGGGCCCTGAGCACTGACTGGGTTGCCCATGTGACGCCGGGCTTGAGTCCGCTTCCCACATTGGATGAAACCATGTGGGGAGAAAGGACGACCTTGTCTCCAAGTTTCCTGAGCGGGCTGTCCATAGGAAGGGGCTCGTGCTCGAAGACATCGAGGGCCGCTCCAGCGATCTTTTTCTTCTGGAGAGCTTCGATAAGTGCTGCCTCGTTCACACAAAAGCCTCGAGAGGTGTTGATGACGATGGCGGTGGGTTTCATCAAGGCAAACTGGGCGGGGCCCATCATGTGTCGCGTCTCGCGGTTGAGCACTACGTGCAGGCTTACAACGTCGGACTCCCTGAGCAGGGTGTTCAGGTCCACGCGCCTGACTCCGAGTTCTTCAAATCTGGAGTCTAGGACGTAGGGGTCGCACGCGAGTATCCTCGCATTCCATGGGCGCATGAGGGTGGCAATGCGGCTTCCTATTCTGCCGATGCCTATGATGCCGATGGTGATACCGGGATAGCCGTCTGAACGGGAGCCGACGTAGGTCCCTTGCATCCCTGAATCCCGCCAGGCCCCCCCCTCTTTGAGGTGCCGGTCCCGCTCGCGGACTTTTTTGAGCAACGTGAGCATGGCGGTGATGGTACCCTCCGCTACTCCCCCCCAGTTCGATTCGGTCGGGGCATGAGTGACCATGATTCCCAATTCCGTTGCCGCCTCGACATCAATGTCGTCCACGCCAATGGTGTACTTGGCAATGATGCGGAGGACTCTCGAACTCTGCATGATTTTCTGTGTGATGGGCGAACTCCGTATGGAGGTCCCAACCAGGGCGTCGGCCCCCTTGGCTATTTCGGCCATCTCGGTTTCGTTGTCCCCCTGTGGGGTGTCCCAGGAGGCTTTTCCCAGTACCAGCTCACAGCCCTGCCCTTCGAGCAGCCTGTGGCTCTCGCCCGTCGGGTCCGACGGCGCGAAAATAAAAACCTTGGCTTTGTTCATGATGGAACTCCATCCAAATCAGCTTTGCTGTGCTTTCCTTTTTTTCAGAAACTGTATGTAACCCAAGGTGTCGGCGGAAACAATGCGTCCGATGGGGCCCGTGCTATAAGAAGCCGCTACCACCTTTTTGTCGGAGTCCAGAATAAGGTTGGTGGCATGGAAAATCTTTCGCCCTTCTTCCCAAAAGGCGCCGATTTTATCTGCGTCCCTGGGTACCTCAAGTCCATAGGCGACGGGAAACTTCAGGTTTTGTTGTTCCACGGTCTCTTTGGCTTTGTCTGAAGGATCAACGGACAAGGCAATAATATCAACATTTTCCTGCTTGAAGGCGTCGATTTGTGACTGATAATTGGCCAACTGCCGACGGCAGTGAGGTCACCACCCGCCGCGGTAGAAGAGCAAAACAGAATACTCCCCCTTTTAGATCTTGGGGAATCTTCAGGTTCCGCCCGTCGGTGATAGAAACTGTGTACTCTGGAAACAAATCTCCCGTGTCAAGCTGCCGTGCCATAATTTTTCTCCCTGTAATCTTTTGAATCCTTATAACAATCCTTAGCAAGTGCTGCAACGTGGGAGATGCGGAAGAGGTCGGGCCTTGTTGTTTATGGCTATTGCATAGATGTATAGCATTCGCTAGAATCTATTAGTGGATATAGTCTTCGCTTCCTCGGCTTTACGGCATGGATATACGAGCCAAGATTTTTATGAGTTGTTGGCAGAACGTTATCTTAAGATTCGGAGTCAGCGTGATCTGGAGGACGTTTATGAGTTGCTCGGACGGAACCTGGACGGAGACTATCTTCATATTGTCTATCGAGTACTTCCCGATAGGCGCTTGAGAGTTTTTCATATCAGCCGCATGACAGAGAAGCAAAAGCGACGTTATTAGAGGTGTCTAAGATGAAGAATAAAAAGAGAGTTATTCCTTCTTTACGAAAAGGGGCTAGCGACCAAGAAATTGTCCGCTGGACGAGAAAGCACGATGTTTTTGACCGTCTGGACGCTGGTGTCTCGCAAGTGGTGGGGGACCATAGTGACCTGGATCGGGGCTTACGGGAAGCCCTGTTTCAAAACAATACGGCTCAGCTTAACATGAGGATTCCACCTGCGATGAAAGCCGTCTTGAGGAGGCTAGCCCGCCAGCGCACGACCGATGCTACAACCCTTGCCCGCATCTGGCTTGCCGAGAGGCTCAAGGAAGAACTAAAAACTTGGGGCTAACTCGGTCGTTAAGCCCTCCAGCGCCGATGGACCTATAGGGTCGCCGTTTGGCTGAGCTCATGACGAAGCCCCATGGTGGTTCGATAAGACTTCGGCGAGCTCAGTCGAGCCGATCACCACCCTCGAGCCTGCCGAAGGAGAGAATAGGACGCCGCCGGGATTAAATTGAAAGGCCCGATTCCAAAGGAGTTCGGGCTTTTTTTTATAATGCTGGCCATGCCTCTTCCTGGAGCCGGAAGGGAGATCTGCCTTCCGGCAGCTCATAGATTATTGGGTAACCCTGCGGCTTGCCGCAGGGTATCCTAGTAACCTGATTTCACTTTGTGTCCTTCGTGCTCTTCGTGGTGATATTTCTTTCTTGCTGAAACAGATAAGAGACTGCGGCTGGTTTCACTGGCCTGCTAAACCGTCAGCTCCTGTGACATGTGATAGTATTTGTATACCACGAAGCACACGAAGATCACGAAGAATTTACAATCAAATTATATCGGCCCCTGCGTTTCAAACCTCGTGGTCGAGATAACTTGATTGTTTCTTTGATGACCTGGTCCCCACTCTCTGCCGCTTCCCACAATCGGGCCGTCCTTTTCTGGCTCATGCTGTTCGATCCCTGGAAGCCCAGGCTTTGGTGAATCGTATAAAGGCCCTGCTAGATAAGGGCGACGACCTCCGTGAGTTCACAGTGGACGATTACATCATTCTTTATCTGACCAGAAAAAAAACCGATTGATCTTCCTAGCCATTAAACACCACCGCCAACTGTCCTTCGACCTCAAGCGCCTTTGACAATCAGGAAAGAGGTCGAGCCTTTTTTGTCTGGCACATCCTGTAGGCCAAGACTTGATTGTTGTTTGTAGTGGAGGGATGATGAGGTCGTGGTATCAGTTGAAGAGGCTAGCCGGATCATCCTGCGGCAGGTTTCACCTTTACCTGGGGAAGAGGTAGCGCTCCTTCAGGCCGCTGGGAGGGTCCTCTTCGAAAATGTCCGTGCAAGTCGCAATGTCCCACCTTTTGCCAACTCCGCCATGGACGGCTATGCAGTGCGTTGGCTAGATGTGGCCCGAGCATCGGCCACAGACCCTGTCACCTTGAGCGTCTTGGAGGATGTTCCCGCGGGTTACGTGGCCAGACGTCGAGTTACCAAGGGGAATGCTACCAGGATCATGACCGGGGCTCCGGTACCACGCGGGGCTGATGCGATCGTCCGGGTGGAATATACCGAATTCATTGGGGATCGTGTTCGAATTTCCAGGGTCGATGGACAGGGAAGTCACATTCGTGGGATTGGGGAGGACATCCAAAAGGGGCGACCCATCCTGAAAAAAGGAAAGCTTCTGACCTCTGCCGATATCGGGCTGCTGGCATCCGTGGGAAAGAGTCGGGTGCGCGTCTACCGGAGACCGACCGTTGCCATCATCTCGACAGGCGATGAGCTATTGGAGGTGGATGATTCACCTCAGCCAGGTAAGATCGTTAACAGCAACAGCTATACGCTTTCTGCTGCGGTGCAGGAGATTGGTGCCGTGCCGCACCTGCTCGGGATCGTACGGGACAAGAGAAAGAGTTTGGCATCGGCCTTTAAAAGGGCGCTCCACTACGATGTGGTGATAACTTCTGGCGGGGTCTCAGTGGGGGATTATGACCTGGTGAAAGGAGCCCTGCTGGACGTGGGAGTTCGAATGGCCCTGTGGAGGGTAGCCCAGAGGCCGGGACATCCCTTCGCCTTCGGTCGCATGGGGAGCAAGCCGGTTTTCGGCCTTCCGGGTAATCCGGTCTCTTCAGCAGTCTCATTTCTCCTCTATGCCAGGCCCGCGCTGCTCAAGATGATGGGGTACAAAAGTTTTTTTTGCCGGTGATCCACGCGACGTTGGAGCATGAGATAAAAAAGACCAAAGGGCTGAAGGAATTTATCCGGTGTTGCCTTCGTGAGGACGACGGCCGCAGTTTCGCCTCCAGTACCGGCACGCAGAGTTCGGGGGTATTGCATTCCCTCTCTTTGGCTCAAGGTCTGATCGTGTGTAAGGAAGAGGAGACACTGTTACCAAAAGGGAGCCAGGTCCCGGTGATCCTTCTTAGGCACCAGGGTCTCCTGTCAGGGGAGTTGGGTTTTTGAAAGATATGTTTCGAATAGGTCACGGGGTGGATGTCCATCGGTTTCAGCGTGGACGAAAGCTCATCCTTGGCGGGGTTGAGATTCCACATCGTGCTGGATTGGCAGGTCATTCGGATGCGGATGTGCTGCTCCATGCCTTGATGAATGCCCTTCTTGGCGCCATGGGCAAAGGGGACATCGGAAGCCATTTTCCAGACACAGACCCACGCTACAAGGGCATCTCCAGCGAGCTACTCACGAAGAGGGTACTCAAGATGCTGAATCAAGGGAGATTCAGGGTCGTTAATGCAGATATCACATTATTGGCCCAGCGGCCTCGCCTGGCCCCCTTCTTCGGACGGATCCGTCAGAGGGTCGCCCGTCTCTTGGGGGTCCCCGTGGGGAGATTGAATGTTAAGGCGGCAACGACTGAGCAGTTGGGCTGGATAGGCAAGGGACATGGGATGTCGGCAACGGCCGTCGTCCTTCTCGAGAAGTTGGCAAAACGATGAGTCATGAGGAACGGCCCTTGTTCCAGCATCGTCGTTTGTGTTAGCTTTCCTCCCCGTGCTGTCAGTTTCAGCCGTGCCATACGAAAAGACGTCGGGTTTTATCAGCGCTTCTGTCGGCGAGGCCCACTTGGCCTCTCCCTCCGATGAGAATTATCCGGACTGCAAGTTTCCTCATACTGCGGAGGCCGTAGCACGTCGGGAGGGGATTGGGGGAGGGGACACGTCGGAAGGTCATGGGAAAAAGTCCAGCGCGTCTGTAATAAATTATTGGGCAACCCCGCGGCTTGCTACGGGTACAAAACCGATGGGGTTTCCAAAGGGGAAAAGTGGCGGCTCTTCCCTTTGGTAGACCACGGGGTTCAACCCCCGTGGGCGATATAACTTGATATAGAACGGGCTAGTCGCACAGTGAAAAAAAAAGAGATTCTCGATAAGCACAAGGACTACCTTTTTTCCTGGGTGGCCAACTATTACGAGGAACCCCTCGTGGTTGACCATGCGAAGGGAATGTTTGTATACGACGTTGAGGGCAGGGAGTACCTCGATTTTTTTGGCGGCATCCTCACCATAAGCGTCGGCCACTGCCATGAAAAGGTCACGAAGGCTATCCAGGAGCAGACGCAAAAGCTCCAGCACATCTCTACCCTTTATCCGACCGAGCAGCTCGTCCGGCTGGCCGAGAAGTTGGCTCAGATAACCCCGGGCAGACTCCAGAAGTCGTTTTTCACCAACAGCGGCACCGAGGCCAACGAGACGGCGGTGTTGGTAGCGCAGCTTCACACCAGGTGTCAGGACGTTATAGCGTTGCGCCACTCCTACAGCGGGCGAACTCAGCTCGCTATGAGCCTTAGTGGGCACTATGCCTGGCGGCTCACGCCAACACCGAGCTCTGCTATTCATCACATCCCCAATGCCTACTGTTACCGTTGTCCCTTCGGTTTGACCTATCCAAGCTGTGACCTCAAATGTGCCAAGGATCTGGAGGGGGCCATTCAAACTGCGACCTCGGGGCGGATTGCCGCCTTCATAGCTGAGCCGATTCAGGGAATCGGAGGATTTATCACGCCACCCAAGGAGTACTTTCAGGAGATCGTTCGGATCGTACGGAAGTACGGGGGCCTTTTCATTTGTGATGAGGTCCAGACCGCCTGGGGGAGAACCGGAGGCAAGATGTTCGGCATCGAGCATTGGGGCGTAGAGCCGGACATCATGACATTTGCCAAGGGAATGGCCAACGGAGTTCCCATTGGGGCCACCATCGCCACACCTGAGGTCGCGGACAGCATCAAGGGCTTTTCCATCTCTACCTTTGGAGGAAATCCGGTGACCAGCGCTGCGGCTCTGGCAACCATCGAGGTCATCGAAGAGGAAGGGCTGGTGCAGAACGCAGCGGCCATGGGTGGGCGCCTGCGCCAGGGGCTCGAAGGGCTCAAGGAAAAATTTCCAATGATCGGTGATGTGCGCGGCATGGGACTCATGCAGGGCCTGGAGGTTGTGGGGGTCAACAAGTCCCCAGACCCGGAAGCCGTCCGGAGGATCTTTGAGCTCACCAGGCATCATGGGCTGCTCATTGGAAAAGGGGGCCTGATGGGAAACGTCATCCGCATTAGCCCTCCGCTGAACGTCACAAAGGATCAGATCGACCAGGCATTGAAATTGTTGGACCGCTCGTTTTCCGAGATGGGTTTATAAAGGCCCGCTGTGTAGGATAGAAGGCCGCATTCGGCAGGAGGATCTGGAGACCACTATGCTTCGACGCAGACTTATTGGGGCTATTCCCGTCCTTTTGGGGATGTCCTTTCTGGTCTTCATGCTGATGCATCTCGCGCCGGGAGATCCGGTAAGCCTGCTTCTCGGGGAAGAGGCGGACGAGATCGATATCCAGGAAACCCGCCGGGAATGGGGATTGGACAAACCTGTTCTGGTCCAGTACTGGGAGTTTATCAAACACGCAGCGCGGGGCGACTTTGGCGACTCCTTGAGGTACCGGGAAGAAGTTTCGACGCTCGTGATCGAGCGCCTGCCGGCAACTCTGGAGCTCGCCGTCGCGAGTATGTTCGTAGCCATGCTAATTTCCGTACCTATCGGCGTCTATTCGGCCATCAAGCACAATTCCATCTGGGACCATTCGGGCATGACGATTGCCCTCATCGGGCTTTCGCTGCCCAATTTCTGGCTTGGCATTATGCTTATCTTCTTTTTCGGAGGCCAGCTGAATCTTCTGCCGGTCGCCGGGAGGATCGGCTACGGGATCCAGGTCGAGCCCATCACCCGCCTTTACCTGATCGACACACTTCTTCAGGGAGACCTGACTGCTTTCTGGAGTGCCTTCAGACACCTTCTGATGCCGGCCGTCACGTTGGGGACAAGCTTTGCCGCTATTGTTACCCGGATCTCTAGATCCAGCGTGCTGGAGGTAATCCGGCAGGACTATATCACTACGGCCCGGGCCAAGGGGTTGGGCGAAGGGACTGTGATCTGGAAGCACACACTGCGCAATGCCATGATCACGATCATCACGATCCTTGGCCTGCAGCTTGGAGCGCTGCTCAGCGGCTCTGTCATTACCGAAACGGTCTTTTCCTGGCCCGGGATCGGGAGCCTCCTGGTCCAGGCCATATCCACCCGGGACTACAAGCTTGCCCAGGGAGTAATATTCTTTTTCGCCATGATGTACTTTGTGGTGAATCTGCTCGTGGATTTGCTGTACATGCTGGTGGATCCGAGGATCAAACTGTGAGAGGCTGGCGGAGATACGTCAAGGTTGGTATAGGCGGGGTGATTCTGTGTGTGCTAGTGGTATGCGGCGTTGCAGCACCCCTGCTTGCCCCTCACGATCCACGGGAACTGAGGCTCGAAGAGAAGCTTCGCCCGCCCGATTGGAGCGTGTGGGATTCTGGCTCCTACTTCCTCGGGACGGACAACCTTGGTCGTGACCTTCTTAGCCGGATCATTTATGGCTCGCGAGTCTCCCTTCTCGTGGGGGCCACGACGGTCATCTTTGCAGGTTTGATCGGCTGCTTCTTGGGGGCAGTGGCTGGCTATTATGGAGCGATGATCGACGAGATCATCAATAAAACCACCGAGATCTTCCTCGCTTTCCCCTTTCTTCTTCTGGCCATCTCCGTCATGGCCTTTCTCGGACAGGGTCTATATAACCTGATTCTGGCTCTTGTCCTCAGCCGCTGGGTGCAGTACTGCCGCATCGTCCGCGGGGAGGTTCTCTCTCTCAAGGAACGTGACTTTATTCAGGCGGTGCGAGCCCTGGGCGGCAGGGACTTCTACATTATCATCAGGCACGTTATGCCCAACACTCTTCCGAGCGTCATGGTGATCGCAACATTTGCCATGGCCGTTGTGATCATCACCGAGGCAAGTCTGAGTTTTTTGGGCTTAGGGATACCCCCCAGCATCCCCACGTGGGGGTCCATGCTGAGTGAGGGGCGAAGTTACATGTACCGGGCCCCGTGGCTTACGATCTGGCCAGGTATGGCCATCTTCATCACCGTCCTCGGCATCAATCTCCTGGGGGACGGCCTGCGCGACATCCTCGATCCAAAGCTGACCCGGCATTAAAGCACCTTCCTTTACGTCTGATACTTGACCTCGCCTCCGACCACGGTCATCTCGACCTTGAGATCTTTGATCTGATCCGGCTGGATCTTAAATGGGTCCTCTGTCAGGACAACGATGTCGGCGAGTTTTCCGATCTCAAGGGTACCCTTGTCTCTTTCCTCAAAACCTGCAAAGGCTGCTCCAGTGGTGTGCATGGCGAAGGCCTCTTGGACGCTCAACGCCTCCTCAGGAATCCACTGTTCTCCCCAGAGCATCCTGCGAGAGACGCAGGCAGAGATGTCACGCAAGGCGTCCGTTGGCCAATAGCCCGGCGAGTCTGATCCACCAGCCATAGTCACACCGTGCCGCAGGAGAGTCTTGAACGGGAAGGCGTGGGCCATGCGTTTTTCGCCGACAGAGCTTCGGATCGAGTCCCCGACAAAATAGGCCAGGGAGATGTTTGGAATAGCGATGAGGCCCATACGCACGAGGCGCTCCATGCGTTCCGGGCTGGCAAGCCAGTTTCCCATATGTTCGATGCGGTGCCGATGATCTTTGCGAGGATATTTTTGCAGGGCGTTGCTGTAAGCATCCAGGGCCATATCAAAGGCCTGGTCCCCAATGGCATGAACGCAGCAACGGATGCCCGCTTTATGACATGAGAGGACGGTCTCGTTCAGTTCGTCTTGCTGGATGCGGATAAGCCCGCAGTTATGGTGGTCGTCCTCATAGGGCTCATAAAAGCTGGCGTTGCGCCCCGTGATGCCGCCGTCAATGCTCATTTTGGCCCCACCGATCTTCAGCCACTCGCTGCCGAAACCGGTTTGCAGGCCCAGCTCCATGAGACTCTCAGCGCTCATATCGGATTCGATCACGCGGATGAGGAGGCTGATCCGCATGTGGAGTTCTCCCTCTCTTTCAAGCTCCTGGTAGGCGCGCACCGGTGCGCCGTCCTTCACGACATCATGAATTGTGGTTACCCCCCGCTCGAGGCACTTTGCTACGGCATCAGCGATGCCGCTCTTTAGCTGGGCAGAATCGTAGCGGGGCATAACTTTACGCAGGATGAGCTGGGCTCGTTCTTTAAGTTGTCCCGTCGGCTCCCTGGATTCCGGGTAGTGCTGGATGGCCCCGCCTGCCGGATCGGGAGTCTCCGTTTTGATTCCTGCCAGCTCCAGGGCCTGGGTGTTGCCAACGGTAATGTGTGCGCCGAAAGAGATGGAGACAGGATGGTCGGGAACGACACGATCCAGCTCTCTCTTATCGGGGAAGCGTTTGTCCTTCAGGCGAAAGTCCTGCATGGGGCTGCCATGGGCCACTATCCAAGTGCCCTTGGGCAGATTCGAGGCCTGCTTGGCAAGCCGCTCCTGGATATCAGCGATCGTGTGAATGTCGCAATAAAAGTCGCGGCAGTCCACAAGCGCCTTCTCCGCCGTTCCCTTGTCGGCGAGGTGGACGTGGGTGTCGGTGAGGCCTGGTATGACATCTCTTTTTTTCAGGTCGATGGCTTTCGTGTCGGCTCCGCCGAGATTTAAGACCTCTTTCGTTGACCCGGTGGCGACAATGCGCCCGCCTGAACATGCAATGGCTTCATGGATCGAACCATTGGGATCCAGGCTTCGAATCTTGCCGTTATAGAGGATGAGGTTGGGGTAAGGTAAATATGCTAACTTGGCCATGGCTCGCGCCTCCTTCGTTGTGATCGATTCTATCTTTGTTATACGGCCCGCCCTCCCACGTTCAGGCCGACGTTCGAGGCTCCCCGCGCCCAGGTACTATCGGCGGCTACCGTACGACAATGTTGAATTGCAAGGCCCTATCTCCACTTCCTAAACCATGTTCTTGACTCATTCCGCATCTGGTTGGTTCTCGGGTGCAGCTTTAGAAAAAGCGGGCAGTGCACCACAGTTGGTTTCGATCTTGACCAAACTAGGGATCCCAGAAAGATCGCAGCCAAAGCGCCGCGCGTTATAAAGCTGCGGCATGAGAAACACATCCGCCAACGAAGGTGCGTCGCCGAAGCAGAACCTTCCTCGTTTTTGAACCGGTGGCACCATCTGCTCCAACGCCAACAGGCCGAGAGTAATCCAATGCCGGGCCCAACGGTTTACATCTGCCTCTTCGAGCTTCAGCTCGTTCCTGAGATAGTTTAGCACTCTGAGATTCTGCAGGGGATGGATCTCACAGGCAATAGTGAGGGCCATACCGCGCACGGTCGCCCGGCCTGCCGGGTCGCCGGGTAATAACGGCGGCTCAGGATAGCGTTCCTCGAGATATTCGATGATAGCCAGGGATTGGGGGAAGGAGCGGCCGCCATCTTCAAGCGTGGGGACGAGTCCCTGCGGATTGATCGCCTTATATTCCGAAGTCCATTGCTCGCCACCGCCGCGTCGCAGATGGATTGGAAGCTGCTCGTAATCCAACCCCTTCAGGTTGAGGGCAATGCGCACGCGATAAGATGCGGAACTGCGGAAAAAAGTGTAAAGTTTCATCTTCCAAAACCCCTTAAACTCCGTTGGCCAGCTCTGTTGGGCTGATGGTACCGACTCATACTGAGGAGTCAGTTAAAGATTGTCAAGATTGCAATGCCCGACCCCGACACTTCAACTTTTGACTCCGGACGAGCACCGAGAATTTAACGATGTAGGATTGCAAGACCAGACCCTGCACCCACTCTGAAACGCGAGGGCTTCACGGGACCGGACGGCTCCGTACTCGCCACTGATCTCTCCGACAATATCCTTCGTTTTGCTCAGCAGACTGCCGACGAGGGGGGCTCCGAAACTTTTCAGTCCGCGTAATGGATGGAGAGAACCCCGAGTTTCCCGATCAATCTTTTGATGCTGTACTTTGCCGCTTCGGGTTGATCTATATGCCGCATCAGCAACAGCGCTCTCTGAGTGGCGGCGAGTGCTAAAGCCAGGTGGAAGAGTTGCCGTTGCGGTTTTCTCCACCCCCGAGAGGAACGGTTGGGGATCCGTTCCTATCTCGGTTATCCGCAAACGAGCGCAACTGCCTGTACCGCTTCCGAGCCAACCAGGATCTTTCAGCCTCGGTGATTACGGTGTGCTAGCAGCAGTATTCGCCGAGCGGGTTTCCAACAGGTCGAGATGCATGTCCTCTTGGCCCCGCTGCAGATGCAATCGGCCGAGGAGTACATCCGTTTCGCGCATGAATCCTTCGGAGCCTTCAATCAAATGATGGCCGAGCTGTCGAGACAAGAACGGGAGTCAATCTGGGATGATGTCCTGCAAGCGATGCAACAGTTTGAAGGTCCCAATGGCTTCGAGGCACCCTGCGAACCGATCGTTGGGGTTGGAGTAAAAACCCAAACTCCGGATACGTAATAAGGTGAGACACGAGCTATCTATCCCCTTGCGTCCTACACTAAATGCAATCTCACAATAAAATAGCGTGTAGAGGTTTGGGGCGCAAGAACAATGTGCCAGCCGAATCTTTAAAAAACGGTAGACAGCCATATGACCTTTGGGTGGTCCTCCAGCCGCTTGACATATCGTCGATTGGCTGCATTGTGGTATCGGATACGATGGCCTCTGTGGTTTAAAGGTTGGACTGGTCGCCCCGACCTATTCCAAGCGCCCGATTTTTTATTACCGACTGTCATGCCCAGCACGCGAACCATCATCGCCATCCACGCTATAAAAGCGCTCGCTGTTGGCAAGATCCAGTCAGGTATGGATCCCGTTTCAGAGCTGATGGGGTCGCTTTTTTGGCAATAACACCCAGTCGATCAACTGCGGCGGGAAACCATCCAAAGGGGCGTATCATGCATTTCATCGATTATTCCATCGTTGTCGTCTATCTGCTTGCAATGGTGTTCTTCGGCCTCCGCATGAGAAAAAAGGCGTCTGAGGGCATCGAATCCTATTTCCTGGGCAATCGTTCAATGCCCTGGTGGATGTTGGGCTCTTCAGGGATGGCCTCCAATTTCGATGTGGCAGGGACCGCGATCAACACCGCCCTCTTCTTTGTTCTAGGGATTAGGGGGTACCTAATAGAGATCCGCGGGGGAATTGGACTCTATTTGGCCTTCCTCATGATAGTGATGGGCAAGTGGAATCGCCGCGGCCAGGTCATGACTTTTGCTGAGTGGATGCATCTTCGCTTTGGCAAAAATTGGCAGGGAGACATGGCTCGGATTATTGCTGCAATCGGAATGATCGTTATTACCATTGCGATGGTCACCTATTTTTCAACAGGGGCGGGCAAATTCATTGCCGACATTTTTGGGATACCCTCTTTTTTGGGGCTACGAGGCCAATTTTGGGCAGCCTTGCTGATGATTGTTTTAGCCTTGATCTACACTGTTTCCAGTGGTCTTTATGGAGTGCTGCTCACAGACGTGTTTCAGTGTGGACTGATCTTTTTTGCTGTTTTTTATTTTTCCTATCTAGCTATAACCCAGTATTCTCTCCCAGAGGTATTCATCGTATCGATCCCCTTAAAGGAGGGAGGTTTTGAGCTATTCCATATGACTCGCAATGAATGGACGCAAATCATTCCATCATGGAAAATGCATTTCCCCTCAACTTCAGATTACGCTGTTTTTAATCTCTTTGGTCTCTCCCTATTGTTTTACATTGGAAGAACACTGGTAGATGGATTCAGTGGTGGCAATGGCTATTCGGCTCAACGTTTTTTTGCCGCCAGGACGGATCGGGAAGTTGGATGGCTTTCTCTGCTCTGGATCTTTCTTTTATCTTTCCGTTGGCCATTCATTGTTTCTATCGCCCTGATGGGGATTATTTATGGGCAAACCCATGGGGTTATTTCGGATCCAGAAACGGTTTTGTCAGTGGTGATCACGGAGATGGTACCTACTGGTGTCAAGGGTATTGTCCTTGCAGCTTTAATGGCAGCAGCGATGTCTACGTTTGATTCCACTGTGAACGCCGGGGCGTCTTACTGGGTCAGGGACATTTACCAGGCCTATATCAATCCAAGAGCCAACGAAAGACAACTGATTAGGCAAAGCCGCTGGGTTTCTATTGTCATTGTTGCGATTGGCCTGTTTCTCAGTTTAGGTGTGAGAAATATCAATGCAATTTGGGGTTGGATCACAATAGCAATTGGCGTGGGTTTCTTCGTACCGATGGTGATCCGCTGGTATTGGTGGCGTATGAACGGCTTTGGATTTTCCATGGGAGCAGGACTTGGAATGTTAGCGGGTTTTCTGGTCCCGATTCTTTTTCCTGATTCACCGGTATATGCGCCTTTTGCTTTCGTGTCGCTGACAGCCCTTTTCGCGGTGATTCTTGGCAGTTACCTGACCAAGCCCACGGACCCTCAAGTCCTAAGGTCATTTTATCGGCGTATTCGCCCCTTTGGCTTCTGGGGTCCGGTACGAAATAGGTTGCCCGGTGACATAATCAAAAGAATTCATCGAGAAAACCGCCGAGATATCATTGCAGTTGTGATCGCGATTCCCTGGCAGTTAGTTATGTTCTTAATATGGATAACGTTGATTCTGCGCCAGTGGGTACAATTTGGCGTTGTGGTTTTGATCTTTGGTGTGTTAACCATTTTTCTTTATTTTGGCTGGTATCGGTATTTGGGAAAAGAGGTAAAAACCGAGGAGGTCGTTGAGATGTGAATCCTCTGTCTCCTACTTTTCCGCGAGGAAGATCGCCCTATCGTCGTCAACTCCGTCGTAAGTGCTCACGAGCCTGACGCTCCGGAAGCCGACCTCGAGCAACATCAACTCTACGCAGGATAAAGACGGCCCCCAGATGTTGGTGGGATCCGAGTTCAAGCTACTGCCCGGATAGAAGTGGAGGATTGGTCGGCTTTCGTCCTTGAGATAGTGCGTTTCGACCACAGCGCACTCACGGGTCAGTTTGAACAGGTGCTCGAGGGCGCCAAGGGGGTCTCTTTGATGGTACAGAATTTGGAGGAACAGGACGATATCGAAAGGTGTCTCAAGCTCGGTGAAGTCCTTATGGACTATTTTCAGCCTGGACCCAAGCCAGTGCGCAGTAACCTTGAAGCCTTCGCCTCCCTGTAACTCCACTCCATATTTGCTCTTTACAAAATCCCTGTACTGAAAATTGTCCACTGGAGTCACAATAGCCCCCCGGTGCTCGCACCAGAAAGAAAAAAAACCGTCCCAACAGCCAAGGTCAAGGACCGTTTTTCCCTGCAACGAGGAAGGGATGGCCAATGCCCGGAGTTCCTGTTCTTCTGCGCGTATCTGGCCGGGCGTTACGACTCCATCCCCCAGATCGATGGTGTGCCACCAAAAGGGGACGTGGTGTACCGCTTCTTGTTTCATTTCCCTTTCGCTTAGAGCCATTGCTTACCCCCTCAAAGATTTATTGGAACCGAACTACCGGCCCTTCTGGGCTGAACTCGGAATCACTCTCCTCTGCGCTACCCGTTCTCGTGCCCTCCTCTCACCGCTCTGACGTCAGGCCCCTCATGCCTGTTCGATGAAGCGCAGGAGGGTCTCCACGGAGCGTTTCACGGTGTACGTGGCAGCATTGGCTTTGGAGGAGGCTGCCACACGCCGCCACATCGCCGGATCGTTGAGCAAGGATTCGACCCCTGCCGCCACCTCCTCGGGGGGCACCACCAGCGTCCCGGCGTGGACTTCAGGATAGGCCACTCTGTTGGGGACCACACAGGCGGCACCAGCACAGGCCTGTTCCAGCAGGGTAATGCCGAAGGTCTCGTGGTAGGAGCAGGAAAAGGCGATGTCCACCCCTGCGAGAAAACTCCAGTACTCCTCCTGGGTGGCGAAGCGCTCGGTGAAGCGGACGTTGGGCAGCCGCTCCAACTCAAATGATCGGGCGGCGTAGAGATCCTTGAGCCATTTGGGCACCCAGAAATCTTCGTCCCAGTCCTCCTTCCGCCCCAGGTAAAAAACGACCTCGGGGTGCATTGGGGCGGTCTCCAGGATAGTCTGCAGGGCCCCAGGGAGGTTCTTGTCGGTGGACCAGCGGTGATGCCACATGACGTTGCGGGCCCGTTCAATCTGCTGGCGTCCTTTGGCCCGCTCGCCGATACCCGATGTGTCGATGCACAGATAGCACACCTCAAATGTGAAACCCGGTGCCCGCGCCTCCAGGAGCTCTTTGCTGAACCGGCTGTTGGCCAGCGTGACGCGAAAATGGGGGAGCAGCTCGCGGACAGGCTGCACGAACCCATCAGCGTGGTCGTTATTGGCATGATCCCAGCCCGTTAGATAGTCCGGGTAGAGCGCCCAGAGAATTGTAGGTACCTTCTTCACTACATCCCCCTCCAGTGTGGTGGCCGGAATCTGTCGAAGAGCTGTGGGCTCCTTCTGTCGGTGCGGGGCATATACGATGACGTCTGGGGCGAACTCATCCAGGCCTTGCCTGTAGGGAGCCTCGAGCCAGTTGCCGCCCACCTGGTACCCCCGCTGGGCCATCATCTGAAGCGCCCGGTCAGGGAGGATCCAGCGGTCCACATTGACTAAATACACTCTCATGTGGACAGTCTCCTCGTCTCTTTGGTCTCACTAGCTGCCCAGGTGGGGGACCCCTACGTTAGAGGGGGTGTTGAACTGCTCTAAAGCGAACATCTGTCGTCTGTTTAGGTCCACGCCCTGCCGACGTGCCTTTACCAGACGAACAGCACGGCCTAGGTCGTACCCTTGCCGCATCAGGACGCAGCAGCCGAGAACAATGCTACGCCCTACCCCGTTTTTGCAGTGGAGCAACGTCTTCCTCCCCGCCTTCAACTGGCCCAGCACCCAGTCGGTGCCCTGGAGCAACTGGCTTTGGGACGGCGGCCAGTAGTCACGTACGGGCAGGTGAAGCAAGTGGATACCGTGCTGCGCTAGCAACCTCTCATCGTCCCTACCCTCCTCCCGGACATCCACGACAGCCTGAATCCCCATTTGGGCAAGGCCTGCAAACTGGCGGGGCAACAGAGTGCCTCCGACGGCCAGTGATGAGGTTATCCACGAGACATCGGGGGGCGGCTTGACGAGAGAGATGATAAACCGGAACGCCCGGATCACACTCTTTCTACTGTCCATATGAAGCCTCTAATTGGATGAATAAGCCGAGATCCCTAACGTCAAGACGCTGGCCCTCGGAGGGGGAGCAGAGGATCCTTCGACAGAAAAGCCTTTCTGCAGTCTCATTCACAGAATCGAAAATTTGCCCGCCTTTTACCTTCCAGCCCTCCTTCAAAAACCCAGAGCGGCTGTCACAACAGGGGTAGACTGGTGAGCTTATAATTTCGGGGCAAAGAATATCCGATAAGAGCTGTTGGGTCAATTTGACGTCTTGTGCAAAATAAAAAGCAATATTCATCCCTTAAGCTGTATCCTCGCGTTTGCCGGCAATGAAATCCTCTGTCATCTGCCTGGCCTCCTCGTCGGTATACTGTACCGGGGGGTGTTTGCAAAAATAAGCGGAGGGTGCAATCAGCAGGCCCCCCTTGCCCCGCTCCAAGGCCAGTCTGGTACAACGGATGGCATCGATCACTACACCGGCCGAGTTGGGCGAATCCTCCACCGAAAGCCTCAGCTCCAGATTCATCGGCACATCGCCGAACAGCCTACCTTCCATGCGGATAAAACAGACCTTGTTGTCGTCTTGCCAGGGGACATAGTCGCTCGGCCCTACATGGATGTTGTCCTCCGCCAGCCGCTCTGCTGTGACGGCCTGCACGGCCTCGGTTTTTGACTTCTTCTTGGATACGAGGCGGCTTCGATTGAGCATGTTAAGGAAGTCGGTGTTGCCGCCCGTGTTGAGCTGGTACGTCCGCTCCAACCTGACACCACGATTCTTGAACAGGTCGACCAACACCCGGTGGGTGATGGTCGCTCCGAGCTGGGCCTTGATGTCATCGCCGATGATAGGAATGTTTTTCTCCTTGAACCGCCGAGCCCAGACCGGATCGCTGGCGATGAAAACGGGGATGTTGTTGATAAAGCCAATGCCTGC